>Ga0302319_10002901_pt1 | contig 36353 bp, 33 predicted proteins | sample Bog_T0_2_FD_203319 | JGI IMG/M metagenome (GOLD analysis project Ga0302319, IMG submission 203319) | Peat permafrost microbial communities from Stordalen Mire near Abisko, Sweden - Bog_T0_2 | ecosystem: Environmental > Terrestrial > Soil > Wetlands > Peat | place: Sweden: Abisko, Stordalen Mire...
ACGTATCGGCGAGATTCCGGGCGATGCGGCGCGCGTCGGACAGCGTCGAGTCGACGTCGGGAGCCGCGCGCGAAGTGATGAGACGCAGATCCGCGGCCGCTCCGCGCAGCTCCTGCGAGGTTTGCCGCAGGTCCCCGAGCAGATCGGCCGCCGAGCGGATCACCTTCGGCAGTCCTTCGCTCGCCAGGCGCGCGTTCTCGAGCGTCGACTTCAGCGCACGCACGTTCCGGTCGCTGAAGACCTGATTGAAGTGGTCCACCAGTTCGACCGTGTGGGTTGCGAGCTCCGGCAGGCTCGAGAGCAGCACATCGAAGTCCGATGGCGCGGAGCGGATTATCGGGAACCGCAGCCCCTGGGCGAGCGGGGCGGGCGTGAGCGCGTTCTTGTCCTGCTCGAGATCGACGAACAACAACCCCGTAATTCCCTGCAGGCTGAGCGAAGCCTGGGTACGGCTGTCGATCGGCGCCGTCGAATCGATATCGGCGATCACCTGCACGCGCTTGCGCTGGTCGGGATCGAGCATGATACGCACGACCTGGCCCACGTTCACGCCGAGATAGCGCACCGGTGCCCCCTCGTTGAGTCCGCTGACCGTGCCGTTGAAATAGATCTCGTAGCGCTGGTACGTGTGCTTGTCCCGTTGATCGGTGTACCAGACCACGAAAGCGACGGCCATCGTGATGACGAGCAGCACGAAGGCGCCGACCGCGACGTAGTTGGCGTCCCTATCCATCGTTGTGGCCATCGCGCTGAGTCTCCGCCGCCCGCGCGCGGATTCCGTGGAAATATTCGCGAATCCACGGATTTTCGTTGTGCAAGATCCCGTCGAGGGTGTCGCTGACCATGCGCCGGTCGACGATCACGCCGACCCGGCCGCAGGTGCGGAACAGGGTGTCCAGGTCGTGCGTGATCATGACCACGGTGAGCCGCAGCTGGGAATGGAGCTGTAACAGTAGCTGATCGAAGGCCGAGGCGGAAATCGGATCGAGTCCCGCGGTCGGCTCATCGAGCAGCAGGATTTTCGGCTCCAGGGCGAGAGCACGCGCCAGGGCGGCCCGCTTGATCATTCCGCCCGAGAGCTGCGACGGATACTTCGCGGCCGCATCGGGCCCGAGGCCCACCAGAGCGAGATCGAGGCCGCAAAGCGTTTCCAGGGTGTCCTCGGAGAGCGGGGCAAACTCGCGCAGCGGCAGCTGCACGTTCTCGGCGACCGTCAGGGAGCTGATGAGCGCGCCGTTCTGAAATGTCACCCCGCAGCGGCGCACCAGATCCCTGCGCCCGCCGGGCGACAGGTGCCGCACGTCGGCCCCCGCGATTTCGATGCTGCCCGCATCGGGCGTCCGCAGGCCCAGCAGCGAACGCAGCAGCACGGTCTTCCCAGCTCCCGAGCCACCGACAATGCCGAAGATCTCGTGTTCGCGCACCTCGAAGTCGAGGCCGTCGTGCACCACCTGCGGGCCGAACCGGTTCACGAGCCCCCGGACACGGATCACCGCCTTGTGTTCGTCGTCGCGCATCAGAAATCCAGCTGCACGAACAGGATCGCGAAAAACGCATCGGCGAGGATCACCAGGAAAATCGACTGGACGACGGCGACGGTCGTCAGGCGGCCAAGCTCGCGCGCCGATTCGCGGACCTGCATGCCCCGGAAGGTGCCGACCATGGCGATGATCAGGGCGAACACCGGCGCCTTCACGAGACCGGCCCAGAAGGTGGTCGGCGCCAGGGAATCACGCACGCGGCCCACGAACTGAGGCCACGTGATGTGCAACTTCAGCATGGACAGCAAGCCGCCGCCGGCGAGTCCCATCGCGTCGGCCATGATCGTCAGCAGCGGCAGCGCGACGATGAGGGCGAGGACACGCGGTACGACCAGAAACTCCACCGGATTCATGGCCATCGTCCGCAGCGCGTCGGTTTCCTCGTTGAGCTGCATCACGCCGATCTCGGCGGCGAAAGCGCTGCCCGAACGGCCCGCGACGATGATGGCCGTGAGCAGCACACCCATCTCCCGCAGCGTCGATATGGCCACCAGGTCGACGACGAAAATCTCGGCCCCGAAGCGGGCGAGTTGCTGCGAACCGAGATAGGCCACGATGATGCTGATCAGGAACGCGATCAGGGCAACGATGGGAACGGCCTGAATGCCGGTTTCTTGTATGTGGCGAGTCACGGACGGCAATCGCAGGGCCTTGGGCCGCGCAAACGATTCGCCAAGGACCGCAACGATCCGGCCGAAGAATCCAACCGCCTCGCCAAGATATCCGCCCTGCACGATCACCCAGCGGCCGAGACCGGCGAGCACGCCGACGCCGTCCGTCGCCGACACGTCGCGCGCAGCCTGCGGCGACCGTGCGGCCCCGTTGGTGGCCGTTGCCGGTGCGAGAGCCTCGAGCAGCGCGAGTTCGCGGGGTGGGGCAACGTGCCGCACGGCGAGGCCGCCGGCGCCGATAACGGCAAGCCGAACCAACAGCGCGCGGACCGCCCCCAAGCCGGGATCGGCGGCTTGGGACCAGTCGCATTCGAGAGTGCCGCTCAACCGGGGCAGGGTCGCAAGTTCGGCCTCGATCTGCACCAAGCCGGCGAGCGACCAGTCGCCCATCAGTCGCAACCGCCATTGACCGGCCATTCCCTCGAGCGCCAGGGAGGCGGTCATGGGAGGAGTCAAATCGCGTCGAGCGCTTTGTGGCTGCCGTCGCAAAGCGGGGGATGTGCGGTTCTCTTGCAGGCGCAGAACCAGACCTGGGTGCTCCGCGCCGCGATATATTTCAAGGGTGACAGGTCGCCGCCCTTGTGGGAGCCGTCGCAGAAAGGCTGCGTCCCGGACAGTCCGCAGCGGCACCACCAGTATGTTTCACCAGCGGTGACTTCGATGGCGATTGGTTCCATGCCTTAATCCTAGCAGCATTGCCTGGCGCTGCGCACAGGCGCTAACTTCATCAGGAGCCTTTCCAAGCAAGATTCGCGGCCGCGGGTGCGGCAGAGTTCCCTTCCAGGACGATGCAGAACGATCCCCTTCTCCAAATCCTGATCCTCCTCGCGGCCTCGGTATGCGTCGTCGCCGGAGTGAGAAGACTCGCGCTACCGGCGATCCTGGGCTACCTGGCCGTCGGGATGCTGCTCGGTCCGCACGCGCTCGCCCTCGCCTCGGACAATGGCACGACGCGCCTGCTGGCCGATTTCGGCGTGGTCTTCCTCGTCTTCACGCTCGGTCTCGAGTTCTCCCTGCCGCGGCTGGTGGCGATGCGCAGCGAGGTGCTGGGTGTCGGAGGCGCGCAGGTCGCGATCACCACCGGCATCGTCGCCGCGGCGGCGATGCTGTTCTTCGCGGTCGCGCCGCCGGTGGCCGTCGTGATCGGCGGGGCGGTTGCCATGTCGTCCACGGCAATCATCATCGCGCAGCTCACGGAGCAATCGGAGAACAACCGTACGCACGGCCGGCTGGCCGTGGCGATCTGCCTGTTTCAAGATCTCGCGTTCCCGCTGCTGCTTGCCCTGGTCTCAGCGCTTTCCGGCCAGGGTGGCGCGGGAAACGTGCATCAGATCGCCGTCTCGATCGCGATCGCCGTGCTCGCGCTCCTCGTGGTGCTGGCTGCGGGGCGCTGGCTGCTCCGGCCGCTGTTCCTGCTCATCGCCGCCGTCCGATCGGCCGAACTCTTCTCCCTCGCCGTCCTGCTCGCCGTGCTCGCCTCCGCTTGGGCGACCCAGGCCGGCGGCCTGTCGCTCGCGCTCGGCGGCTTTCTTGCCGGGATGATGCTCGCGGAAACGGAGTTTCGCCATCAGATCGAGGCGACCATCCGCTCCTACAAAGAGGTACTGCTCGGCCTCTTCTTCATCACCGTCGGGATGCTGATGGATTTCGAACTGCTGCTGCGGCACTTCCTGCTGGTAAGCGCGATCCTCGCCGGCATGTTGGTCGTGAAGAGCGCCGTCGCCGCGGTCGCGGCCCAGCCGGCAACCCACGACTGGTTCAAGTCACTGCGCACCGGCGTCGTGGTCTCGCAGGGGGGCGAATTCGGCTTCGCGCTGCTCACCCTCCTGCTCCGCCGCGACCTGCTCGCCGCGGCCATCGTGCAGCCGCTGCTCGCCGCCACGGTCCTCAGCATCGTCGTCTCACCGCTGATCATCAGGCACAACCAGGCGATCACCCGGTTCGTCTGGCGCGAGCGCGGACCGCCGCGATCGGCTGCAGCCCGCGACACCGAGGCGACGCTCGCCGTTGCCGAACGGGATCACGTGATCATCTGCGGCTTCGGCCGGGTGGGGCAGAACATTGCGCGCGTGCTCGAGCAGGGAGGCTTCGAATACATCGCCCTCGACGTCGATGCGTATCGCATCCGCATGGGACGTCAGGCCGGTGACCCGGTCATCTACGGCGATGCCGGGCAGCGCGAAGTGCTCGAGAACGTGGGTATCGCCCATGCGAGCTGTGTGGTCGTCACGTTCGCGAACCCGCCGGTATCGCTGCGGATACTGAGAGCCGTTCGGGGACTGCGCCACGACGTGCCGGTGCTGGTGCGCACGCAGGATGATTCCCGGCTCGAGGATCTGCAGGCGGCCGGCGCGACCGAGGTGGTTCCTGAAACATTCGAGGCCAGCCTGATGCTGCTGTCGCACCTGCTGCTGCTGCTCAAGGTTCCCGTCACCCGCGTGATCCGTACGGTCAATGACATCCGCAGCCACCGCTACAGCATGCTGCGCCAGTATTTCCGCGCGCAGAGCGCCGAGCATCTCGACGAGACACACGCGTTTCGCGAGGAACTGCACAGCGTGGTGCTGCCCCCGCACGCCTGGGCGATCGGCAAGAGCATCGCGGAACTGGAGGATCGCGGCTCCAAGGCCGCCGTCAGTGCGGTGCGCCGCGACGGCATCGTCGGCCGGGAGCCGGCCGCGGACACGGTGTTCAAGGTGGGCGACGTGGTGGTGGTGTGCGGCACGCCGGAGGCCGTGGAGCACGCGGAGACTCTGCTGCTGATGGGCTAGGGGAACGCCTTAAGGGTTAAAACCAGGGCTTTACACGGGCCTCGCTTGCTCGCATAGTAGGGGTGCTGTTCAAGGGCAAACCCGCCGAAAGGTGGGGACGCAAAACCACCGGTCTAAGGGATCTCTCGGTCAGAGGTCCGACGATAGCGGGGTCGCCAGTCACACACGCCTTCGGCGTCGTTGTGGTTACGACAAGCGCATCCTCTCGGTTTCGTTTCGCTCCCCCCGGCCGGAGGATCGTTTTTGCGCGTATGGGGGTGCAATAGATGGCTTCGAAGGTTCCCGGCTCTCGCGGTGCGGAGAATTCCGGTCTTTACCGGCGGCCGCGGCTCATTCTTCGTCCGAAGCGGATCGAAGAACTTCCGGTCATTCTCGAACGGGTGAGAGCGTACCCCGCGCCGGTGCGGCCCGTCGGGGCCGATTATTCCCAGACGCGTTGCGTGGGCAGCGATGGCGGCACGGCCCTCGACACCTCGGCGCTCAACAGGGTGCTGGATATCGGCACCCAGTCCGTCCGGGTGCAGGCCGGCGTGCGCATCGGCGATCTGGTGCGTCATCTCACCGAGCGCGGCCTCGAGCTGCCGCTGACTCCGGAGATCGGCAACATCTCGGTGGGCGCACTCGCCGCCTCGACGCTGCCGCAGCCCTCCTACGGACCGGGCCTCGCCCAGATGTCCTCATGCGTGACGGAATTGAAACTGATCACGCCGCAGGGCAAGCAGATGACCGTCACGGAGCGCGAGCGGGACCTGATGCGGGTGCTGCGTTCGAGTTTCGGCCTGCTCGGGATCATGCACGAAGCGGTGCTGCGTGTGCGGCCGCTGCTCCCGGTGAAGATCGAATATCAGTCGCTCTCGCTGCGCGAATTCACAGCCCGCTTCGCGAGTATTATCGGAACCCCGGGAGCACTGCGCCTGCACATCGCGCCATTCAATGACCGGATCACGATCGAGCGGCGGGTGCCGGACGAGGACGCGAGCATCAGCCGCTCCGGCATCTGGCAGGTCCGCAATTCGGTGCTGCGCAACGTGCTGCCCGCCTTCGGCTCCTCCGTCGGCAGCGTACTGGCCCAGCCGGGTTTGCGCCACACGGTCCTGTCCGGCGTGCAGCGCGCGCTGCGCGCCACGGCGGGCCGCGGCTCGCGCCCCGTGGCGATGTACTCGCATGAGTGGATGCGCCAGCTTCCGCAGGAGGCATGGAAAGCCCGCTACACGTATTCGCTCTGGGCGTTTCCACAGGGCGATTTCCCGCAGGTGCTCGGCGATTACTTCGCCTTTTGCAGGCTGTATTACAAGCAGCACCGCTACCGCTGCAACGTCGAGACCGGCGCAAGCCGCCTGCACCAGGATCGCGGCTCCCTGTTCAGCGCGAGTTACACGGGAACGGCGATCACCCTCGAACCGTCGTCCGCGGGAGAAAAGGGATGGGACGACTTTCTCATCGACTTCAACGAATTCGCCTCGACGCGGGGCGGAACGCCGACCTTCAACCAGACCCGGGCGCTGCAGCCGGAACATGTCGTGAAGGCCTTCGGCGACCGCGCCCGGCTGTTCCGCGCGCTGCGCCAGCGCACGGATCCGTTGAACAGGCTGCGCAACAGCTATTTCGCCTATCTTCTGGGATGATGCAAGGGAAATCTGCCGCGCTCGCGGCCATGAAACTGACTCGAGACAGGCTCCTACTAGCTATAGCTAGCCGGCGCCGGCCAGCACGCTCAGGAAGAACGTGACGTCGGGCGCCGTGTTGACCGCGGCGTCCTCCGTGAAGCCGAACGCCACGCGCCAACGATTGCGCAGCCGATACGCCGCGCCCAGGGATAGCTGCAGGCTCGGGCCGAGGAAACGCAGCTCGCTGTCATCGACGCGGCGCGTCTGACCGTCGAGCTGCGCGCGCACCGACCAGCGCGAGCCGAGACTGCGTGTGATGGCGCTCCTGGCGAACGCGACCGCGTGATGCGCGCGGCCGCCGAAAATTTCGTCGCCGAAGGGCTCGGCGACGCCCGCCTCGACTCCGATCTGCCACACGCTCCCACGCCGCGCCCAGTGTCCCCACAGCGCCGCGTCCCATGCGCCGTCCCCGGTCAGTCGTGAGACCGCGCCGGTGGGCATTTGGGTCCCTCCCCAAAAGCTCAAGGTTTGCGCCGGCGAATCGGCGGCATACCAGCCGGCTTCCGCGGCAAGGCCGCCAAGACGCGTGCCGGGTTGATTCACAGACACGAGGATGGCGCCCGGGGAGTTATTTCCAGGCGTATACCGATAGTCGTAGCGGATCTGGTCCTTCGGATAGTACGGACGGTTGCCCTGCTGAAAACCGAAGAAGGAGTGCCACGATTCGATCGTTTGGTCGAGAAAGCCGCCGCCATCGTGAATCACCGGCACGCTCAACCTATAGCGCCAGTCCGGCGCCAACCTCCCGTCGACTGAGAGACGCAGCGAGTCGCTCTCGCCATCGACGAGCAGGCTCTCATCGCCGCGCCGCTCGGCGTTCACCGTGTTGCTGATCGAGAAAGCCGCCGAGAAATCGGCGCCGTCCGAGAGCCGCGCGTCGCTTGGCGTCGGCACGTAGAAGGACCGGGTCAGCATGTTTTCCACATGGGCCTGAAAGAACTCGTCCGCACGCGCCTGCGCGGCGCAGGCCGCGGCGAGCATCAACGCCGGGCGGACCGGCCGGAATCGGGCCGGGCTCGTCAAATTTCCGAATTCCGCGACCGGATCCCGATCGTCGCGACGATCAACAGCGCCCCGATGGCAAGACCGGCCCACGTCGCTGGCGAGGTGAAAAACCCGATCGGATCGAGCAGCGTCCACACGCTCCCGGAACCAAGGAAGCGATCAGTGGCCGAGGCCGTGCCCACGGTCGCGCCCTGCAAGCGCAGCGGGCCTGCATGCGGGTGGAATGCGTGCGGCATGAAGCCGAACAGCCGCTCCATGAACTGCCGTCCCACGAAATTCGTGCCGAACAAGGCATGCTCCGCCCAATACGCGGCGACGGGCGGAAGGATCGCCCAGAGGGTCACGGCCCGCTTCGCCCAGGCCGAGATCAGCATCAACCACGCCGCGAGCGGCAGGTACCAGATGCCAACGGTGACGATGAGGTAGATCCACATCACCTGCAGCTGCAGCCAGACGTCGGCCTGCCACAGAGCGCCGCCGATCGCCGCCCGGGCGCGCACCGAAATCACGAAGGCGATGAGCAGCGTGGTGATGTCGGCCGCGAGGAAATAAACGAGCGGCAGCACGATCAGCGCGGTGGCGAGTTTTGACAGCACCGTCGCCGTATCGGAGATCGGCAGTGATTTCCAGAACAGCACGCTGCGGTCCTTGCGGTCCGCGTAGAGGCAATCGACGAGATACCAGGTCGAGTACAGCGACATCACCAGGAAGAAGATCACGCCGAAAGCGAACAGCACCAGTCCGCCGACCTCGCGGGTCTGCGAGGGCGGCACGATCCCGGCAAGATCGATGCGGCCGAAGAGCGCACCGAGCAGCAGCAGGGCCGCGATCAACGACGGCACCAGCCAGAAACCGCGATTTTCCCAGAACTCGCGGCGGATCAACCAGACGAAGGTGCTCATGCGGCACCCCGGGACAATTTCGCGACGAACAGATCCGACACGCTGGGGGTCTGAATCTCGCCGAAGCTCGCGAGCCGCGCAAGGTCCGCGCGCTCGTAATAGAGCACGGTCTTGCCGAGCGTTCGGTGCTCGTAAAACGGTCTTTCTCCGCGCGCGGCCTCGAGCTGGTTGGCGTTGACGGCCACCGCCGCGAACGTGTCGCCGAGTCTCTCGACCGAACTGTCGAGCACGATGCGGCCGCGGTCGATGAATATCACGTCCGAGAGCAGATTCTCGACCTCCTCGACCTGGTGGGTGGTGACGAGGATCGTGCGCGTCTCGTCCATGTAGTCGTCCACGAGGGACGCGTAGAAGCTGCGCCGCGCGAGCAGGTCGAGACCAAGGGTCGGCTCGTCGAGCACCAGCAGTTTGGCATCGATTGCCATGGTCAGAGCAAGGTGCACCTGGGTCTTCATTCCCTTCGACAGTTCCCGCATCCGGTTCTTGAGCGGGATCCGGCTCTTCGACAAGAACGCGAGCGCCCGCTCGCGGCGGAACCGCGGGTGGACGCCGTCGACCAGATCGACGGCTTGATCGACCCGCAACCATTGCGGCAGCACGGCGACATCGGCTATGAATGAGGCATCCTGCATGAGGCGGGCGCGCTCACGAAAGGGCTCGCGGCCGATGACGCGCAGGCTCCCCTCGTAGGTCGAAAGGCCGAGAATGGCACGCATGGCCGTCGTTTTGCCGGCACCGTTCGGACCGATGAGACCGACGATGCGGCCGCTCTCGATGCGGAAATTGACGTGATCGAGCGCCACGTGCGCGCCGAATTTTTTGGTCAGGCCCTCGGCCTCGATGATTGCAGGCATGGAAGTATTCATTCCTGTTTCGGTTCGCCGCGCGGCGGCGGCGCGGGGTGGGTCGCCGCCGGGGTTTGTGCGAACAGTTCCTCGGCGGAGAATCCCAGCCGGTGGATGAGCGCAAGAATGTGCGGCCACTCCTGCTGGAGGAATCGCTCTCGCTCGCCGGCGAGCAACAGCAGCCGCGCGCCGTCGCCGACGTACATGCCGCGACCGCGGCGTTTGTCGACCAGCCCTTCGTCGACGAGCTGCTGGTAAGCCTTCAGGACGGTGAGCGGATTCAAGCGGTAATCCGCGGCTACCGCCCGCACGGAGGGCAGTGGATCGCCCTCCTTGAGCGCTCCTTCCAGGATGAGGGCAACCATCCGATCGCGCAGTTGGCGATAGATCGGCTGATTGTCGTTCCAATGGGGATCCATCTCGCATCCGGCAGCCCATGTGTGCGGGCCGTGTAGCACGCTAATCTAGCAGAACGCTTGAAAGGTGCCGCCTAGGCGGCGTTGCTCACCGATGCCGCCTCGACGGTCTCGCTCCCGCCGGTCGCGGCGAGCCGTGCAAACGGCATCGCGGGCACAGGCGAAGCATCCGCCACGATGTATGGAGACTCAGAATGCGCTGCGTGGTTCTTGCCGTCGAACAGGTACGCGACACCGCCCATGATGATCACGTTGATGGTGAGGGCCGTGGTGATGGCGACGAGTTTCTGTTGGAAATTTGCGTTCATGGCTGCTCCGTTGTTTCAGGGTGGTCAATCAGTGTTTTGGTGACCTGGTGATATACTAAGATACATCACTAGCACATGCAAGCGGTTTCGCTCGTATGGCCGGGTGGTAACCCCAAAGGCGGTTCACTGGCGTTCCACCGAGATGGCGACCGCCACTTCGATGCCTCAATCCTTACCGCCAGGTCGCAGGAAGACCGTATGCTCGCGGCCATGGACTCCGACGATGACGGCCACTTGATGTCGCAGTACCGAAACGGCGATCTCAAGGCGTTCGAGTCGCTTTATGCACGCCACAAGGGGCCGCTCTACCGCTATCTGCTGCGTTATGTCCGCAACGCCGCCGTCGCCGCCGATCTGTTCCAAGAGGTCTGGTCGAGGATCATCGCGAGCCGCGGCCGCTACGAGGCGCGAGCGAAATTTGCCACCTACCTTTTCCATATCGCGCACAACTGCGCCATCGATCATCATCGGCGCGGCATCGTCGCGATTCACGGCCAGGGAGACGATGATCCATCGCCGCTCGCCGAGCTCGCCGGCCCCGAGCACCAGCGTCCGGATCGAATCGCCGAGCACGACGAGCAGCGCACCGCGTTGCTCGCGGCGCTCTCCGACCTGCCCGATGAGCAGCGCGAGGTATTTCTGCTGCGCGAGGAAACCGGGCTCGGCATCGATGAAATCGCGCGGGTGACCGGTGTGCCGGCCGAAACGGCGAAGAGCCGGCTGCGCTACGCCGTCCGCAAGCTGCGCGATGCATTGACCGAATCTGCGCGTCCCGGGGTGGGTAGCGAAGCCGCAAAATTCAGGACCAGCCGCGCGGCCCCCGCCCAGCCTGCCGCGCGCGCCATCCAACGGGTGCGGTAAAAATGGCCGCGCCCAACCTCGACCCGAATGGCGACTCGATGCGGAACGACGCAGTTTCGCGCGTCTATCGCCGCGCCGCCGGCATCACGACTCCGCCGTCGCTCGACCGGCGGGTTCTGCTGGCCGCGCGCAGCGCGCGACCGCGACCGCACTACCTCGCACCGCTTGCCCTGGCGGCGAGCGTGCTGCTCTCGGTGGCGGTGGTGCTCGCGATCGCGTTCGGGCCGCGACGCAATCCGAGCGCCGAGGAGCCGGTGCGGTTGCTTCGAACCGTGGTGCGGCCCGGCCCCCAGCCGAGTCTGCGCGCGCCGCCGCCGCCCTTGGCGGCGGCGCGCGCCCTGCGACCGGATCCCGTGCCGCGCCTCATCGAGCCACGCAGGCTCTATACCAGCGACCCGCCGCCTCGACCTGCGCCGGGCACGATTGCGCGGGATCCCGAGGTCTGGTTGGCCGACATCGCGGCGCTCCGCGAAGCCGGCCGATGGTCCGAAGCCGATGCGCAGTTGCGGCGGCTGAAGGCCGCATATCCCTCCTTCGAACCCAACCCGGTCGAACCGGCTGGCCCCTAGTTGCCGCGGCCACGGCCGCCGCCACGGCCACGGCCACGTGAAAAGCTCAGCCACGCTCCTGGGAGCAACGAATTCGGCTACCATTGCCAGTCTTTTGCGCCGGAGCGAAGCGATGAAAAAACCAGTCACGGTCACCATCACCGGCGCTGCCGGCAATATCGGCTACGCGCTCGCATTTCGGGTCGCTTCGGGGCAGATGCTGGGAAGCGACCAGCCGGTGAATCTGCGTTTGCTGGAGATCACGCCCGCATTGGGCGCCGTACAGGGCGTCGTCCTGGAACTCAACGACTGCGCCTTTCCGACGCTGCACGGGGCGACCGGGACGGACGATGCGCGGGCCGCTTTTCGTGATTGCGATTTCGCGATGCTCGTTGGCGCAAGACCGCGCGGCCCCGGCATGGAACGTAAGGATCTTCTCCTCGAGAACGCGAAGATCTTTTCAGCCCAGGGAAAGGCGCTCAACGAGGTCGCCAGCCGGGGCGTGCGGGTGCTCGTGGTCGGCAACCCGGCGAACACGAATTCGCTGATCGCACAACGCAACGCGCCGGACCTGCCCGCAAGGAATTTCACCGCGATGACGCGTCTCGATCACAATCGCGGCATCGCACAGCTGGCGGAAAAGACCGCCACCGCCGTCGCGGGCGTGAAGAAAGTCATCATTTGGGGCAATCACTCTGCCACGCAGTATCCCGATCTGCACCATGCGACCGTGGACGGACGACCGGCGCTGTCGCTCGTCGATGCCAACTGGTTCAAGGACGTTTATATACCGACGGTGCAGCAGCGCGGCGCGGCGATCATCAAGGCGCGCGGCACTTCGTCGGCCGCGTCGGCCGCGTCGGCCGCGATGGACCACATCCACGACTGGGTGCACGGCACGGCACCGGGCGATTGGGTGAGCATGGCCGTACCGGCGGATGGCAGCTATGGCATCCCTGAGGGTGTCATTTACTCGTACCCGGTGACCTGCCGGAACGGCGAATACGCGATCGTCCAGGGGTTGGACATCGACGACTTCAGCCGGGCCAAGATGCTGGCAACACACCGGGAGTTGTGCGAAGAGCGCGATGGAGTAAAGGATCTGATCTAAGATTGCGGGTATCCAAGGAGGTGATGCATGAATCGCTTACTCGCCACGTTCGGGAACACGGTCATCGCCACGGCTTTTGCCGCGACGGCTCTTGCCGCCACGGCGCTCGTCACGACCGCCTCGGCCCAGGAGCACACCGCCGCCGCGCCGGGAGCGGAGGTTTATTTCATCTCGCCGCGCGCCGGCGCCGTGCTGCACGGCCCCTTCGTCGTGCGATTCGGCCTGAAGGGGATGGGCATCGCGCCAGCCGGCATCAAATTCGACAATACGGGCCATCACCATCTGCTCGTCGACACCGATCTTAGCCAGCTCAAACTGGATGCACCGCTGCCGGTCTCCGATAAGATCCGCCACTTCGGCAAGGGACAAACCGAAACTGAATTGACCCTCGCTCCCGGCAAGCACACCCTCGAACTGCTGTTCGCCGATTATCAGCACGTTCCGTTCGATCCGCCGCTGCACTCGAAGAAAATCACCATCACCGTAGAGCAATGAAGCCGCGGGCGATTCTGCACGTCGACATGGACGCGTTTTACGCGTCGGTCGAGGAGCGGGATCGCCCCGAACTGCGCGGCAAGCCGCTGATCGTCGGCGGCGCCGGCGGACGTGGCGTCGTGGCCGCGGCGAATTACGCCGTGCGCCGCTTCGGCGTGCATTCGGCAATGCCCGTCCGTGAGGCGCTCCGGTTGTGCCCGCACGCCGTCTGCGTACGGCCGCGCATGGCCCGCTACCGCGAGGTGTCCGAACAGGTCTTCGACGTGTTTCATGGCTTCACCCCGCTGGTCGAGGGGCTGTCGCTCGACGAGGCATTTTTGGACGTGACCGCAAGTCAGGATCTGCTCGGCGACGCGACGATCATCGCCGAGGGCATCCGCAGGCAAATCCGGGGCATCTGCGGCCTGACCGCCTCCGTCGGGATTGCCCCGAACAAGCTGCTTGCAAAGATCGCCTCCGACATCAACAAACCGGATGGAATCTGCCGAATCGACGCGGGCAACCTGGTGCAAATTCTGGATCCGCTGCCGGTGCAGCGGCTTCCGGGCATTGGGCCGAAATCCCTGCCTGCGGTGCTGGCGGCCGGAATACGCACCTTCGCCGATCTGCGGACTGCCGACCAGGCCGTGTTGCACGCGCTGTTTGGCGACCGCTGCCGCTCCATGCGAGCGATGGCGTGCGGTGTGGATGAGCGCCCCGTCGAGCCTGATCGCGAGGAAAGATCCATCAGCGCGGAGCTGACTTTCGAGCAGGATATTCGCGATGTTCGGGAACTCCGATGCGAATTGCTGCGTCTCATCGACCGAACCGCGGCGCGGCTGCGCGCACGGGCTCTGGTCGCGGGGCGCGTGACGGTCAAGATCCGCCGCCGTGATTTCACCACGGAGACGCGCCAGCGAAGCCTCGGTGCCGCAACGCAGGAAACGGCGGTCATCGGCGCGATCGCCATGTCCCTGCTCGACGATTGGCTGCGCGGTGAGCCGGGGGTGGCGTTGCGCCTGCTCGGCGTTGGGACCGGCGACCTGGCCGGGGCGGCGATCGCGCGCCAGGGCGATTTGTTCGCCCAGAATCCACAGAAGGGTTCTCTGATCGATGCGGCAGTCGACGGCATCCGACGCCGGTTCGGCAGCGCCATCGTGACGCGGGCCAGCCTCTTGCCGCCCGTTCGCGACGGGCAATCGCATCGAACGGGGCCGCAACGCAACACGGGTTGATACTCGAACTCGAGCCATGTACCTAAGCTTCTTCGGTCTCAGCGAAAAGCCCTTTGCGATCACGCCGGATCCGCGCTACCTCTATTTGAGCGAACGCCATGCCGAAGCGCTGGCGCACCTGATGTACGGCATCCACGAGTCGGGCGGCTTCATCCAATTGACCGGCGAGGTGGGTACGGGCAAGACCACGGTGGTGCGCACGCTGCTGTCGCGGCTGCCGCAACACGCCGACGTGGCCGTGATCATGAATCCGCGCATTTCGCCCACCGAATTCCTCTTGACCATCTGTGAGGAACTTGGATTGGGGCTGCCCGAAAGCGACCGCGACAGCGTCAAACAAATGGTGGATGCGCTCAACCGTCACCTGCTCTCGGCGCACGCCGAGGGCAAACGCGTAATCGTCATCGTCGACGAGGCACAGAACCTATCCGCCGAGGTTCTCGAACAAGTCCGACTGCTCACGAACCTGGAGACCGCCACCCAAAAGCTGCTGCAGATCATTCTCATCGGTCAACCGGAACTGCGCGACTTGCTCGATCGTTCGGAGCTGCGGCAGCTCGCGCAACGCATCACCGGCCGCTACCATTTGAACCCGCTCACGCGGGCCGAGGCGGAGGGTTATGTGCAGCACCGGCTGCGGGTTGCCGGCACGATCGGCGAAATATTCACCCCGGGCGCGCTCAAGGAAATCTACCGGTTGTCCGGCGGAGTGCCTCGGGTCATCAACGTCTGCTGCGACCGTGCGCTCCTCGGGGCCTACACGCAGGAGACGCGCCAGATCACGGCATCGCTGGTGCGGCGCGCGGCGGGCGAGGTTTACGGGCGCCGCTTCGCCGCGCAGTGGCAGGGGTGGCTCGCCGCGGGCCTTGGGGCGGCGCTGGTCGTGGGCGCCGTTCTGACCGGCTGGCGCTACGGCCCGGCCACCCTCGCGTCGCTGCGCACCGCCTTCGGCCGGACCGAGGTCGGTCGTGCGGCGCCAGCCGGCTTTACGGACCGGGCCGCCCCAGACCGGGCCGCCCCAGACCGGGCCGCGTCAGGCCGTGACGCCCCAGACCGGGACGCGGCGCGCGCCGATGCGTCCGGCGCCGACGCGGGAGGCCACGTGGTGACCGAACCGTCACCGGCAAATGCCGCGGCGGCATCCGCTGGATTCGAGCCGACCAGCAGCGCGCCGGAGTCGGCGATCACGTCGGGTCGAGCCGCCGGCAGAGTCGCGCGGCCGGACACGGACGACGTGGGCGCCACACCGGTCCCCGTCCTGCTCGCCCAGAGTGGGGCCGCCACCACGGAGGCGGCCGCATTTCGCAGATTGTTGTCGCTGTGGGGCACGGCAATGACGCAGGATCGCGAACCATGCACTCAGGCAACCAAGGTGGGGCTCGCCTGCCTCGAGCAGCGCGGCTCCTGGGCGCAGGTGCGCGTGTTGAACCGCCCCGCCGTTCTCACCTTGATAGACGAACACGGACAGCGCCGTTACGTGGTGCTCACTGCGCTCTCGGACCGTCAGGCCTCGCTTTCCTTGGGTGAGCACAACGTGCGCGTCTCGCTCGACGATCTGTCGCGGGTGTGGTTCGGCGAGTTCACGGTCGTCTGGAAGCCGAAAACTCCGCGCACGCGCATGCTGACCGTGGGTATGAGCGGCGACGAGGTCCGCTGGCTGCGTCGCAGTCTCAACACGCTGCATGGTGCCCCCGCCGGTCCGGGGCACAGTGACGTATATGACGAGGAGCTGGCGATTGCGGTGCAGAATTTTCAGCGCGAACACCGCTTGAATGCGGATGGCATCGCCGGTCTGCAAACCCAGGTGGTGCTGGACACGGCGCTGGCGGAACCGGGCTCACCGATGCTCCTGCCCTCACCACCGCGGGGCAGTTAGAATCCCGCCATGTCATTCATTCTCGACGCCCTGAAAAAATCAGAAATCGAGCGCCAGCGCCAGTCGGTGCCGGGATTGATGGATGCAAGCACCACGCCCGTGCGCAAGGGCTTCCCCGCTTGGGCGATGGCGCTCGTCGCACTGCTGGCGGTCAACCTGATCGTGCTCGGCATCGTACTGATGCGCAACAACGCAGCCACGACAACGCACGTGTCGGGCGCTGGCAGCGACACAGCTGCCGCGGGGTCGCCGCCTGCCGGGTCGCCGCCTGCCGGGTCGCCGGGCGGCGATTTGCATTCGAATGCTGCGGCGGCCGGCGCGCCGTTCAGTCCGCTGGATTCGGCGGCCGGCCAACCGCCTGCCGGCGCGCCGGCAGCGGCGGAATATGCGCCGGAGATTCCGGTGGAGCAGCCCACCGAAGCATCCATGGGTGCGCGCGCACCGCGCCAGGCCACGCCACCGCGGCGGGGGGCCGCCGCACGCGCCGAGCCGCGTGCGGACCCGCGGCTGTCCGATGCCGCGCCCGAAGATCAGGAAGTGCTGCCGTCGATCAGTGAACTGGATCTTGCGTCACAGGGTCTCGCCGAGCTGCACATCGACGTGCACGTGTTCGCGACCAATCCCTCCGACCGGTTCGTGTACATCAACATGCGCAAATATCACGAGGGCGCCACCTTGCAGGAAGGACCGAAGCTCGAGCGGATCCGCCGCGACGGCGCCGTGCTCTCCTACCGCGGCGTCCGCTTCTTCCTGCCGCGCCAATCCTGAACGACACCTGTCTACCGCCAGGCCAAGGCTGCCGCGATTCACTCGGCGAGGACGAAGGTTACCTTCAACCGCACCCGGTACTCGGTGATCTTACCCTTGGCAATGACCAAATCCTGGCTTGCCACCCAGGCGCCGGCGACATTCTTCAAGGTTTTCGTCGCACGTTTCACCCCCGTCTCGATGGCATCGTCGAAGCTCTCCTTGGATGAGGCGATGATTTCCGTCACTCGGGCCACTGATGACATGCAGGTACTCCGGGGAATCGACATGGGTCACTCGATGATATCGCCGCCCGCGAGCCGTTGCAGCGCCTCACCGGTCAGCCGATAATTCACCCAGGCCGGATTCGGCCGGGCGCCCTGAGCTTCGTAGAAATCGCGCGCCGGACGGTTCCAGTCGAGTACGGACCATTCCAGGCGGCCGCAGTTGCGCTGCAGGGCGAGTTTCGCGAGATGGCTGAGCAACGCCTTTCCGACCGCCTGTCCGCGATGGGGCGGCCGCACGTACAAATCCTCGAGATACAGTCCGCGTCTGCCGAGGAAAGTCGAAAAATTATGAAAATAAATGGCAAACCCGGCGGCCGCGCGCCCTACTTCCGCGATCACGGCTTCAGGCCCCGCGCGAGCGCCAAACATGGATTCTCGAAATGTCGCCTCGTCGGCGACGACCTCATCGGCGAGGTGCTCGTAATCGGCGAGTTCGCGCACCAGCGAGAGCAGCAGCGGCACATCGGCGGGCGTGGCCGGCCGGATGTTGAGATCGTCGGGTGCTTTCATATCATGCGATGATGCCGCCCCTATGCGAAAGATACTAGCGCTCACCATGAGCGGTTTGGTCACGGTGCTGCCGCTGGCCCTGACGGTGTACGTGATCTTCTGGCTGGTCAATACGGTGGAGGGATGGTTGCGCCGTGCGTTGATCGCGCTCGGCATCGTGAGTCCGGAGCATTACTGGCCCGGGCTCGGTCTGCTCGCCGGATTTCTTCTGCTGCTCGCGGTCGGCGGCCTGGTCAATGCATATGCCGGGCGAATCATTCTCAAGTACTGGGACGATTTTCTCGGCCGGATTCCGTTCGTCAAGACTCTCTACGGCGGCTTCCGCGACGTGGTGTCCCTGTTGCCATCCGGCAGCGGTGAGAAGCGCGACCTGCAGCGGGTGGTGCTGGCGAGATTCGGAACGGTGCGCGCGATCGGCTTCGTCACTCGCGAGGACGTGCCGACGGTGCTCTTCGCCCACGGCGGACGCGACTGGGTCACGGTGTATTTTCCAATGAGCTATGCGTTCGGCGGCTACACGATCTATCTGCCGCGAGATCAGATTTCGCCGCTGGACATTTCGGTCGAGGACGCCATGCGCCTCGCGATCACCGCCGGTCTCACCGCGGCCAACACGCGTGCCCGGGGCCCCAGGGAGCCCTAGGCCCTCCCATCAGCCGGGCGGATCCAATGCGCACAGGGAAACATCGTCTGCTGCTCGCCGTGGTGCTGCTGGGGCACTCCGCGCTCGCCGCCTCGGCGATGGCAACGCATCACGCCGCGGCCGGCGAATCGGCCAAGTTACAAGCATGGCGCGCGGCGGCCGTTGCGTCGTTGCTGGAGCGTGCGGACGCGGACTCGCTGGCAACCGCTGCCGCGTTCATGTTCGCCGCTCCGGCACCGGCCTTGCAGTCCGAAGGGTTGCTGATCGCGGGTCGCGCCGCCGCGATCTCTCCCAATGATGCCGCCGTCGGCTGGCTTCGACTGCGGCTCTGCGCCATGGCCGCGGCCTGCGACTTCCGCTCAGTGGCGACGGATATGCGCTGGCTGGACGCGGAGAATGCGGCGGCGTGGCTGCCGAACCTTGCGGCAGCATACCGCGAGCACGACGCGATCGAGGTGGACCGGGTGCTCATGGACATGGCGCAGAGCAAGCGACTCGACGTGTATTGGAACCGGATCGTGGTGTTCATGTTCGAGTCGCTGCGCACGGCGGAGAAGTTCCTGCCCGGCGCCATGCGGATGACGGATGCAGCGCGCCTCGCGCTCGTGGAGGGGACCGCCGGCCCCGAAGTCCTGCCGCCCTTTACCGCGCTGATGGATGCCTGCCGCGACGCCGCGACCGGAACCGAGCGGCGCGAATCGTGTCTCAAAGTGGCGAAGCTGATGCAACGGAGCGACGCGATTCCGGCACAGATGGCCGGGCTCGCGATCGAGCGGCACGCCCTCCGTTCCGACAGCCGGGAGGCGCGCGCGCTCGCCGAGCGCCGTCACGTCCTCGAATGGCGCAGCGCCACGGCTGCGAAGTTTGATGCGCCGCTGCTGCCGTGGCTGCGCAATTCCCGGGCGCGGTGGCGCCTTGCGCGCATGCGGAGTCTGGGCAGCGACGAGGACGTGACCATCGCGATCCTCCGGGAGCAGGGCATGCCCCTGGAACCGCCGAAGGAAAAACGATGATCGACCTGTACGACTGGCCGACACCGAACGGCCACCAGATCACGAGGTCATCCGGACATGGCCTGCGACGCTGCGCGCCTATTTGCGGCGCACGGCGCTGACCGCGTCCGCCGGCGACCCAGGCGCCCGGCCAGCCCAGCAATAGCGTTGGTGCTCGTCGATCATGCCCACCGCCTGCATGAAGGCATAACAGATCGTCGTGCCGACGAACCGAAAGCCGCGCTGCTTCAGATCGCGGCTCATGGCATCGCTCTCGCGGCTCGAGCTGCGGACTTCGGCCACGCTGAGCGGCCGGCGACGCACCACCCGCCCGTCGGTGAATTGCCACAGGTAGTTGGTGAAGTCTCCCGGCGCGCGGCGGATTTGCAGGTACGCCGCCGCATTGCCGATGAAAGCGTCCACCTTCAATCGATTGCGGACGATGCCGGGATCCGCGAGGAGCCGCGCACGCTTCGCGCGGGTGTAGCGAGCCATCTTCTCCGCGGCGAAACCGTCGAACGCCCGCCGATAGCTCTCGCGCCGGCGCAGGATGGTCAGCCAGCTCAGGCCGGCCTGGGCCCCCTCCAGGCACAACATTTCAAACAGCTTTTCGTCCTGCCGCACGGGCACGCCCCACTCGGTGTCGTGATACGCGACGTAGAGCGGATCGCTCCCGCACCATGCGCAGCGACGCCTGCCGTCGGCGTGCCGCTGCGCCCGCGCGTCCCGTGCCACACCTGCCATGCGCGCCCCCTGAGGTTCCGTGGGCCCGCTATGGCGGCAAGGATGGCAACGGCGACGGGCCGGCGTCCGGCGAAACCGCCGAGGAATCCGCGCTCCGCGGGGCAGCGACCCGCGGGGCAGCGACGCGCGGTGCATCCTCCTTAAGTGCGATGCCGGTGAGCCGCAGCGTCCGGGCGCGGGACATGAGCCACGCGAGCGTGGATGCCGCGGCTTCGTACGGGAGGCCACCGCCGTGAACGTTGGAAATGCAGTTGCGCTGCGAGTCGAGGCGTCCGATGCGCGGATCGAAAGTCAGATAGATGCCGAGGCTGTCCGGGGCGGTCAGTCCCGGCCGCTCGCCGATCAGCAGCACCACCATTTCCGCCCCCATCGCCGCGCCGATCTCATCGCCGATCGCCACCCGGGCCTGGACGGCCGTCACCACGGGCCCGAGCAACCATCCGGCGAGATGCGGCCCGAGAGCGCGCAGCAGCGGTGCTGCGTGCCGCTGCACCGCAAGCGCCGACAGCCCGTCGGCCACCACGATCACGGCATCATAGGGGCCGCGTGCCAGCAGACCGCGATCCTCTTCGCGGAGCCGTCTGCCGAGGTCGGGACGGCGCAGGTAGATCTCCCGATCGGGTGCAGCGGAGCGCACGGCGATGACGGGCAGCGGAGCGAGCGCGCCGGCCATTGCCGCCGCATCGAAGCTCGCCCGCACGGCATCGCGCGCGAGCGCGCAGGCGTACTCGAATTCAAGCGCCTTGCGCGTCGGCAGCGCGTCTCCGGCGCGGCCGAGATCGATGCGGGCGCGCGTGACGCGCTTGAAGTGTTGCCAGCGCTCGTCGACCGCCATCTAGACAGGCTCCGGGCCCAGCAGGCGGCGCAGCGCTGGTGCTGCGGCGTCCGGGGGCGCCAGCCGTCCGCGGTCGTCGAGCATCGCCATGCCCTGCAGCCAGTCGTCGAACTCGGGCGCCGGCCGCAGATTCATGAGATGGCGCAATCCCAGCACATCGTGGAATGAAAGACTCTGGTAGTTCAACATGATGTCGTCGGCGCCCGGCACGGCGATCAGAAAGTTGACGCCCGCCACCGCGAGCAGCGTCATCAGCGCGTCCATGTCGCCCTGGTCGGCCTCGGCGTGGTTCGTATAGCAAACGTCGCAGCCCATCGGCAGACCCAGCAGTTTGCCGCAGAAGTGGTCCTCGAGCCCCGCGCGGATGATCTGCCGCGAATCGTAGAGATACTCGGGCCCGATGAAGCCGACGACGCTGTTGACGAGCAGCGGCGCGTACGCGCGCGCGACGCCGTAGGCACGCGCTTCCAGCGTCTGTTGGTCGACGCCATGATGGGCATTCGCGGACAATGCGCTGCCCTGTCCGGTCTCGAAGTACATGACGTTCTCGCCCACCGTTCCCCGTCGCAGCGCCCGCGCCGCGGCGTTGCCTTCCGCGAGCAGCGCGAGCGTCACGCCGAATCCCGCATTGGCGGCCTCCGTGCCGGCCACCGACTGAAACACGAGATCGACCGGCGCGCCGCGCTCGATCGCCCGCAGCGTCGTCGTGATGTGCGTGAGGACGCAGGATTGGGTCGGGATCCCGTAGCGGCTGCGAACTGCATCGAGCAGTTCCCACAACGCCACGGCATTGGCGACGCTGTCGGTCGCCGGATTGATGCCGATCACGGCATCGCCGATGCCGAACAGCAGGCCGTCCAGCACCGAGCCCGCGATGCCATCGGGGCTGTCGGTTGGATGATTCGGCTGGAGCCGGCTCGACAGGCGGCCCGCAAGCCCGATCGAGCTGCGAAAGGCCGTGACGACGCGGCATTTGGCGGCGACCGTGATCAAATCCTGGTTGCGCATGATCTTGGAGACGGCGGCAACCATTTCCGGCGTGAGGCCCGGCGCGAGTGCCGACAACGCGGCGGCGTCGGCGGCATAGGAGAGAAGCCAATCGCGAAAATCTCCGACCGTCATGTGGCTGACCGGAGCAAACGCCGCGGGCTGATGGGCGTCCTGAATGAGGCGGGTCACTTCGTCGGACTCGTACGGAATGAGCGCCTCCTGCAGAAACGCCTTCAGCGGCACGTCGGCCAGCGCGAAGCGCGCCGCGACGCGCTCGACATGACTCGCAGCCGCGACACCGGCGAGTTCGTCGCCCGAGCGTTGCGCCGAGGCACGCGCGAGCAGCGTGCGCAGGTCCTCGAAGCCGTGGCGCACGGCGCCGAGCACGCAGGAATACCGGGACATCCGACCCGCTCAGCCCGTGACGCGCATCGAGTGGCAGTCCTTGTACACCAGTTCGATCCGGTCGACGCCGCGGGTCAGGCGCGCGGCCCGCCGGATCTCGTACATGAGCCTCCGCAGCACGGGAGCATTGACGTCCGGCGCCCCGATGCGCCGCGCCTGCAAACCGAGGTGCAGCACGACGAAGCGCTCGTCCGCCAGGCATGCAAATACGGCGACGCCGAGCAGCCGTCCCGTGGCGGACACGGCGAACAGGTTCTCGACCCCGGGCATTTCGCCGACGCGAATCCGCAGCAGGCCATTCTCGACATGGATCGCCGGCGCGCCGTAGGTCTCGATCGACAGCTGGATGCCCAGCCGCACACGATGTTGATTGGCGTTGAAGAAAAGGATCTGCTCGAGGTCGTCACGCTGGTTGGCGGGCAAGCGCGGGGTGATGCCGATCGATTCCGGCCGTTCTCCCTCGGTGATTGGCTGTGCCATGACGCCCGTATCCTATAGCGTAGTCACCCGAATGACATCATCGCCGGCGCGCCACCGCCGCGGTGACGTCACGCGGCCGAACTTCGGGAAAAGGCGAAGACAGTGCGACCTTCCTGGGCAAGCGCGCCGATCTCCGCGCCGATCCGCAGATCGTCGACCGGACCGAAGGAGTGCTTGCGGACCATACCGTGTCGGTCGATGAGCACCAGGCTCGGCGTACCGCGCATTTTGTAGCGATCCATGGTTTGTGGAATCGGTCCGGACAGTCCCGCCAGATCGAGCGCGACGGGAAACTTCAGGCGGTATTCCTGGATGAACGCCTTGATGACCGCCGGGGTCACGGCATCCGGATGTTCGAAATTCGCATGCAGACCGATCACGGTCACGTCATTCGGCTCGAAGGTCTCATGGATGCGCTGGGCTTGCGGGATCGCGTGCCCGATCGAAGCCGGGCACAAAACCTGGAACGCGGTGAGAACGATGACGCGGCCGCGCAAACCCGACAACAGCAGCGGCCGGTCGGTATTCAGCCAGGAGTGGACGAGCATTTCGGGCGCATATGCCGTGATTGTAGTCATCGTTCTTATCACCGGCCCTGGAACGATTGAAGTTTTGCCTGAAGCGCACGCCATTTACAAGGGGATTCCCCTAAAAGTTTGCGGACCCTGGCGGTCCCCGACGGCGGGAGGCGGGAGGCGGGAGGCGGGACCGGGCCCGGAAGCAGGATCAGCCCGGGGCGGGGCGACTAGCGGGCGCCGCCGCCCTCGGCGTATTGCACCAATTCCAACGCCGCGGGTTCGGTGACGGTCGACTCGAAAAGAGCCAATTCACTGAGAGTGTCCTCGAGGCGTTTTGCCTTGCCCATCGCGAATCCTTGGCCGAAATCGACACCGAGTTCGGCCATCCGGACCCGCAGCGCGTCGGTTTCGACGTATTCGGCGATGGTCATCATTCCCATCACCTTCGCCAGTTGCGCAATGGCCTTGACCATCGACTCGGCGCGGGGATTGCCGATCGCATCGCGGACGAAGCTGCCGTCGATTTTCAGGTAATTGACGGACAAATCCTTGAGATACGACAGCGAACTGACGCCCGTGCCGAAATCATCGAGCGCGAATTGGCAGCCGATCTCCTGCAGCTTGCGCATGAATGACTGTGCATTCGCGAGGTTGCCGATGGTCGCAGTCTCGGTGATCTCGAAGCAGAGCGCGGAAGGCGCCGCGCCGCTGGCGCGGATCTGTTCGGTCACGAAGTCCAGGAACGTTACGTCCTGCAGCGTCTGGCCGGAGAGGTTGATGGCGAACCGCGCAATGGCCTCCCCGATGGCAACGCTGTGTTCGCCGAGCAACCGGCAGGCCCGGCGCACCACCCAGCGATCGACCGTGGGCATCAACTGGTAGCGCTCGGCAGCCGACAGGAATTTCCCCGGCGGGATGATCTCGCCGCGATCTCCTACCATGCGCAGCAGCAATTCGAAACGCGGCCGGCCGGAGCCGCCGCGCAGGGGCAGGATGGGCTGCGCATCGAGCCGGAAGCTGTCCTCGCTCAATGCATCCTTCAGCTTGCCGACCACGAGAATGTCGGTGTGGCGCCGGATGATGCTCTGGTCGGAATCCTGGAATATCTCGATGCGATTGCGCCCGCGGTCCTTGGCCGCCTTGCACGCGATTTCGGCGGTCGCCAGAGCATGGGCAAGCGTCTTGTCCGACTGGCTGACGGGCGCCACGCCGAGGCTCACGGATACCTCGAAGACGCCGTGGGCCGCACGCGGCACGATGGCCGCGGCGGCGGAGCGCACCCGCTCCGCGACGGCGGTTGCGGCCTCAAGATCGGTGTTCGGTACGAGCGCCGCGAGGCGGTCACCCGAGATGCGCGCGGACAGGGCGCCGGGCGGCAGCGATTTCGCGAGACAACCGGCGACGCTCACGATCACCTCATCGCCCACGTGCATGCCGAAGGTCTCATTGATGACGTGCAGCCGGTCGATGTCGAGATAGAGAATGCTGTGGGTTCCCTCGTTGACGGCGAGCAGGCCGGTGGCCTGGCGTTCGAAGGCATGGCGTGTCATCAGGCCCGTGCCCGGGTCGTACTGCGCCTGGATGACGACCGTAGCCCGCTTGGCGAGGAGTTCCGCAATCCGCGTCTGGTGCAGGTCGAAATCGACCGCACTCGGCGGGTTGAACAGCGCGAGGACTCCCATCACCCGTCCGGATGGATGTCGAATCGGGCAGGCGAGAATTTTGTAGGGTGCGGAAACCTCGCTCGCGACCTTCGAGATCCGGTTGATGGTGATGGTTCGCTGCTGCACCTGCATCCAGTTGAGCAGGTTCTGCTGCGCCCGGCGCAGCACCTCGGGGGACATGGGGTGGCCGCTGCGGGTGAGCGACAACGCAATCTTCTTGTCCGGCACCCACAACGTCGCGAGCACGCATCCCATGTGCTCGAGACCGGTCTTCAGAATCAGGTCGAATTCGTCCGCATCGCTTGCCGTGGCGGACTTCTGCGAGGACATCTCCAACATCAGCGAGAGGTCGCGCTCGCGCACGTCCAGATCGCGTTCGCGCGAACCGAGCTGCAGGCGCAGCGCGAGCTCGCGGCGCAGGCATTCGAGCGGCGATTGCACGAGTGGACGCACGTACTGCAGGGGCCGCGGTTCGCGTTGCGCGCCGGCGAGGCCGGTGAGCAGCGTGACGACGCCGAGCAGGTCGACGTTCTCGCCGCGCACGGCGAAGGAGTAGGCGGTGGAGTCGTTGTCGAGAGGAAACATGATCCCGGCGAACTCGTCCGAGTCCGTCAGCGCATTGGCGATGGCATCGCGCACGATGGGCGCCGTCTCCGCGCTCTCCCACTCTTCGGTGGCCCAAATCTGATTCGCAAAGCCGTCATGGACCGCCACGCCGGTCAGACCCGGCAGCAGCATTTTCAGCAGGCGCGCATACGGCTCGAACGACGCGGCCATGGGCGGTCGCTCGAGCGGGGCAGAAGACTTGGTGTCCAGCACTGGTGCCGTCCTGACGTTCCGTTGGACCTCGATTGTTGCCGTGTAAGGTGCGGTATGGCGGCGCAACCATCGTTGATGAGCGTCGCAAACCCGGTGCGCGCCGCCGCGGGGGGCGCGCGAAGCGTGAAATGGTTCACGAATTCCCGCGGCGCGCCCGGCGGGCCAGCATGCGCAGCAGCCCGGCCCCGCCGGGAATGCGTGAAAGCAGGAAAACGCGCCGCCAAAAGGCGCGCGCGCTGCCGTCGAAACGCGCCAGCGGCAGGCCGGAGTACAGACTGTCCCGCGGCTCGAGGATGGACGCGGCGCCGGCCCGGAACGTCTGGGTCACGTTGGCGAACGCGAGCGTCACCAGAACGCCGCGCTCATCCCATTCGAGCGCAATGGCGGCGCACGACGGCGCGGGCAACCGTTCGAGCCGCGCATGGTGCAGAAGGACCGACACGCCCGCGTTACCCGGGGCGGTGAAGCGCCAGCGGCCATCCCCCAGCTCTTCGCCACGAAAATCCCCCTTGAGGCTGCGTCGCTGCGCCGTTTCCATTTCCATCCGTCCGTCGGTTACTCTGCCGGCCGGGAGCGCCGGCCACGATGAACCACGAAAAAAATCTGCTTCCCGGACAGGCGCCGGGGCCGGGGGGCCGGTACGCGGCGGTTGCCCGGCTTGCCCTCCCTTTCATGCTGAACAGCGCCGTGCAGGCCGTGCTCAACGCGACCGACACTTGCTTCATCGGTCTTCACCATACCATTCTTCACCGCCCTCGCATTCTGGGGGGCAAGGCTGTTCGCACCGTTCGACCTGCCCGCGGAAACCGCGGAACTCGCGCTCGCGTATTGGTTCCCCCGCATGTTGGGGGCACCGCTCGGCGTCGCGGTCTGGTCGCTTCTCGGATTCTTCAACGGCATCGGCCGACCCACCATCACGCTGCGAATCACCGCCATCATCGCGGTTCTGAACGTCCTGCTGAACCAGCTGATGGTCGTCGACCTGCGGCTGGGTGTCGCGGGTTCCGCCTGGGCCACCGGTATCTGCGCACTCGGGCTGATGCTCCTGCTTCGCTGGCGGTCCGGGGCGTGGCGGCGCATAGCGCTGAGCGCGCACTAGGAGTCTCCTAGTCGCGCGCCCGCGGTGCCATGGTATGGCGCCAGGCATCAGAAGATTCCGCAACGCGTTTCTCTGCTACCGTAGCCGCATGAAGTCGAGAGCGATGTTCGCCGCGGCGATGCTGTGCGGGGCTTTGTCGTGGCGAACGGCCAACGCCCTCCCTGCGAGCTTCGAATCGGACGGAAGCACCCCCGCCGAAGTGTTCGAAACCATGAGCGCGCAGCGAGTGCCCGCGGCCGCCGTGAGCTTCATCGTCCTCGATGCAGCGACCGGCCGGGTCGTGGCCAGTCACGAGGCGGACACGCCGCGCAGCCCCGCCTCGACGTTGAAGGTACTGACGACGTTCGCGAGCCTCGAAACGCTCGGCCCCAATTACACTTGGCACACCCGGGCGCTGATCCGCGGCGAGATCGACGACGGGGTTCTCGATGGCGACCTCATATTGAAGGGCGGCGGCGATCCTTACATGACGCTCGAGCGCTGGTGGGGGTTCGCGCGGATGCTGCGAAATCGCGGATTGGGGACCATTCACGGCGACATCGTCATCGACGACACGGATTTCTCGCTGCCGAACGTCGATCCGGGCGCGTTCGATGGGCGCCCCAACCGTTCCTACAATGTCCCGCCCGACGGCCTGATGGTGAACTTTCAATCCGTCGATTTCACGGTGTTTGCCAATGCGGGCGCGCGGCGCGTCGAGATCATCGCCGATCCGTCCCCCGTGAATCTCAAGATCGAAAACCACGTGCGCTATGCAGACGGCCGCTGCAGCGGTGCGGCGCGACGCGTCGAGTTCGAAGTGGCGGGGGAGGATTGGGACCGCGTCGTCTTCTCGGGAACGTTGTCGCGGCACTGCGCCGCGCGCAGCATCAGCCGCGTTCTGCTGAAGCCCGCCCCGTACGCTTACGGCACCTTCGTCGCGCTGTGGCATGAACTCGGCGGCGAATTCAGCGGCAAACTGCGCATCGAGGCTGCAGGAGCGGGAGCGCAGCCGTTCGCGACCTACGATTCCCTCACGCTGGCCGAGGTGGTGCGCCTCACGAACAAATTCAGCAACAATCTCATGGCGCGCCATCTGTTGCTCACGATGGGCCTGGAGCGCTTCGGCATCCCCGGCACCATGGAGAAGGGCGCCACTTCGGTCGCCGAGTGGAGCCGCTCGCGCGGGATCGACCTCGGCGACGTGGATCTCGACAACGGCTCCGGCCTGTCGCGCACGACGCACATCTCGGTGCGCACGCTGGCGAACGTGCTGTACGCTGCCTATCACAGCCCCTACGCGCCGGAATTCATCTCGTCACTGCCACTCGGCGGGTTCGACGGGACATTGCGCACGCGTTTCAAGGGCACGGCCGGCGGCACCGTCCGCCTGAAAACCGGCCACCTCGATGGCGTCAGCGGCGTCGCCGGATACGTCACCGGCGCGAATGCGCGGCGGTACGTGGTTGTCTGCCTCGTCAATCACGCGCGCGCGGACTACGGCGCGGGCGAGCCGATCCATGCGGCCCTCGTGCAGTGGGTGCTTGATCATCCGTGACCGGGGATGCCTGTCGCCAGTCGCAACGCGAAATCCTCGATCCGCGATTCACGTTCAGCGGGCGGCGCGCTCCATCTCCCAGAGCACGGGAACCACGTTCTTGCGCAGCCACAGACCGAGACCGAGCGGATGGAAATGCCGCTGCAGCCGCCTACGGTACCAGGCCCCCGATCGCAGGTGCACGGCCCGGTCGGTCCGGCTGCGGTCGCAGTTGACGCGCCAGTCCCCGGCCGTGAGCGCCGAGACATACACGGCGCAGCGGGAAAGACGCGCCAGGTTGGCGAGCGCCCGGGCCGCATCGCGGTCGTCGAGATACTGCAGCACGTCGTAGCAGATGACGAGATCGTACGGAGTGCGCGGCCGGAAATCGATGACCGACCCCCGCATCCAACCATGGCGCCGGCACAGGTATTCGCTCGCCTCCAAGCCCGCGTAGCGGGCACGCGGCAGAAGGGCGGCGAAGGGTGCGCGCAGCAGTCCGATACCGCACCCGGCGTCGAGTATGCGTCGCACGGGGATCTGCGTGTGTTTGAGGACCGAGCTGATCATCGCCGCCCGGTCGCGCATTTCCACCGGGGTTGTGACGCGCGTCGCCGCATTCAGATAATACTTTCGAAAATACGCCGCGTCGAAAGTGGCTTGTACCGCCGGCGATGGTTTTGGCACGTGATCATTATGCATGTCCACTCCGATTCATCATACTATCAGCGAAGCCGGCACTCCAAAAACGAAGGTTGCACGCGTGTTCGAGACGCCACGCTCCGTGAATTCCCCGTTTGTCGTCGGGATCTCGAAGCAGCGCGATTTGGAGCCGTCCGAGACCGGTGATTTGGTCTGTGCAGTCGGGCACTTTCTGGATGATCTCGCGCGGCATCTGCCGAACACCGAGCTGCACTTGATGATCGAGCGGGGCGACGCGGCCGGCGGCTCGAGCGGCGGCGCGATCGGCGACGCGATCGCTCGAGCCGCGATCGCGCGCGGCCTCCACGTGGAAGCACTGGTGTCACCGAGCCGCCCAGACGACGCGAGCCTCGGCGCGGTGGCCACGGACACGGGCACAGCTTCGAGCGTCACGGACGTGCTCATCCGACGCAGCAGCCTCCTGCTCGCATTGTGGGACGGATCGCCATCGAGGGCGGGCGACGACACCGCCGCCACGATCGAGCGCTTCCTCGGCGTCCGGGCCGAAAGGCGCGATGCCGCCAAGGCCTTCGAGATCGCGACCGTCCTCGACGATTCGGACGTGACGGCGCAGCTCGTGTTCTGGGTTCCCGTGAGCCGTCACGGCGCCGTCCCGCCGGGCGGCCCGCCAGCCCGCCCGCGAGCACCCTGCTATTTGCACTCCGTGAGCGACAACGTCATCGATGCACTGCCGGACATGCCCGCATCGCTGAAGCGCCGGCTCGCGGACCTCGATGAATACAACCTCGAGTTCGCGCGCTGCCGCGCAAATGGCACACTCGCCGGCAGCGAGTCCTTGATGCGCGGCCTCGCCCCGGAAATGACGGCCGGCGATGCCGCGATTCTGCGGAACATCGACGCGCAGTACGTCAAGGCCGATGCGCTGGCGGGCCACATGCAATGGCGTTCCGACCGGCTTTTCAACCTGTTCGGCGTCATGACGTTCACGATGGGGATCGCGTACCTGATCTACGATCAAATCTTCGAGTCGCGGATCCTGTTGATCGTCTACATCGTGGTCCTGTTCGCAGGTTTCGCGGCGTATTACGTGTTCCAGCAAAAACGCTGGTTCGGCAAACATCTCGCCTACCGCGCGCTGGCGGAGACGCTGCGGGTGCGGTTCTATCTCGCGTTGGCCGGCTTGGACTATCGGCTGCATACCGGAGACCTCATCGCCCTCACCGGCATCCATCGCTTCCGCGGCTTCAGCTGGATCGGTTTCGTGCTCGACACCATCGAATCGCCGGCTCTCGTGGCGCACCAGTCCGACGAGGCCTACCGGCTGCGGGGCCGATTCGTCGAGGAAACCTGGGTCGAGGGCCAGTACCACTATTTCGTGAGCAAAGTCGCGCAAATGGAAAAGATGAGCCGCCGCGTGGACCTCATGAAGGGTGTGGTCTTCGTCGCTGCGTGCGTCGTCATCGGGGCCATGTTCATTTTTGGCGAAGCACTGCATCGAGTCGACTCGATCACGGGATTGCCCGTCAAGAACGTGCTCACGTTCTGCAGCGGCTTTTTGGCGGTGCTGCTGGGCGTGTGGGAATTGCGGCAGAACAAGATGGCGACCCGCGAGCTGCTCTGGCAGTACCGCAACCAGTTGCATCAGTTCGCGCGTGCACGGACCCAGCTGCAGCGCTCCAGCAGCAAGCGAGCCAGGGACGATCTGCTCATGGAGCTGGGCGACAATTCGCTCATGGAGACCTACCTGTGGGCGATTCATCGCTATCACCGGGAGCACGCGCCGCCCGCGCTGCACTGACCGGCGCAGGCAGGACCCCGGTTCCGACGACCCGTGCATCGAGAATTTCCCTTCCGCAGACCCGGACCTTCGATTAAAGTCAACCCCACGTTTGTGGCAGTGGCGGTCGGCCGCGGCGCGCGATCTTTCGGGGGCACTCGCTTGGACCAGATGAAGTACTGGGCATTCATCAGCTATAGCCACCGCGACACGAGCTGGGCCGACTGGCTGCACAAAGGCCTGGAACGCTACCGGCCGCCCAAGCAATTGGTGGGAACCCACACCGCCCGCGGCGAGGTGCCGAAGCGCCTCACGCCGGTGTTCCGCGACCGCGAGGAACTGCCGAGCGCCACGGACCTCGGCGCGCTGCTGAACGAAGCGCTGCAGAAATCCAGGTCCCAGATCATCATCTGTTCGCCGGCTTCCGCCAAATCACACTGGGTCAACGAGGAAATACTCGCCTTCAAGAGGCTCGGCCGCGAGGACCGGATCTTTTGTCTGATCGTGGGCGGGGAACCGAACGCCACCGACATGCCGGGCCGTGCGGATGAGGAGTGCTTTCCGCCCGCGCTGCGATACCGGATGGGCTCCGACGGGGTGTTGACCGACGTGCGCACCGAACCCATTGCCGCGGACGCACGGCCCGGAAAGGACGGAAAATCCAATGCCAAGCTGAAGCTGATCGCGGGACTCCTGGGAGTGGGCTTCGACTCGCTGCGGCGGCGCGAACAGCAGCGGCGCAATCGACAATTGTTGGTCGTCGCCTGCGGCGCCATGGCGGGCATGGTGGTCACGAGCGGGCTGGCCACGTATGCACTGTTCCAGCGCGCTGCGGCGCAACGCGAGACGGTACGCGCGGAGGCCGAGGCGACGACCGCCAAGGAGACGACGAAATTTCTCGTCGATCTGTTCAAGATCTCCGACCCGAGCGAGGCGCGCGGCAACACCGTGACGGCGCGCGAAATGGTGGACAAGGGTGCCACGCGCGTCGACCGCGACCTCGCCAAGCAGCCGGCGATCCAGGCCACGCTGATGGACACGCTGGGCACCGTGTACACGGGGCTCGGCCTGTATGGTCAGGCACGGCCACTGCTGGAACGCGCGGTCGCGACGCGGCGCACGCAGGCCGTTACCGACCCCCTGCTGCTGTCGGATTCGCTGAATCATCTCGGCGACGTGGCGCTGATCCAGGCAAAGTACGACGAGGCCGAAAAGGCCTACCTGGAGGCGATCCGCATCGAATCGGCCAAGCCGAAGGATCGTCAGAGCCGAATCGAACTCGCGACCACCTACCATGGTTTCGGCGTCCTGCTCGCGTCGGAGGGTCACTACGCCGATGCGGCGACGCGGTTGCGTGCGGCGCTCGAGCTGCAACAGACCCTGTACGGGGACGCCCATCCGGACGTGGCGCGCACGCTCAAGGATCTGGCGGGGGCGGTGGCCGACGGCGGCGACCTCAAGAGCGCCATTCCGTTGATGCGCCGCTCCGTCGCGATGCAGCGCACGCTGCGCGGCATCGAACCGCACCCGGACACGGCGGAGGCGATCAACGATCTCGCCCTTCTGCTATGGAGACGCGGCGACTACGACGACTCCGAGAAATATTTCGTCGAATCGCTTGCGATGTACCGCCGGCTGCTCGGCGACAAGCACATCTATATCGCACACGGTCTCGAGAACCTCGCATCGACCATGCAGGACAAGGGTGATCTTGCGGGTGCCGAACCAATCTACAGGCAGGCGCTCGCGATGTACCGCGAACTCCTCGGCGACTCGCACCCGAACGTCGCGTTGGTCCTGCACAACCTCGCATCGCTCCAATATGACCGGGGCCACGCCGAGGAGGCGATTGCCACCGAACGACAATCCATCGCAACCTTCCGCAAGATCTATCCGGACGGTCACAAGGAACTCGCCTTCGATCTGAACGTCATCGGCTTCTGGCTGACGATGGCCGGGCAGTACGAGGAAGCAGATCGAGACCTACACGAAGCATTGGCGATGCGGAAGCGACTGTTCGGCGAGCGGAATCCGGATGTCGCATCGAGTCTGATGATTCTCGCGCATCTCGATGTCGCCCAGCACAAGTACGGCGAAGCGCTCGAGTCAGCGCGCGATGCGGCGGCGATCTACGCGGAGGCGTTGTCGAACACGCACTGGCGCACGGCCGTAGCGGAAAGTGCGCAAGGCGCGGCGCTCACCGGGCTTGGCCGCTATTCGGAGGCGGAAAACCTGCTGACGCGGAGCTATGCCATCCTCAGCAAGAACGGCGCGGCGCCGCGGACGTTTCAAACGTTGACGCAGTCCTACATCGCGACTTTGCATCGGCTCGAACGCCAGGGCGGCATGAAAACCGCTGCCGCGGCAACCGTGAATATGAAGCCTCGGCCGGATGTCGCTGCCGCCTCGTATCGGGAATCGACGCCGCGGTAGAGCGCAAAGGAAACCCTTGGTGAGCACTTGGTGCCTTCGACACCGGCGTGGCTCGGCCACGATGCGACATAACACGGAAATCTCGCCGTCACATGGTTTGACTACATTCAACAAATGTGCCAGATAGTAGAGTGACAGATAGTGATGTGGACGATGGCGTCGGGCGCTGAATGATGAGGGACGAACTCGCGCTCGATTCATAATCCGAGAATTGACGAATTGCGCATGTCGTTGCCGGTAAGACGCCGAGCCGGTGCGATACATCTAGAAAAATCGTCGGGGAATCAGGGATGGACGGTGCATGACCAAGCCGATCGCTGCCGCATTGTCGGCGCTGCGTCGGGCGACGCGGGCGGGGCTCGCGGCAGTCGTTGCGCTGCTGTTTGCTCTCGGATCGCACGCCGGGGAGCTGCAGGTGGCGGCGGCGAACGCGTCGGGCAATTCGGTCTATGACCTGGCGCAGTCTTCGAGCGGACTCATCACAGGCACCTCGGCGCTGAACGGCGACGGCGCGAAGCACGGCAGTTTCGAGTCCTTGGTGTGGGTGCCCAATGCGGCCACACAGACGCTCGATCTCATCGTCGCCGACCCCAAGAAGCAGCAGATCGTGAAGTACACCGGGCCGAACTACGGCACCTCGAGCACGATCTACAGCTGGACGGGGCTGTACAAGGGTCCGGCGGTACCGGCGAGTCTCTCGGTCGACACCGCGGGCAATCTTTACGTGCTCTCCTCGAGCTCCGATTACGACGGCGCCTCGGTTTGGGTGCTGCCGGTAAACAAGCAGGGCAACTACGGCACGCCGATCGTGATCGATCGCGGTTTCGGCGGCGCCACGACAATCGCGCTGTCCGAGACGCTGATCGCCGGCACGACGACGAGCTTGTTCAACGCCGGGGATCTCTTGGTGCTGGTCGGCGACCCGTTCGATCCGCGGGTGATCGTTTACTCGAAAGCAGCCATTGCCGGGGTGCTCGCAACGGGCAAGGCGCTCTCCGGTCCCACCTCGACCGCGGTGCCGCGCTCAAAGCTCTTCCCTCAAGATGCGGTTCCGGTCGGCATGGACCTGTGGCCGGCGGATGCGACGCACGGACCGAGTCTGTTGATCAGCACCACCGATGGGCGGATTTTGCGCTTCGACACGACGGCTGATGCGTTCACGGCAAATTTTGCGGGCGGCTTGGGTTCGGGCCTTGCGAAGATAAAGACAGGTACCTCGGCAGCCACGCCCTACGCCTTCGTCTCGCAGCAACTCGGCACGAACCAGGGACAGATCCTGCAGTTTGGCGCGCCGCCCAAGAGCGGTGTGAACAAGCCGCTCGCAACTGTGACGAAGGGGGTGAACGATCCGATCGGCATCGCCGTGACAGCCTCGAGTTCGGCGCCGGCGAGTTCATGCGTGGCTCCGGATGTCTGCTCCTTCCTTGGCGGCGGCCTCACGCTGGAGATCTCGGGCCCCGGCGCGAAGAATGTCTCGGGCAACGTGCTCGAGCAGAGCTGCGTGGTGCAGTCCGATCCCCGCGTCACGGTGTCCGGCGCCAACTGGAGCTGCAATGGCGCCGAGACGCTGAATGTGGCGACTTTCTGTCCGGGCTTTCCGGAGACCATCCTGCCCGGCTCGCTGTGCGGCCACTCCGGCCCGAGCGGGGCGGGATTCGTGGTTCTGAAGGGCACCGCCGACGGCATCGACCCGGTGGACAACGACAGCTTCATCACGGTGCAGAGCAACATCAACGTGCTGCTGCCGGGCCCCTTGAACCAGAACTGCTCCCCGCTCGCCGCGTATGCATGGGCACCGCGTCCGGACCTGCCAGGCATCGAAGGCACCATCTTCGAGGATGCGATGCTGCCCTACTTCATCGATCTGACCGGCGCCTGCGATGAGCCGAAGAGCGTGCAGCGCGGCGCTTCGATGACAGCCTTTGGTTTGGCGCTCAACACCACCCCGAGCGGCCTGCCCACCGGTCTGCCGGGCTATGTCGATACCAATTACAGCAATCTGCGGGCGACGGTAACGGCGGCGAACATCACCCCGTCGGTCGCCGGTACGCTGCAGGGCTATATCAGCACCAGCGAGACGGATTTCAACAACGGCGTTGCCGGGGCGCCGAACGGCTTTGCCTGCGCGGCGTACTGGGCCGCCTATGCCGACAGCTACCTGCGCGGGAACCTCGGCGCCTTCAACAGCAACTTGACGGGCACGGGGGGCAATCCGAATCCGGCCGGCGAGATCGACGGGCGCCTCGCCAACCTCTTCATCACGATCAACACCCGCGTTGCCGGCAATCCGGTGAACGCCACCTGGCCGGCCACCAACATCCCGTCGTGCGTGACCCTCACCGCCACGCCCGCCACGGTGCCGAGCGGGAGTGCCGCGGCGCTCAGCCGTACGGCCCTCAGCGTTCCGGCCGGTTTGGCGGTGTCAAGCGGGAGTGCCGCGGCGCTCAGCTGGACGGCCCTCGGCGTTCCGGCCGGTTTGAAGTGCTCGCTGTCGGCCAGCGACGGTACTTTCGCCACGGCAAACGATGCAGAGCCCACCACCGGCACCAACGTCTCGACCGGCGCCCTGACCAAGACCCCGACTTACACCGCCGAGCTCTCGTGCCCCGGGGCGGGCACGGCGAGCGGCTTCGATACCGTCAGCATCACCGTCACCGCGGCGATGCCGATCAAGGTGCCGAACGTGCTCAGCAACACGCAGGCGGCTGCTACCACTGCGATCATCGCCGCCGGGCTCAAGCTCGGCACGGTCACGCAGCAGTCGAGCACCACCGTGGCGAAGGGCAGCGTGATCAGTCAGACGCCGGCGGCAGGCGCCAGTGTGCCCCCGGGGTCCACCGTCAATCTCGTGATCTCGAGCGGTGGCGTGTCGGTGCCGAACGTGGTCAATGACACGCAGGCCGCCGCCACTGCCGCCATCACCGGCGCGGGCCTGGTGCTGGGTACGGTCACGCAGCAGTCGAGCACCACCGTGGCGAAGGGCAGCGTGATCAGCCAGAC
>Ga0302319_10002902_pt1 | contig 36350 bp, 45 predicted proteins | sample Bog_T0_2_FD_203319 | JGI IMG/M metagenome (GOLD analysis project Ga0302319, IMG submission 203319) | Peat permafrost microbial communities from Stordalen Mire near Abisko, Sweden - Bog_T0_2 | ecosystem: Environmental > Terrestrial > Soil > Wetlands > Peat | place: Sweden: Abisko, Stordalen Mire...
CACGCCGGAGGCAGCCGCCTACAAGGAATCGGGCCCGTGGAAAAAAGCCGAGCCGCGCGACGATATCTCGAAGGGTAATTGGTATTCCGTTTTCCACGATGCCAAACTCAATGAACTCGAAGCCGAGGCCGAGGCCTCCAGCCTGACCCTTCGTGCCGCCGTGGCCCGGGTCAGTGAAGCACGGGCCATCGCGCGCCAATCCGAGGCCAATTTTTTTCCCACCATCGATTTTAGCGCGAGCGGGGACCGTCAACGCACATCGCCGAACAATGGGCAGATCGACGCGCAGTCAGGTGGTAATGGCCGGACGTTCACCTTCAATTCAGCCACCGTGGTCCCCTTCGATCTCAGCTACGAAGTCGATATCTGGGGCAAGATTCGCCGGGCCTTCGAAGCCTCCGGGGATCAGGCCCAGGCCTCCCTCGCCGACTATGAGAACGTCCTCCTCGGCCTGAAATCGGATGTCGCCACCAACTATTACGCCCTTCGCACGGCCGATTCGGAAATCGACGTGCAGAACCGCTCCATCCAGTACTACCAGCAAAATCTCAACCTCACCACCAGCCGCTTCCAGGGGGGCATCAGCACGCAGCTTGATGTCGATCAAGCGCAGGCGACGGTCGCCGCCGCCCAGGCGCAGCTGGCCACCTTCAAACAAAACCGCGCGCAATTGGAGCATGCCATCGCCGTTTTGGTCGGCGTGCCGCCCGAGTCGTTTTCCCTCCCCTTCAACCCTCTCAACACCAGGCTACCGGCGATCCCGGCGGGCCTTCCCTCCGATTTACTGGAACGCCGGCCTGATGTCGCCGCCGCCGAACGCCGCGTGGCCGCCCAGAATGCCGAAATTGGGGTGGCCATCTCCGCTTATTTTCCTTCGCTGCACCTGACCGGGCAGACGGGCTTTGACAGCGGCGATCTCGGCATGCTCTTCAATTGGGAAAGCCGCATCTGGTCCTACGGCCCCAACATTCAATTCCCCATCTTTGAAGGTGGCCAGATCAGCGCCAATATCAAACAGCAGAAAGCCGCCTACGAGGAAAACGTCGCCAACTACCGCCAGTCGGTCCTCGTCGCCTTCCAGGATGTGGAGGACAGCCTCAGTTCCTTGCGCTACCTCGCGCAGCAGGCCGAGGCCGAAAATCGCGCCTTTGACGCCTATAAACGGGCCCTTGACCTGACCAATGCCCGCTACACCACGGGTCTCGTCTCCTACTTCGACGTCATCCAGGCGCAGGGCCTCGCCCTCAACGCGGAACAACAAACCGTCCAGATCGAGGGCAACCGCATCGCAGGCACCATCCGCCTGATCAAGGCCCTCGGCGGCGGTTGGGCCGACTCGTCGATCATCCGACCTGAACATGGAAACCATGTCGATGCTCCCTCGGCAGCCCCGACGGTTCTGACGCCCACCGCCAAACCTTGAACGGTGTTCATTTTCGGCTCTCCTGAGGGACAATTTTCCTGACAGCGCATTTTTAGCTAGTCGCAAGCCGCCACGATGGCTTAATTGATTTCAACGAGTATGAGTCGAGCAGGCAAATTCATCCCAGGCGGCGGCAAGGCAAGACGAACCGGTCCCATTCGCGCCCCTGAACCCACGCCGCCTTCCGGTAGCGCCCCTTCTCCTTCGCCTGACGGCAAAAAAAAGCCCTTCGGCAAGGGTCTGGGCCTGAACAAGCCCGTGGACAAAAAACAGCGCCTGCCCATCGCGATCATGAGCGCGGTCGTCTGCTGCCTGCTTGTCTCCGTCGCCTGGTACACCATGGCCTATCTCCCCGCCATGCGGGAAATCGCCGCCTACAAACAACAGGTCGCGGATGACGCAGCGGCAGCGGCGGCAGCCAAGGCCGAAGCGGATAAAGAGCATGCGGAAGAACTCCTTAAATTAGCCTCCGAACGCGGCGTGCTGACCGTCGACACCAACCCCACCGGCGCGAGCGTCACCATTGGCGACTTCCGCAAAACCACCCCGGCCAAATTCACCGATCTGATACCCGGAACGTTTTCCATCCTCATCCATGCGGACGGGTATGAGGATTACAAGCAGGATATCACCATCACCGCCGACCAGCCGACGGACCTGGGCACCATCCAGCTCGCCCAACGGACCGGCAGCCTTTCCCTCACCAGCCCCGAAAGCAACGTCACCTATAAAATCACCGGTCCGGGCGATTATTCCCATGAGGGACAGGTACCCGACAAGCTCGACAAGCTACCCGTCGGCGACTACATCATCACCGCTTCGCAACAAGACTGGACCCTCTCGCCCATCACCGTCCCTATTCGCGACCGGGACAGCGCGCAAAAGGAGATCAAGTTCCCCTACGGCAAAGTTTCCATCACGACGACGCCGCAGGGAGCCACCGTCCGCAATGGCCGGGTCATCCTCGGGCAAACCCCGCTCACGCTCCCCCATCTTCATCCCGGCGACATGAGCCTTTCCGTCGATCTTCCGCCCTACACCCTGCAACATGTCGATATTCACATCCCCGACTTCGGCAATGTGAGCAAACAAATCATCCTCCAGCAGGACAAGGACTTCATCGCCGCCTGCGGCATGCCCATGGTCTGGGTTCCCGATGGCGGAGGCTTCTGGGTCGGAAAATATCTCGTCCGGCAAAACGATTTCGAAGCGGTTGCGGGCTATAACCCCAGCAATTTCCGCCGGCCCAACCTCCCGGTCGAAAGCGTTTCGTGGGAAAGTGCCATGGCCTTCATTGACAAGCTCAACCAATACGAAGCCAAGGCGGGCAAACTTCCCAAAGGCTATCACTATTCCCTGCCGAAGGAATCGCAGTGGGAAACTTTCAATGACGACGCCAAAATCGACCTGGCCGCCACCTCGCGCCTCAACACCCTTTCCTCGACCCAGGACGTCGGTTATTCCGAGCCAAATAAATATGGCCTCTATGACACCATCGGCAACGTCTGGGAATGGTGCCTCGACGATTTTGACCAGAATGGCAACCATAGCCTGCGCGGCGGTTGCTGGCTTAGCTCGGCAGAACACTTCCCCAACGCCGACACCCGCAACGCGGGCGGTGCCAAGTACGCGGATCAATTCACCGGATTCCGCGTCGTCCTCGTCCCGAATTAATTCAGGTAGGGACGGCAGTCCCTGCCGTCCCATTTATTGTGTGACCGAAGGGACTCGCGTTCCTACCTTCTCACGGATAAACAAAGATCCCGAGCGCAATCAGTATTACGCCGAAAACGACCCCAGGCCAGGAGGCCGATCTGAGCCGCTCCGGCGTCTGGGTCATGTAGTTAATTGCGTCGCGCCAAAGATGCGGGCTGTAGACCAGCACCATCCCCGCGATCACCCACCAATAGGCCAGCAGCGTCATCACAAAACGCCACGGCGTCGTCACCAGAAAAGCCGCATCCAGTACGACAGCCGCGCCCAGTAATAAGAGGCAGCCCAGTCCTCGCGCCGCCAGAAATCCCGGCACAAATACCACCACCAGAATTCCCGCCACCGACCACAGCACCATGAGCTGAATCCGCACGCCTGAGATTTCCCCCAGGTCCATCATCCCGGTCAGCGTCGTGAACCAAAGCGTCGCCGAAAGCATCAGCACCACGCCCAGCGGATAATTGCGCGGCAGCGATCTCATCAGGGCGCCATACTTTTTTGGTGCCAGCGCGAGGGGAAGATGGCCCAGGGCAATAAGCAGCCCAATAATAATGGCCGTGATTTTAAGCGATACAAAATAGGTCATAAACAACGCATGGCGAGTCGGCCCCGCTCACGCGAAAGCCCATCACCATGCCCAACTCCGCCCTCAATGTAAATACTGGTTGAAAACAGATTCGACTCGCTCCCCCGTACCGTTCATACTTGGCGCTTTCCACCCCGACACTCTTTAAAAAGAAATCCATTACCATGAAAGCAGTTACCTTTGGCGAAGTCATGATGCGCCTGGCCACGCCCGGTTATCTCCGCCTCAATCAGACTCCCGTACTCGAAATGACGTTTGGCGGAGGCGAGGCGAACGTCGCCGTCTCGCTCGCCCTCCTCGGCGAGGAGGCCTCCTTCGTCACGCGTCTGCCCAAAAACGACATCGCCGAAACCTGCATCCAGCGCCTGCGGGGGCTCGGCGTCGATACGCGCGGCATTCTGCGCGGCGGCGACCGCATTGGCATCTACTTCCTCGAAAGCGGCGCTTCCCAGCGCGCCTCGACCGTCACCTATGACCGCGCCCACAGCGCCATCTCCGAAATCGATCCCGCCGATCTGAACTGGGAATCCCTTCTCCAGGGAGCCGACTGGTTCCACTTCACCGGCATTACCCCGGCGCTCTCCGATAAAGCCGCGCAGGCCTCGCTCGAAGGAGCCAACGCCGCGAAGAAACTAGGCCTCACCGTCAGTTGCGATCTCAACTTCCGCAAGAAACTCTGGTCGAGCGAAAAAGCGGGCAAGGTCATGGCAGGTCTGATGGAGCATGTCGATATCTGCATCGCCAATGAAGAAGACGCCGAAAAAGTCTTTGGCATCAAGGCGGGCGCAACCGAAGTCACCGAGGGTAAAATCGACCACGGCCGCTATGTCGAAGTTGCCTCCAAGCTGACGGAGCGCTTCAAATTCAAGGGCGTGGCCATCACCCTGCGCGAAAGTTTTTCCGCCTCGCACAACGGCTGGTCCGCGCTCTTTTATACCGGCGGCAAGGAGCACTTCAGCCGGCGATACGACATCCAGATCGTCGACCGCGTGGGCGGGGGCGACTCGTTTGCCGCGGGCCTCATCTACGCGCTCGGCAAAAAGAAATCGCCCCAGGATGCGATCGAATTCGCCGTGGCCGCGAGCTGCCTCAAGCACTCGATCAGCGGCGACTTCAACCTCGTCCGACTCAACGAAGTCGAGGCCCTCCTCGCGGGCGATGGCTCCGGCCGCGTGCAACGTTAAATCTGCGATCTCTTCAATCCTATCCCAAAATTTTTTTCCTTTGACCCCATGACCAAAGCCCAAATCATCTCAGGTCTTCTAACCCCCGGCGTCGTCGCCATTATCCGCGCCGACAACTCGGAGCAGCTCATCCATGCCAGCCAGGCCCTGATCAACGGCGGCGTCTCCGGCATCGAAATCACCATGACCACGCCCAACGCGCTCCAGGTCATTGCCGACGTCCGTCGCACCTTCGGCGACAAAGTCCTTGCCGGGGTCGGAAGCGTGCTGGACGCGAAGACCGCCCAGGCCGCCATCGAAGCGGGGGCGGAATATGTCATTACCCCCGTGCTCAAGCCCGAGGTCATTGCCTTCTGCAACCGCGTCGACAAACCGATTTTCTCCGGGTCTTACACGCCAACCGAAGCGCAGACCGCCTATGAACTCGGTGCCGACTTCATCAAAATCTTCCCGGCGGACGGACTCGGTCCGAAATACATCCAGGCCATTCGCGGCCCGCTCCCGCACCTCAATATCGTCCCGACCGGAGGGGTTGACGTCCATACGGCGGGAGATTTCATCAAAGCGGGCTGCGTCGCCGTCGCCGCAGGGAGCAGCCTCGTCAGCAAGGATATCCTCAAAAATCAGGACTGGGCCAAGCTTACCGATCTCGCCGCGCAATTCATTGCCGCCGTCGCCAAGGCCCGCGAAAAATAGAGCCTAAGCATCCCGGCCATTCTTACAGAATTGTAATGTCCGCGCGCGCGCGTGCGGAGTCAATGTAGGTATGAACCCATTATCATCCTTCTTACGCGCCGCCTCGATGGCCCTGGCGCTGACCACCGCAAGTAGTGCGGCCGCTTTTGCCCAAACGACAAATGCGCCGTCAAACAATCCCTCCTGCTCCGGCGGAGGCTGGCATCATCATCATTTTGGCGGCTTCCTCACCGAGGCTGAAAAAGCCCAACTGCAAAAGGATCGTGCCGCGGCCTTCGCTGCCAATCCGAGCCTGCAAACCCAGGCGACCAGCCTCAAGCAACAGTTTGAGGCGCTCAAGGGCGGCAACGCCACCCCGGCCCAATGGCAGGCGATTCATCAGCAGAGGGAGGCCTTCGTCACGCAATTACATGCCGCCGAAAAGCAGATCGACCCTTCGATTGCTCCGATCCTGGCTAAGCTCGAAGCTGCCCACGGCCAGGGGCATTGGCATCATGGTGCCTAAGACGCAGTGATCTTAACCAAGGAATCGGGGAGCATTGGCAACGATGCTCCCCGTTTTTTTGCCCAAGACACGCGGCCTAAATTTTGACCACCATCACGAGCACACCCAAGACGATCAAAACCGCCCCGATCGCCTCCTGCGCTTTGACGCGTTCGCCCAGAAAGATCACCGCCAGGATGATCGCAATGGCGACGCTCAGCTTATCGACCGGCGCGACCTTCGACACATCGCCGAGCTTGAGCGCGCGAAAATAGCAGAGCCATGAAAGTCCCGTCATCACCCCGGAAGCCACCAGAAAAATCCAGGCGCGTTGGGTCAATGCCGACCAATCGGCTTTACCGCTCGTCGCGAAGGCCAGCGCCCACGTGATCACGAGGATCACGGTCGTCCGAATCGCCGTGGCCAGGTTCGGGTTCAAATCGGCCACGCCAACCTTCGCCAGGATCGCCGTCAGAGCGGCAAACAAAGCGGAGAGCAGCGCCCAGATGAACCAGTTGTTCATGGCAGGAATCTAGGCGATTGCATGGGAGAGAAGCGAGACCCTTAGCATCTGGTTTATTAGGCTGGCAGAGACTGCCGACACTAATCTAAAGAATCGACTTCACCACGCCGCCATCGACCCGCAAAGCCGCGCCGTTGGTCGCCGAGGAAAGCGGACTCGCCACGTAGGCCACAAGATTCGCCACTTCCTCGTTTGTCGCAAAGCGCTGGATCAGCGAACTGGGCCGCACATGGGTGAAGAATTCCTTCTCCACTTGCTCAGCAGACTTCCCCTGCTCCCTGGCCATGTTCTTGACGAATCCCTCCACACCCTCGGAGCGCGTCGGCCCCGGCAGCACCGAATTGACGGTCACGCCCGTGCCCACCGTCGTTTCCGCCAAGCCCCGCGCCAGCGCGATCTGCATCGTCTTCGTCACGCCGTAGTGAATCATCTCTTTCGGAATCTGCACCGCCGATTCGCTCGATATAAAAATGATGCGGCCCCAGTTATGATTGAGCATGAGCGGCAGATAGGCCCGGCTCAACCGCACGCCGCTGAAAAAATTCGTTTCAATGATGGCCTGCCAGTCGGCGTCCGTGATCTTGTCGAAGGGCTTCGGTTCATACATCCCGAGATTGTTCACGAGCACATCGACCTCCGGAAAACGCTCATACACCTCGTCCACTTCACCGGCCTTGCTCAAATCTCCGGCGAAAGCCTCCAGCTTCGCCTTGGGATGCTTCGCGTGGATTTTATTGATCGCCTCAGCCACGCGATCATCGGTGCGGCCATTGATGATCACCTTGGCACCCTCGAGCGCGAGAGCTTCGGCAATGGCAAAGCCAATGCCCGCCGTCGAGCCGGTGACCAGACACAATTTATGATCGAGATGGTAATTCATGGGATGAGATACTTGTAGGTGGTTTGACTGGGAAAGACAAAACAGCTTAACGCCAGCGATGGTAGGGGTGATAGGGGTAGGGATATGGGCCCCAAAACGGATCACCCCAGTAAGGACCGTAGCCGACCCCGATGCCGATGGCGGGATAAACATCAGGCCCGTAGATCCCCGGCGTTTGCAGCATGTAATCGACAATACTTTGCGAAACCCCCGCCTTGCGCAGACTGCCGACATCATCCGAATTGAGATAATAAATCGTATGCTGGTCGCGCAGGTAGCGAAGGATGATCGCATCGTTCACTCCAGCCCGGCTCAAGGCCTTGATATCGTAAAGGCTCAGGTCGTCTCCGTGCATCATTTTGTCATAAATGGCCGGGGACGCGCCGCTCGCCTGCACCCGCGCGTAGTCGGCTTTTTGTTGATCACTTAAACCGCAGGCCGTGAAGAGGAGCGGCAAGAGTAAAACGAATACGCGCAACAGTTTCATGTCTCAAGCTACATCGACTCCGTCTCTTTTCAATCGCGGGCTTGGCGGATGCCTAGCCGATTTTTACCGGACAAAAAAATCGCCCTGTCCCTTCGGCTTCATGGCCAGCACATAAAGAAAACCAAAGGCCGCCCCGCCGAGGTGCGCCGTATGGGCAATCTCGGGCATCCAGTGAAAAAGGATGGAGGCCAGTTCAATTCCACATGCCGTCAGGGCCAGCACGCTCATGCTCATCCGCAGCGGCAAAACATAAAAAAGGAAAACCGTCACCCGCACCCGGGGCGCCGCCGTTCCAATCCCCGCAATCAGGGCAAAAACAGCTCCGCTGGCCCCGATGATCCCATCGTCCGGTCCGGCATTCAAATTAAACACAAACCAAACCAGCGCGGAAGCAATCGCGCCCCCGATGTAGAGTCCCAGGTAACTCCAGGCTCCCAGTATTCTCTCCAGCGCGGGGCCGAGGCAAATCAGCGGGATCATGTTCGAGACGATATGCAACCAAAAGTAGCTGGAATTACCAAACATCTCGACGGCATGGACCCAGGCGTAGGTGATGAGCGTCCAGTACCGGTGATCAGCCCACGCCTGGGAACTGAAGGCGAGGGTGTTGCCAATCACGTCTTCGCCATCCTGATGGAGCCGATGCAATTGCAGGAGAAACACCGCGACCGTCGTACCGACCAGGCTCCAGGTCACCCAGGCAATTGGCCGGGGCTCCGGCACCACATCGGCATAATCGCCCGGAATGTCATCGTTCATGATGATGTCCTGTTTCCTCGCAATAAGTTCGGCCATGCCGGGAAAAGCAACGGGTGTGCCGCATGGAACTTCGGCCATCTTTCCGGCGCGTATTTCCTCCACAGCCACTCGGACGTCTTCAGAATAAAGTAAGAGTAAAAAAGCGCGACCAGCCAGGAGCCAAGGATATCACTCGGATAATGCGATCCCACGTAGATCCGGGAATAACTCACCAGCGCCGCCCAGGGCCAGAGCCACAGCGCCCAGCGTCCAAATACTGCGCATCCCACCATGGCGAGCGCCACATTGTTGCAGGCGTGCCCCGACGTGAAGGACCGGCCAACGGCCACGTGCCTCGGTACTGATTCGGTTATCCCGCTTAAGGTTACCACGCGAAGATGGAGCTCGGTCTCATTCGGGCGCGGACGATTGACGCCGATCTTGAAATCCCAATCGATGATGCCGTCTCCAATAATCAGGCAGGTACCCATAAGAATCAAAAAGAGACGGCCGCGAAATCCTCCGAAAATCAGCGTCAGGATGACTCCCGCGAAGATGGGATAACGAAACGAATCATAATCACTCACCCGCGCCATGACCGGGTCGAGCCAGGGCCCGCTCCAGGTCTGATTGATCAGGTAGAGCAACCGCAAATCAAGCGCGTGAAACCAAGGCAGCAGAGACATGAATGAATGAGGCTAATGCTTCGGACCTCCCAAAGCGAGAAGCGGTTCTGCGGGCATTCGCCCACCGCTTACATGTATTGCGAAAGAATCGCTGCAATTTCCCGGAACGTCCGCGTCGTATCCAGCTTCAAGCCCGAACCGAGCCCTATTCCGGTCGAGACGGGTTCGCCCAGCGCGCTCAAACCGGCAGGAGCCGAACCGCTGCCCGCACCCGTATCGTACTTGGCATCAGGCACGCCCGTCCGGAAAGAAAGAACATATTGTGTCTTCGACACGTCCAGGTCGTAGACGTAAACCGTCGTTTGCATGGTCGTTTCGCCCATTCCCATGCCAACGAGGGTACGCAAGGCGCGGCTGCCCTGGTAAACCGTATCAAATTGACCTGCCACCAGCCAGCCGTGGTCCGGCAGATCATTCACCCAGCGCTGCTCCGTCGGGGCCAGCTTGGTCAACCGCGTCTCAAGCTGATGCTGAAAATTCGTCTGGAAACCCTCCTTGAAATTGACGAGATCGACTCCATCGCGACCCACCAGCCACTTGCCGGTGGAGGTATCAAAGGGAGCGATGTAAATATGCGGGGGATTCGGTGTCAACTTGACCGACGCGCCAGGCATCGCGGCGGTGTGAATCGATCCACAGCCGGTGAGGAAAAGCGTGGTTGCCATCGCCAGGGACGCAAGTCCGGCGAACAAGGCTACGAAACGTGGCATCCCTAGGCTTTACCTGATAACTACCCTGGAAAGCAAGAGAATTTACATGAAATTATGGAAAATCTCTCCGAACTTAAGTTCCATTTGCCATGTAACTCTTATCTCCCTCTAGCCAAATCCTCCCTTCGATGGCACTTTAAACCTAATGTCCGCCCATGTCTGGAAGCTCAAAAACCGCATCTTGGAATGGCACGAACGTCCCCTCCTTGCCGGTGTCCTCAATGTTACCCCTGATTCCTTTTCTGACGGGGGCCGCTACCTCGACCCCGAACAAGCTCTTGATCGCGCACTCGAAATGGAGGCCGAAGGCGCGGACATCATCGATCTCGGCGGCGAATCGACCCGCCCCGGGGCGGCGTTGATCAGTGCCGAAGTCGAAATCGCCCGCATTCTGCCCGTGGTGCGCCGCTTGCAGGGCCGACTCACCATCCCCCTTTCCATCGACACCTGGAAAGCCGATGTCGCCGTCGCCGCCCTCGACGAAGGCGCGGAAATCATCAACGACGTCAGTGCGGGGCGCTGGGATCGCCTTCTCTGGTCTGCCGTCGCGCAATACCGCGCCGGTTACATCCTCATGCACGCGCTCGATCAGCCCGCCACCATGCAGAAGGAACCGCACTACACTGATGTTAGCGGCGAAATCCTCGACTTCCTCGCCAAATTCCTCGCGCGCGCCGAGGAAAACGGGCTCGCCCTTGAAACGATGGTCTGCGATCCCGGCTTTGGCTTCGGTAAAACGCTCACTCACAATCTTACTTTATTGCGCGATCTCGCCATCTTCCAGAAGCTGCGACGTCCCCTCGTCGTCGGCCTCTCGCGGAAATCTTTCTTAAAATTAATTGGCGGTTCGGAGTCATTGGAGATAACAAACGAACTGGCCCATGTCTGGGCGGCGGCGCGGGGTGCGGCGATCTGGCGGGTGCACGATGTGCCCCCGGCTCTGCGCGCGGCACGGCTGGCCGGCGCTTTTGGGCGCGGAGCCGACACGGCATGAACCTCCTCAACATCCATTTCCCCCTGGTGCTGGATCTCGCTCGCTCACTCATCGAGATCGTGATCCTCACGACGGGAATTTATTACATGTGGAAGTTGTTTCGCGGCACGCGCGGCGCGCGCGTTCTCGCCGGCTTCGGCGTCATTCTTGCCACCATGTCGCTTCTCGCCGCGGTCTTGAATTTGCCGGTCATCATTGAGCTGCTGCGCTTTTCTCCCGCCGTGTTGATTACCGCGCTGGTCATCATCTTCCAGCCGGAACTGCGACGCATCTTCGCCGAAGTCGGCAGCCGCCCGCTCCTCGGGGGTTATCGCCAGCAGACTGAGGTCATCGAAATGGTCATCCGCACGCTCGAACAGATGCAGGAATCGGGGCACGGCGCCCTCATCGCCTTCGAGCGCAAAATCACCTACGAGCCGGCCCGCGAAACGGGCACTCTTCTCGATGCGAAAGTCAGCGACGACCTTCTCGAAACCATCTTCTTTCCCAAGACGCCGCTGCACGATGGCGGCGTCATTATCGTCGAGGACCGCATCGCCGTCGCCGCCGCCATCTTTCCGCTCACCCAGGCGGAGGGTCTCCAGCGCAATCTCGGTTTGCGCCATCGCGCCGCGCTCGGCCTCAGTGACGAAACCGATGCCGTCGTCGTCGTCCTCTCGGAGGAAACCGGCATCATTTCCCTCGCGGTCGGCGGCGAATTGCGCCGTCCCCTCACCACCGACGAACTTCGCTCCCAGTTGATCGCCATCCTCCTCCAAAATAAAGACCATGCAAAATCCCTTGTCGAACAACTGGCAGGCTAAGTTGGTCTCCTTGATCATCGCCCTCGTCATCTGGGTCTACGTCAAGAATCTTACCGATCCCAGCTTCATCGACCGCCTGCTGACCGGCACCTTTACGCCAGGGAGATAAGATAGGGAAAGGGGCATTGGCGTCCCATTGATTAATTCGAGGCCGCGAACGGACTCGCGTCTCTGCCGAAATATGCGAAGGTAAAATGGCATGAGCGCCGTCACTCAATCACCAAAAACGGAAAACCTCACTTCCGAGCGGCATCCGCTTTTGCTTTTTTACGACGGGGAATGCTCCTTCTGCAATCGCTGGGTCAACCGCGTCAAGGAAGCCGACCACCAACACCGCATGCGCTACGGCACCAAGCAGGGCCGCACTTTCCAGCAGCTCGCGCAAACTCATCCCGAACTGGCCAACGTCGAATCGGTCGTACTCGTCCAGCGCCGATCTGACGGAGGGGAAAACTTCCTCGTCCGCGCACCCGCCATCCGCGAAGTCATCCAGGGACTCCCCGCATTCAGCCTTTTCGCCTTCGTCCTGCGCATCGTTCCCACGCCCCTCTCCAACCTCGGCTACCGCATCTTCTCCAAACTCCGCACCCCTCTCTTCGGCAAATGGCACCATTGCCGCGTCCCCCTCGAACAGGACAAGGAACTTTACGTTGAGTAGTTTGCAAATAAAGAACTTACAATCTTGAGGTCGCAGATTGCGACCTCAAGTTTCCATGGCGGTCGCCGCTATCTGCCTTATGTTTTCACGGAACACGGTGTCTTGATGGCGGCCAATGTCCTCCATAGCCCACGCGCGGTGGCCGTCAGCGTGGCACTGGTCAAAGCCTTTGTCCGGTTTCGTGAAGTTTTGGCCACCCATCAGGTCGTGGCGAAACGACTGACCGAAGTTGAAAAGACCCTTTTGACGCACGACGCCGCCTTGCGCGATATTTATCAGAAAATCAAACCACTACTCCTGCCTCCGCCCGATCCGCCCCGCAAGAAAATTGGTTTCTAGTTAATTTGGAAAATTTGGTAATTCCGTCATTGTCTTCTCCCCCTCATCCATTCTCCAGCTCTTCCAAAAAACGCTCCGCCTCGATCGCCGCCGCGCAGCCTGTCCCAGCCGCCGTCACCGCCTGCCGATAGACCGAATCGGCAACATCACCTGCCGCGAAAACCCCCGGCACATTCGTCCGCGTACCGCCGTGCAGCTTGATGTAGCCCTTTTCATCCGTCGCAATCGCTCCGCCAAACACCTTGGTATTCGGCGTATGCCCGATTGCTACAAAAAGGCCCGCGCAGGGCAGCGTGCTTGCTTCGCCCGTCACGACATTCTTCAGTTTTACGCCCGTCACCTTTTTCTGCGCCACGTCGAGCACCTCCGTCACCACACTGTTCCACACCAGCTTGATCTTCGGATGATTCAGCGCGCGCTGCTGCATGATGGCGCTTGCCCGCAGCGAGTCGCGGCGATGTACCAGGTAAACCTGCGACGCAAACCGCGTCAGGTAGGTTGCCTCTTCCACCGCCGAGTCGCCACCGCCCACGACCACCAGCGGCTGGTTGCGAAACTGAGGCAACGCGCCGTCGCACGTCGCGCAATAGGTCACGCCAAATTTTTCGAGCGCATGTTCCGAATCGAGCCCGATGCTGCGCGGACTCGACCCCGTCGCGATGATCAACGTCCGCGTTTCGAGCGGATCGCCATCGACGTTGAGCTTCAGCGGCTGTCCGGATAAATCGACGCTTTCGAGATTGCCAAATTTCACGCGAGCGCCAAAACGCTCCGCCTGCTTTTGCAGTCGCTGCATCAATTCAAACCCGTCCACGCCCTCGGGAAAGCCGGGGAAGTTTTCCACGATGCTGGTCGTCGTCAGCAACCCGCCCGGCTGGCTGCCGGTGAGTACCAGCGGCGAGAGATTTGCGCGCGCGGTGTAAATCGCCGCCGTCAGTCCGGCGCAACCGGTGCCAATAATCACTACCTGTTCCATAGGAGAATTAACCATGCCACGCGTTTTTCACTTGTCGAACCCCGACCAAAAAATTTCACCTCGAAAAACCGGCCGTGAAACTGATGTTTTCCTGTTAAAAATCTGCCAAAAAGCAATAATCCCCGCATGAGTCAATCGCCCAAGGATAAGTTCGAGGAATTGTTCCGCATGCAGCAATCGCTCAACGAGCGCATCGGCGTGCACACCACCGGCATGAGCGAGGATGAGCAAACCAAGTGGCTCCTCAACTACTCCCGCGCGATGAGCCAGGAAATGGCCGAACTCATCGACAGCGTTCCTTGGAAATGGTGGGCCAAATACCAGAAATTCGACACCCAGAATGCCAAGGTTGAAGTTGTCGACCTCTTCCACTTCCTCATCTCCATGGCGCAGGTGCTCGGCATGTCAGCCGACGATGTTTATAACGCCTACCTGAAGAAAAACGAGGTCAATTTCAAGCGCCAGGAATCGGGCTACGCCGTCAAGGATGAGGCCGACTCGAAGCATATTTGATGTCCCTGTAGGCGCTGTCGTAAGGTGGTGGACCACCGCTCCATGCGCGGCTACATAAACACCAGCACAACCGACCGCCAGTAAATAGCAACCGGTCGTTAGCGCTCAGCGCCTCTCTGGGGCATGTTCGATTCATGCCGATGGCTTCAACCCCCATGCACGACCAAATTCATTCCACTTCCTCCGCCACCTCGACCCACTGGCAGCGATTTATCTATGTCTTTGTCGCTCTCGCCGCGCTGCCCGTGGTCGCGATTCTCATTTGGCAGGGTCTCAGCGCCCAGGGCAATCCCGATCCCACCGTCCCCAACACCACCCACCTTGCGGCCATTCTCGACACCAGCGTCCTCGTCTTCCGCGAGGGCCTCGAAAGCATTCTCGTCCTCGCTGCCATCACTGCCGGTCTCAGCCGCAAGCAGAATGGCATGACCGGCCCCATTTTCCTCGGCGCCAGCACTGGTTTTCTCGCCACCCTCGCCACCTGGTTCTTTGTCCGCGGCATCGTCAACGACATCAGCGTCAATGTCTCGTATCTCGCCCTGCAGGCCGCCACCGGCTTGCTCGCCGTCATCGTCCTCCTTGTCGTCATGAACTGGTTCTTCCACAAAGTCTACTGGGGCGGCTGGATCTCGGTTCACAATCGCCAGAAAAAGAAAATCATCGAGTCCGCCGAACAGGGCCGCTCGCCCGGCTTCGTTTTCTGGGGCCTTGTCCTGCTCGGCCTCACTTCGGTTTATCGCGAAGGCTTCGAAGTCGTCCTCTTCCTGCAAAGCTACTACCTCAAGCTGGGCGGCTGGACCGTCCTCTATGGCTCGCTCCTCGGCCTCGCCCTGACGCTCGTCGTCGCCGTCATCACCTTCTGGATGCACCACCGCATGCCTTACCGCAAAATGCTCATCATCACCGGCGTTTTGCTCGGCGCCGTGCTCCTCGTCATGGTGGGCGAGGAGGCTTATGAAATGCAGCAGGCCAGCTGGCTCCCGACCTCCACCATCCACGCCCTCGATGGCCGCATCCCCGACTGGGCCGGGGTTTGGTTCTCGCTCTACCCCACCTGGGAAACGATTATCGCGCAGGTCGTCGCCGCAGCGCTCGTCGTCGGCTCCTACTTCATCTCCGGCAAACTGATGGCCCGGCACCCGGCGGAAGAATCGGCTTCCGCTTAATGCACGAGGGCTGCGAAGGCTTTGCGTTCGCTCCAGAGAAGGAATAGCCCAAGCGCGGCAATCAGCAGCGGGATGCCGACCAGACCGTATCCTTTCGCGACGAAAGTGTGAAAAGCCAGGATGTTGAGAATGATGGGTCCCAGCACGAGCAGACCCAGGTTGCGAACTTTCGGAATGACCACGAGAATACCGCCCGTCAGTTCAAAGATTTTGACCATGGTCAGGTAACCCGTCGGAACGAATGCCGCCATGAACGATGCCACGGGCGAACCCTCCGGCGGCGGTGGCGGCGAGACCAGATGGAACAAAACCATGATCGAAAAGGCGATGAAGATGAGTCCGAGCAGGCTGGCGGCGATATGAGCGGCAATTTTCATGTAGGCTAAAGATGGGCGGTTCGGTCTGATTGTCAAATCTCGCTCAATTGCATTGTCTCTCTTTCTCAAAATTAACATAGTTGCAGCAAACGGATTCATCATCAAAAGTTCATACCGAGCTTGCTGCCACCGGCGCCAAAACTTGCGCCGCACCTTATCTTCTTCTAAACAGGATCTGTCGTTATGGCGAACTGCGCTTATTGCAACTCATTCATTCTCTTCGGCGGCGTAAAAGTCGGAGCAAACACGTTTTGCAACGTCAACTGCCAGCGAAATGGGGTCTACCTTGCCATCGCCCAGAAGATTCCAGCGAACGACGTGCTGGATATGATCCAACGCCTCGATCGTGTGGGCTGTCCGGAGTGTAAGGGCCCCGGACCGATTGATGTCCACGTATCCCACACCATCTGGTCGGCGCTGGTACTGACTTCGTGGCGCAGCACGCCTAAGGTTTCATGCCGCAAATGCGGGGTTTATAACCAACTCTATGCTGCAATGCTGTCCGGCCTTGTCGGTTGGTGGGGTTTCCCCTGGGGCCTGATCATGACACCTGTCCAGATGGGACGAAATATCTATGGCATGTTCCGAGTTGCCGCGCATCCTTCACCGCAACTAATCAAGATCATAGGACTAAATCTTGCGGCGCAATTGGTGGCGCTGCAGCAACAGAAAGCAGCAGCCACACCGCCGCTCCCTCCGTTACCAAATCCGCCTAGCTCGCTCGGCTAGGCCAAAGGAGGGGCAGATAACCCCCAATCTGCTTTCCTTAAGATTGAAAACCAAAACGGCGATCCCTTGCGAGGATCGCCGTCTCTGACATCTTACCGGATTAGGCTAGGCCTGAGGCTTCGGCGAAGTCTTGGCGGGTTTCTCCGCTTTCGGCTTTTCAGCCTTTTCCGTCATTTCCTCAGTTTCCGCCTTGGCGGGCTTGTCGGCCTTCGCAGGCTTATCGGTCTTGGCGGCCTTTTCTGTCTTTTCGACCGGAGCCGTCTCCGTTTCGACGACATAATCGACCCATTCCAGGAACGCGACGGGCGCGGAGTCCGACTGGCGCGGTCCAAGCTTGATGATGCGGGTGTAACCGCCCTTGCGGTCCTTGAATCCGGGCGCGATCGACTTGAACAGCGTGGCGACCGCGTCCTTCTGGCCGATCTTTGCCACGGCCAGGCGGCGGTCATGCAGCGTCCCGCCCTTGCCGAGCGTGACGAGCTTTTCCGCCAGGGGGCGGGCGGCCTTGGCCTTGGCCAGGGTGGTTTTGACGCGCTTGTGGATGATCAGGCTGGCGACGATATTGGCCAGCATGGCATCGCGATGTTGCGAAGTGCGTCCGAGTTTGCGGGTATTTTTCTGGTGGCGCATGGCGTTTACTCAACCTTGCCGTTTTCACCGGCGGGTACGTCGACGAGTCCGGGTTCAAGCTTCATTCCCAGCCCGAGGCCGAGGTTCTGCAGCTTGTCCTTGATTTCGTTGAGGGATTTCTTGCCGAAGTTACGATACTTGAGCATCTCCGCCTCGGTCTTCATGGCCAGCTGGCCGACCGTGGTGATGTTCGCGTTGTTCAGACAGTTCGCGGCGCGGACCGACAACTCGATCTCATTCACGCTCATATTCAAGAGCTTCTTCAGCTTGCTGTTCTCCTGACTGACCTGCGGCTGGCTCTCCTCGAATTCAATCGTCTCCTTGTCGAAGTCGACAAACAGGTCGAGGTGATGGCGCAGGATCGCGGAGGCCTGCAGCAACGCCTCATCGGGCGTCAACCGGCCATCCGTCCAGATTTCCAAAATGAGCTTGTCGTAATCGGTGCGCTGACCGACACGAGTGTTCTCCACCGCGTACTTCACCTTGCGTACGGGCGAGAAAAGCGAATCAATCGCGATGACGCCAATCGACTGCTCGGCGTGCTTGTTGTACTCGGCGCTGACATAGCCGCGACCGACCTTGACCTCGAGCTCCGCTTCAAAGCGCTGCTTCTTGTCGAGCGTCGCGATGACCTGGTCGGGATTCAGCACTTCGACACCGGCATCGAGCTTGATGTCGCCCGCCGTGACCGGGCCTTCCTTCGTGATGTTGAGGAAGAGGACACGCGGATCGCGGTTCGGGAGCTTGAACAGGACCTTCTTCAGATTGAGCACGATGTCGGTGACATCTTCGGTGACGCCCGGCAGCGTGCCGAATTCATGCACGGCCCCTTCGAGCTTGATGCTCGCGACGGCGGCGCCTTCCAGCGAGGAAAGGAGCACGCGGCGCAGGGAGTTGCCGAGGGTGTGGCCGTAACCTGCTTCAAAAGGTTCGGCGACGAACTTTGCGTAATTGCCCTTGGAAGCGGCTTCGTCTTTCGTCAGACGATTGGGCATTTCAAAACGACCGAGGCGGATAGGCATTTATTTTCTCCTGGCTGGGTTTCCCGAATGACGTGACATGCAATCACGGCACCGGACCTACAGCCAAATGGCGGTGTTAACTGTCGCTGCCCCTTCCCGCACCGCCGGTCGGGAAGAAGTCAGGCGATTCCGCAACGGCGGAACCGCGAAAAGTTGGTTTAGCGCGAGTAAAGCTCGATGATCAACTGTTCGTTGACGATCGGCGCGATTTCCTCACGGGTCGGGATCCGTTTAACTTCACCCTTGAAATTGTCCTTGTCGATCAACAGCCAGTCGGGGACGGCGGTGATTTGCGTTGCCGCCAGACCACGCGTGCCAAGCTGGCGCGAGACCGCGTTGTTGCGCACTTCGACCACGTCACCCACCTTGGTGTTGTAGCTCGCGATGCTCACGCGGCGGCCGTTCACGTTGACATGACCGTGATTGACCATCTGACGCGCCGCACGGCGGGAGTTGGCCAGCCCGAGGCGAAAGACAATGTTGTCGAGCCGCGTCTCCAAAAGCTGCAGCAGCGTCTCACCCGTCACACCACGGCGGCGCAGGGCGGTTTCAAAATAGCGGCGGAACTGGCGCTCGAGCAGGCCGTACATGAGGCGGAGCTTCTGCTTCTCGCCCAGCGCGGTCGCATATTCCGACTGCTTGCGGCGGCCCTTGTCGCCATGCATGCCGGGCGGATAATTGCGGCGTTCGAGCGCCTTGTGGTTGCCGAAAAGGGGTACGCCGTAGCGGCGGCTTTTTTTGGTGCGGGGTCCGGTATAACGAGCCATAGGAATTTAAATAATAAGTGATTACACGCGGCGTTGTTTGCGGGGACGGCAACCATTGTGCGGAGTCGGCGTCACATCGGTGATGGAGGTTACTTCCAGGCCGATGGCCTGCAGCGCGCGGATCGCCGACTCACGACCTGTGCCGGGGCCCTTCACACGCACGGAAACTTCCTTCAACCCGTGGCCCATCGCCTGGCGGGAGGCGTCCTGCGCGACCACCTGAGCGACATAGGCGGTCGATTTCTTCGAGCCGCGAAAACCGCACTTGCCTGCGGATGACCAGCCGATCACCGCGCCGTTCATGTCGGTGATCGAAACAATCGTGTTGTTGAACGTGGCCGAAATGTGAGCGATGCCGATGAAAACATTTTTGCTGCCCTTTGCCTTGACGATCTTCGGCTTTTCCATGTCGTTCGGGTCGAGCGACAGGCTGGTGGAAATCTGCTCGGCGGGCTTTTTCTCGGCCACCGCGGTGGCGGCGCCCTTCTTCTCAGCGGCGGGCTTTTTTTCGCCCGCGGGTTTCTTCTCGGCTTTGGGCGCTTTTTCAGCGGCAGGCGATTCCGCCGTGGCAGTGGCGGCTTCTTTTTTCGGCGCGGCCTTCTTTTCGGCGGCGGGTTTGGCCGGCTCGGCGTTGGGAGCGGCGGGAGGAATCGGTGTTTCGTCGGGCATGGAATTAAGAGGCTAAAAAATTAAACTTTGCCAGCTTTGGCGTCCTTGTTGCGCTGCACGCCGACCGTCTTGCGGGGGCCTTTGCGCGTGCGGGCGTTGGTTCCGGTCCGTTGACCGCGCACGGGGAGACCGCGGCGATGGCGGATGCCACGGTAGCAATTGATCGCCTGAAGGCGCTTTAAATTCTGCTGCAATTCGCGGCGCAGATCGCCCTCGATCACATACTTGTTTTCCTGGATCACCTGAATGATCCGGTTGAGCTGCTGGTCCGTCAACGCCTTCGCGCGAATGTCGGGGCTGATTTCAGCCTGTTCGAGAACCAGCTTGGCCCGGGTGGGGCCGATGCCGTAAATGTAAGGGAGAGCGGCTTCAATCCGTTTATCACCGGGAATATCGATACCAAGAAGACGGGGCATAATTAAATAAGGAAGTGGGAGGGGTGTAAACGGGATTAACCCTGACGCTGTTTCAAGCGCGGGTTTTTCTTGTTGATAATATAAACACGGCCCTTCCGACGGACGACCTGGCAGTCCGAAGTGCGGCGTTTGACGGAAGCGCGAACTCTCATTGTTTTATCTCTTAAAAGGGGTGGTTTGCGCTCCCAACACAGAGACAAAAATGCCTCCACGCGATAAAGCGCAAGAGTGAGAGATTATCAAAAGTCAGTGCCGTGGCAAGCGACTTCTCCAACTTTTTTTCATACATCTTCCGCAACCTCACGCTTTTTGGTCATCAGATAAATGCACTGCTTACCTTGCATCCCACACAAACCGCCAGGGTTTGAGCGCCCAGGCACCCGCGTAATTCACACCGATGCGCGGCGTCCCTTTGATTTCGCGCGCGGGAACCTTCACCCCGCGATCCTCGATCCAGATCGCCCCGCCCGCAAGCAGATCATGGCGGTTATGGTGCATCTCGATGCCGAGAGCGGCGCAGACGCGTCCCGGACCGCTGGCCCAATCTTTTTCCGCCAGGCCTTTGCGACGCTTCCGCACCAGGTCATGGCCCGCCGTGATCCGCACCGCGCGCACCAGCACCGCCTCGGGCGAATTTTGCGGGCCGGTGACGATATTGAAGAGCCGGTGCATGCCATAGCAGAAATAGACATAGGCGACACCACCCGGCTCGAACATGATTTCCGTCCGCGCCGTGCGCCGGTTGCCGAAAGCGTGGGACGCCGCATCCTTCGGTCCGCCATAAGCTTCCGTCTCGACAATCATCCCTTCCGCATAGCCGTCCGCCGCCTGGACACAGAGAAATTTCCCCAGAAAGAAGCTCGCGACACGTGTCGGCCTTGGGTCGGCATAATCCTCGCGCGTTAACCTCCTGCCATTCATTTTCAGAAATTAGACAAGAGAAACATGAAGGACATGAAAAAAAGATAGGACGGTCTTGCGAAGCCTCATGTATTTCATGTCCCTCCTGTCTAAAACCTGTCTTTATCAATCAAGTAAATCTTGTTAATTCTGTTCCCACTCATCTATGCCCTCCCCTACGCACACCATTTGGCCCACTCTTTCTCCCCAACTCGCCAACGAGATCCTCCTTTCCGTCCAGAAGGCGAACAAGAAGCTCTACCGCACCGCCCTGGAAGTCATGGCCCCCCGCATGGGCATTCGCGTGCCGACGCTCATCGAAATGCCCAAGGCCCAACGCCATACCACCTGGATTCAAATCCTCGCGCGGCCCGAAATGGAGGTTCTGAGCTTTAACCTTCTCTCGGCCTGGCTGATCGATGCCCAGCGCCCGATGCTCTGCGCCTGGCTCGATGCCCTGGGCATCGAACATGGCGAGAATGGCTGCGCGGACAACTTTCCAGCCCAACCGGATGCCGCCCTGCTCAAGAAGGGCGTCGATACTCTCCTCGCGCAGTTCGATCCGCAAATTGTCGGCGTTTACCTGCGCACCTTCAACCAGATCGATGAAACCCAATGGCCCGCCCTGGATGAGATTGTGCGCTCCGAACCGCGTCTTCAGGCGAAGGCAGCCACTTTGGCAAATGCCTGATCGTCAAGGAGCATTAAGATTGAGCATTTGACGGATGGCCATCGACCATTACGCTATTGACTCAACCATCAACGAAAATCATATGGCCCATAAATACGAAAACAAACAAGCAGCCCTCCTCGCCAAGGTGAAGGGGAAAACCGGTAAAATCTCTGACAAAACCCACGAAGAGCACCTCAAGCTCTACACCGGCTACGTCAACAAATCGAACGCCCTGCTCGAAGCGGTCGAGAAGCTCGGCACGCCCGATCCCGCCGACCCGGTCGTGGCCAACCAGATCTCATCGAAGATTCGCGATATCAAGGTCGATCTCACCTTCGCCCTAGGTGGTTTGAAGAACCACGAACTCTATTTCAATATTCTCGGCGGCGACGGCAAGATCAGCGGCAAGTTCGCCGAATTGGTCGACCGCGACTTCGGTTCCTTCGAGAGTTACAAGAAGGACCTGAAAGCAACGGGCATCGCCGCGCGCGGCTGGGCCTGGACCGGCATCGATCACGAGACGGGCAAGCTCTTCAACTACATTGGCGACGCGCAGAATACCTACCCGATCTGGGGCGTCACCCCGGTGCTCGGCCTCGATGTCTACGAGCACGCCTACTATGCCGACTTCTTCACGGCCCGCGCAGGCTACATCGATGAATTCCTGCAATTCGTCGATTATAGCGCCGTCAACGCGCTGCTGCCGAAGTCGTAAATCGGATCGCGCCAAAACCGCGTTAAGAAAAGAAAAGCCCCGGGGATCTTTCCTCGGGGCTTTTTTGTTGCTGCCGCAAGCCACGCTCACACGAGCGCGGCTATCCTTTCGTAGTTCCCTGCGAGGCGAGCTTTTTGACCAGATCGACGGGATGATGCGGCAGCCCGGAAAGCACCAGGATCGCCGCGCCGAGGATTGTTCCGGTGATGGGGAAAGGCAGTCCGACCATGAAGGCGCCGAGAAACGCCTTGCCGAAAGCGGCGGGAAACTCGTCCTTGGTCCATTTCATTTGGATGGCCAGGACCAGCGGGAAGCTGACGAGGAAACCCAGCACGCACACCAACGGCAGGGCAAGAAAACCGGTCATCAGGTCGGTGCCGAACAGGAGCCAGTCGAGCGCGAGGATGACCACGCCGCTGGCCGGATGGTAGAAAGTGGAGAGGCCCGCGAAAGGGACTTTGTGGTCATCCGCGGGCGGCGGAGGCAGCGGGGCGTCCTTGGGCAGCGGCGGCAAAACATCGACCGGGACTTCGCGCGTTTCGTGAGAACCTGCGTTCATGACTTTAAACTAGCATATTTCGGTGCACTGTCCCGCCAACTCTCTTCACTTTCCCATCTGCCCCGGATGCTCGACATCCTGTAGATGGAGATCGAGCGCTCGGACCGAGGACTGAATTTCGATCAGGGAAAAGATCAGGGAAAGAATCATGACGATCAGGCTGGCGGCAAAAACGATTTCCGCAGGCATGATCGCCCCGCAAAAAAGGAGAAACATGCAGATGGTACATAAGAGGAGGCTCAAAACGCCGCAAAACTGCATGTTGCGCACCAGCCGGATACGCCAGCGCAAACTTTCAATCTGCCCCAGGTATTGGGGCGACGGCACGATCTTGTAATCGGCGTGGAGCTTGCGGATCACGCTGGCGAGGGCGAGGAAGCGGTTCGTATAAGCCAGCAGCAAGAGCGAGATGGCCGGAAACAAAACGGCGGGCGTGGTGAGGTTGATCTCCATAATATCTCCTAGGGGTGGGTGGGTGCCGGAGTCTTCTGCGCGCGCCGGACGCGGATGAGAAAATCGACTGCATCCACCGAAATCGAAGTGGATCGGTAGTCCTTCTCCTCGTGCGCATCCAGGGTCAGGGGAATCCAACTCCCGGCGTTCAAGGTATTGCCCGACTTGTCCTTGTAAATCGTTTCCACCTCCAGGGCGAGACGGCGCTCGGTCTTATTTTTGAAGCCCGCGAATACGGTGAGTAAATTGTTCTCGGCCAGTTGCGAGCCCACCCGCAGGACGGCCACTTTGGTGTTGAGGGCGGCATCGACGATCTCGAGATTATCGAAAGTCGAACCGGCATCCGTTCCCTGCGCCGCAGCTCTCATGCCCGCGAGCAGCGGAATCACCAGGGCAATGAGGGCCGTCCATCCCGCCTGCTTGAATAAAGTCGCACGCATGGATGTCATGGCCCGGCCCTGGTATTCTAGAGAGTCGTGTTCTCTCCGGTGGGCGCGGGTTCCGTGGTCGTCGGCGTCGTCAAATCGTGCGTCGGCGGAGGCGGGTTATTTTGAGAAGGCGACGCAGATGGAGATGGGGAAGAGGAAGGGGAAGTTGGCGGCGGCGGCGCAATCTGATCATTGCCGACCGATTCCGGAGCAGCCCCTTCCGGCGCCTCCGGACGGATGCGATAAAGACTGTCGAACAGAACCTGATTGCTGCGGAGATCCACGAACTGGACCTGGATCTTGTAAAAATCGGCATCGGCATGGCCGCGCAATTCGGCCAGAATCTCGTAATCCGGCGATTCGGTGTCCTGGGAAGGCTGGGGCGCGACTTTCTTCTTTTTGCCCTTGGGCACGTAGGGCGGCAGTGTGTGCTCGACAAACCGGAGCTTCTGGCGCGTCAGCAGGAGAAGCCGGTCCCGCAGCAGTTCAGTGTAGGGATCGGTGTCAACGGGCTGGTCGACGATGCTGGTCACTCCCCTAAACTGCACCAAGGGCGGGACGGTAGCGCTGGCGATCACAGGCAGGTCCATGATGGCATGGGCGACTTCCTGGCCGACAATGGCGATATCTCCCGCATCAACCGGCTTGGGCAGCGGCGTTCCCGCGGGCGGCTGGGTGAGATGCGAGCCGACGACGCTGTCCTCGTCCTCCATCGGCGCGCAGGCCACGAGACTGAACGCGAAAGCCGCCATCGTCATTTTCCACCCGCATTTCTTCAACCCCGACACGACCTCAATTAAAATCATAAGCGACTTTTCTAGCAAATGCCGTTCTCGTCGACGATATAAAGATTCTTTGCGCAGATTCGCTCTGCGGCTAGGATTTTATCGACCCATTCTCACCGCTTCGACCATTAACATGCACGCTTCACCCCCTGTACGATCCCCGATTTACCGCTGGTTCATCGCCATGGGGGCCGTCATGATTGTTGTTGTTCTCTTGGTGCGGATTTTTGGCCCGGCCCGTTATGCCATGGGGCAAAGCACGCCCTCGACCGATTTGCCCAAGCTGTCGGTCGTCCCACCTTTCGCGCTGACCGAGCGGAGCGGCAAGACCATCACCAACCGCGATCTCTCCGGCAAAATCTGGGTGGCCGATTTCATTTATACTACGTGCCCGGGCCCCTGCCCCATCATCACCGCCGCGATGGCGAGATTCCAATCGGCCGTGATCGGCGATCCCCAGGTGCAACTCGTCACCTTCACTGTCGACCCGGACAATGACACCCCGCCGGTTTTGGCCACGTATGCGGATAAATTTGGGGCCGACGCGAACCGCTGGTGGTTTCTGACCGGACCGAAGCAACCCCTTTACGATCTCATCGTCAAAGGCTTTAGCCTGGCCGTGCAGGACAACAGCGGACAACCGCTCCAGGACGGCCAGTACAAGGTGACGCACAGCACTTATCTGGTCCTCGTCGATGGCGACGGGAACGTACGCCGTTACTATAATGGAGTCGGCACCGACAACCGCGAGCAAATGCTCAGCGACATCAAAAAAATCGAGAACGAAGAAAACCAATGACGACCCTCACTACCAACGAAACCCGAACGCCGCTCAGCATCGTTGCCGTGATTATCGCCATCAGCGCGGTCGCCAGTCTCTTCCTCTTCTGGCTGGTTTATTTCCACGCGCCGGTGGATGTTGCGGGCACAAGCCTCGCCTTTTTGCCCGCGCTCAATGCGTTGCTTAACGCCCTTGCCGCCATCGCTCTGGTCATCGGTTTTCTTTTTATCCGGGCAAAAAATGTCGCCGCCCATCGCGCCTCGATGTTCACGGCATTCATATTCTCCTCGGTCTTTCTCGTCGCCTACATCACGAATTACGCGCTGCACGGTGAAATGCACTTCCAGGGCCAGGGCGAAATTCGCTACGTCTACTTTCCGTTGCTGATCTCGCACATCATCCTTGCGGTCGTGGCGCTGCCGATGATCCTCATCACCTTTTTCCTGTCGCTGAGTGGACGCTTTCCGGCGCATCGACGGCTTGCGCGCTGGACTTTCCCGATCTGGCTCTATGTCTCCGTCACGGGCGTGATCGTCTATGCCATGCTGGCGTCGTTTCGTTGACGCGATAATTTAATCTCAACCTTTGCTGGCTTTTTCCGATAGAGCGTGTAGGGTCTTTTTTAACGAAGAAGAGTTGGGCGGGGCCCGGACGGCGGGCCATGATGGTTGAAGTTTTCCAAACGTTCTTTGAAACATTTTTGCCGGAGGACAAATAGCCCCATAACGGGTTCCTCCGGCTACGCTTTACCCTGGGGTGCACGTGCTGCGAGCCTATGTCTTTCGTCCTATAAACACGACCTAGGAGGCATCAAGTCGCAGGTTTAAACGCCACGCCTTCGCTGGAAGGCGGGATCTCCTCGACCGTCTCCGACCTATAGTGAGGGTCGAAAGTCCTGCACGCCACGGCTCTCCCGGGGTAATATCCTTCGCGCACCACGCGCGTTACAACCGCCGCACCAACCTGCCATCAGCGCAGTCGCAGAGTGCGGCGGTTCTTTTTTAATTCCTGGAGGGTCAGACTCTGTCCTGACCCATTTCCCTTGTATCCAAGATATTTTTGTAAACAAAAAAAGATGACTCTCCCATTTTACCTCGCATTTTCCCGCTTCTGCCGCGCAAGTTTCTTTATGTAATTTATGATCACTCCGATCAGGTTGAATATTGCGAGAGGAATCCCCCACACAATTGTAACCATACAAAAACCAACCACTGCCCAATACGCTCCAGGGATATTGCTCTTGGAAACCATCGTTGTATTATTAATAATTATGCCGAAAAAGTATGTCTGTCCGGTTGCCAAGGCGTCGCGCACGATAAAGATGCCGTTTATACAGATACCCAATATGATGAAACTTGAAATTACTATCAAGATCAGGACAGGTGTTGTGGGATACTCCGAATCTAATTTTGGCTTCCTCATTTGAAAATCAGTTTTTCTTTGGCTGCGCTACTTCCATGTTAAAGAGAAACAGGGACAGGCATGAATGGCGTTAAGATAAGCGTCTTCTGAGCGTAAAAGGCAGCGAGGGGAACGGGGCTTGCTCAGAGGTAAAAATGACGAGGAGTACACCGTTTTTCAAGGCGTTTGGACCGTTGCTATTTGGTCGTCGCAGCAAGTCGGCCCTGGCTTCTATATCGAAGCTGGAGGGCTTGGAGGATCTCTACGCGATCTTTGGCGATTTGTTTGCTGAACGGTTGTTGGATCGCAGCGACAAGGGGACCAACAGCCGGCGGCGCAGCTTGCCCCCGCAGGTGACGTTTTGGGCTTTCGTCGGGCAGGCGCTGAGTCCAAAGAGCTCGTGCCGCGAGGTGGTGCGCCGGGTGGAGGCGTGGTGGCGGTGGGGCCAGTTGCGTTCGGCGCCTTCGGTCACGGCCAGCGCCTATTGTCAGGCGCGCCAGCGGCTGGACCTTTCCACACTGCGTTTGATTCGCCAACAAACGGCCTGGCAGATGGAGCGCACGGTTTTGAAAGAGGAGCGGTGGCGGGAAGGGCGCGAGGTGAAGATCGTCGATGGCACGAGCTTTTCGCTGCCCGACACCGCGGCCAATCAAGCGGTGTGGCCGCAACCCCACGGACAACAACCCGGCTGCGGTTTTCCGGTGGCCAAGATGGTGGGCCTCTTCTCCCTTGCCAGCGGGGCGCTGCTGGAGGAGAGCGTGGGCAACCTCCACGTCCACGACAGCCTACTCTTCACCTCATTGTGGGATCGGCTTTCCAAGGGCGATATTATCCTCGGGGACCGGGCCTTTTGTTCCTATGGAGCGATGGCCGCCTTGTTTCAGCGTGGCGTGGACACGGTGATGCGGCTGCACCAACTGCGCAAAACCGATTGGCGTCGAGGCAGGCATCTTGGGGCGGGAGATCGACTCGTGACGTGGTCGCGGCCCGGCCCCGCGCCCGAGCACTGGAGCCAGGCGCAATGGGACCTTTTGCCCGCGCAACTCTCCGTGCGCTTGGTTCGCGTCATGGTGGTGGCACCGGGGTTCCGCACCCGCACCGTGCTCATCGCCACCACGCTCACCGATGCCGCTCTCTATCCCGCCGACGCCCTGCGCGAACTCTACGCCCAACGTTGGACCGTCGAACTCCACTTCGCCCAGATCAAGACCACGCTCGGCCTCGACGTGCTGCGCTGCCAAAGCCCCGCCATGATCCAGAAGGAACTCCAGGTCCATTTGATTGCTTACAACCTCGTGCGTGCCCTCATGCAAAAAGCCGCGCACCTCCACGACGTCACCTTGGAACGCATCAGCTTTAAAGGCACCCTCGACACCCTGCGCCACTGGGCCGCCGTCATTCATGCCTGCCGCGCCGCCCCGCGCAAACAAGCCGAGCTGATCGGCCGAATGCTCGAACGCATCGCGGGTGATCCGGTACGCCGCCGCCCCGGCAGATCGGAGCCTCGCGCCAAAAAACGAAGACCGAAAAACTACCAGCTCCTCAACAAACCAAGGGCCGAAATGAAGCCTTCGCCACATCGCAACAAACGTCCTAAAACCGCCTTATCTTAACGCCATTCGGGACAGGCATCTTTTAGCTGTCGGGAAGCTGAAAAGCCAGAGAGAGAAATAGGGACAGAACAAAACAGGGTCAGGACAGAGTCTGACCCTCCAGGGTTGTCATCGCCGCGATTTCCCGCTAAATCTGGAAGCTTTCCATGTCATTCATCGTCCAGAAATATGGCGGCACGTCGGTTGGCAGTCCCGACCGCATCCGCAATGTCGCCAAACGCGTCGCCGAATCCCGCCAGGCGGGGCATCGCCTCGTCGTGGTCGTTTCGGCCATGTCGGGTGAAACCGACCGGCTGCTGAAACTCGCCCGCGAGGTCAACCCCGAGGCCGCCGCGCGCGAAGTCGATGTCCTCCTTTCCACCGGCGAGCAGCAAACCATCGCCCTGCTCGCGCTGGCCCTGCATGGACTCAACGTCCCGGCTGTCTCGCTGACCGGCGCACAGGCGGGCATCGTGACCGACCGCATCCACACCAAGGCGAAGATTCTCAACATCACGCCCAAGAAGGTTTTTGAGCATCTCGACTCGGGCCACGTCGTCATCGTCGCGGGATTCCAGGGCCAGAACGAGGAAGGCCACATCACCACGCTGGGACGCGGCGGCTCCGACCTCACCGCCATTGCGATGGCCGCCGCGCTCAAGGCCGACACGTGCGAAATTTACACCGACGTCGACGGTGTCTACACCGCCGATCCCCGCCTCGTGCCGAACGCGAAAAAGATCAACGAAATCTCCTACGATGAAATGCTGGAGCTGGCGAGCCTCGGCGCCAAGGTCATGCAGGCGCGCTCGGTCGAATTTGCGAAGAAGTTCAAAGTGAAGTTTGAGGTCCGCTCAAGCTTCAACCATAATCCCGGAACAGTCATAACTGAGGAGCACCCAGCCATGGAAGATGTCGTCATACGCGGAGTCAGCCTCGAAAAGAACCAGGCCAAAGTCACCATCATCGGCGTGCCGGACAAACCCGGCGTCGCGGCGGGCCTCTTTTCCGCCCTGGCCGAATCGGGCACCAATGTCGACATGATCGTGCAGAACGTGTCGCTCGAAGGCACGACCGACCTGACCTTCACTATCAACAAGGACGACCTGCCCTCCGCCCGGAAAGTCATCGAAGCACAGGTCGCGAAGATCGGCGCGAAAAGTCATACCGCGCAGGACGGCATCAGCAAGCTCTCGGTTGTCGGCATCGGGATGCGTTCCCATACCGGCGTGGCGGCGACGCTTTTCAGCGCCCTGGCCGGGGCAGGCATCAACATCCAGATGATTTCCACCAGCGAGATCAAGATTTCCGTCATTATCAACGAAGCCGAGGGATCGCGCGCGACGCAGGTCGTGCATGACGCGTTCAAGCTGGGCAGCTAAGCTCCATTTACTGGCCCCGCCCTCAAATATTGGATCAACTACTTCGCGCTCCTGGCTCGAAGATGCCGGACCCAACCCTTAATTGCGAAGGCGAACGCGACGACGCTCAAAGCAAGAAAGACACAGGTGGCGGCATCGACAACAGGGGTCACGGAATTGATCTCACTATAGCCACAAGTGAAAAGGTAATGATAGGTTATCGCCAAACCAAGACCGATCACTGGCAATCCAAAAGAACCCCACAAAAGAATCCACCGTCGAACGGCTGGTGAATTGAGACCAATTCCCAAAATCAAAGCGGCAAAGAGGAAGATGCAAACGCAGGTAAAGACCGACGTGATGCAAGCCGAAACGAACGAATTCTCGGCATCCTCAATCTTGTACCGCATCTTGATGCCTGGGCCGTAGAGAAAAGTCTGCACGAGAGAAATCATTTGCGGCAAAGTGCAAAAAAGAACCGTCGCGATCCACGCGAAATGAAACGCCTCCCGGAAAGGCTTTTGGGCCCTGGCTTGCGCACTGGCCTCAAGACGAGAGCGTAACCATGATGATAGAGACTTCATAAACCCGCACTCAGACACCATTCACTGCGTCCCCTGCTTCCGCCCGTCCACCTCGCTTTTCAGGTCTGTGAAACTCTTCCCCACCTGACTCTGCAGGTCGATGGTCATCCGGTCCTGTGCAAACGAGACGGCACGATCGGCCAAATCGATCTTGTCGTGCGCCAGACATTCCTTGATGTAGGGATAGACGATCTTGCTATAGAGCGTAAGTCCGCCCTGCTCGCCAAAGTCGCGGACCGTCCGCTCATACATGAGTCGCGCGGCATCCCAATCCCCGGCCCTCAGTTTTTCCTCAATCTCGTCGGCGCCGGCGCTGATGCCCAGATCAAACCCCATGCTCTGGTTTTGCAAAATGATGTCTTTCAAGACCCCGTCCGCATCAGGATCATCCGCCGCCCTCAAAGCGAGAAAGAGCCGCTTCTGCCCCTCCACCTTCAGTTCCGGATAATTCCCGAACTGGTTGATCCAGTCCTGATAAAAGGCCTTGATCTTGTCGAGGTCGCCGCTCTTTTCCACCAGCGCAGCCTGCAGACGCCACGTCCCCGACCATTCGGGCATGATGGAATGCGCATCGTCGAGAATATGGGCGTAGGCGGCGTCATTCTCATGGAGATGTGCCCACGTCAGCGCGGTCATGGCGGGCTGATAGTTGGGATTCTTCGCGCCGTTCTTGAAGAGATTTTGCAGGACCGAATCGTCGATGCGCTGCCAGGTCTGCGGGTCGACCGCGAAGCCCTTGGGATAGTCCTGCTCCTCATAGCGCCCGCAATCGAGCTCCCACTTTCCCGAACTGGTGAGATAACCGAACCAGGCGTGCGCGCCGTCCATGCCTTCGCCCGTGAAGCGGATCGTGGGAATGCCACGCCCCTTGCCAATCATTTCTGCATAATAAGCCTGGTCGATGCAGATGCCGCCTTTTTCAAGGATATCGGACAAATTGTAGGTGGGATAGGGCCAGTCATAAACCGCGGCGACATCGTTGAGACGCGCGTGATCGTACTGGATCGAGAAATAGGCGTCGGAAAATTGGGAATAAGAGATGCGGTTTTTCTGGGCGTAGGCCAGCTCCGACAACTTGACCTCGCTATCGACCAGGTATTTGAGGTTCTCGAAACTGAGCTGCGTCGGGTCAAGATCGAGTTTATGGGCGCGATTCGACTGCACGTAGAAGTTGAACCGCTGGATGAAGTCGAGATCGCCGATGGGAACCGCCTCCTGTTTCACCTGACCATGCGGCCAACGGTCAGGAAAAGGCTGATCGAAAACGAGACTGAAGGCCACCCCCAGCGCGGCGTATTCATGCAGATCATCGGCATTGGCTTCCGACAGGCGAAGCAGATTTTTCAACGCCTCATTTTTAACATCAAGCGGATCGACTTTTTCCACGAAGAGATGGGAGACGCTTTCATCCTGGCCGAGCGCGGCAAAGGTCTTGAGGTGGCTGGCGTCGCTCAAGAGATCGGGGCAGTCCAGGCCCAGGCGAATCCATTCGAGATGCTCCAGCCAGTTCTGAAAGTCAGAGTCGGAAAAGACGCGAGCGCCGTTCTGTTGATAATCGGCCTCGAGCCGAGCTTGCAACGCATCGGCGGCTTGCGGCCAAAGATCGGGTGTCGGATTTTTGCTCCACCAGTCCTTCCGGTTGCTATCATTCCACGAAGGGATCGGCTGCGCCGGAACATTCTGCGCTCGGCACGAAAGCCCTACCGCCAGCGCAAAAAACAAAACCGCCCAAGTTTTGTGCATATGAAGCGTTCTTCGTCAGATCGCTCCTAAAACTACCACATCTGCGGTGGCCCGAGCTTACTTTTTGGGAGCAGCGGCTTTCTTTTCGGCGGCCCTTTTTTCAATAATGCGATCGTTTTTAACGGCGCGCTTGGCGCGATTGCGAACCTGTTTACGTCCTGGATAGTCTCCCATAGGGCAAGGATCATGCGCACTTCCCGCGGCCACGGCAAGGAAAGACATTCCCCTTTGACCTGTACTAGACACAACAGCCAAGCGGGCTTAATCTTGGTCGAGGATCCATCCGTCATGCTCTACCACGAACGATCAGAAGACTATCGACCTCTCTTCTGGCTCGGCGGACATCCGGTCTACGTCAATACGCTGATCTTTTCCCTCCATGTGCTCGCCTTTGCGTTGGTGGCGGTCGCAGTCTCCTTTCTCAACACGGGGGTGCTCAGCCTGCTCGCGCTCGGCAATTACGAAGCGGTACATGGCGAAGTCTGGCGCCTGCTCACCTACACTATTTTTCCGCCGCAGACGGCCATCCAGTTCATCTTTGCCATGGGCTTTCTTGTCTATTTTGGTCGGTCCGTTGAGGAACACGTCGGACGCAAGACCTACACCAAGCTCTTCGCGGCACTTGTTTTCATCCCGTCCATTCTGTTCTGCCTGCTCGGCTTCACCGGTTTGTGGCAGGAAAACTTCATGGGCGGATACGGTAGCGTGTTCGGCGTTTTCGTCGCCTTCGCGACGCTCTATCCCGGCGTCGAAATTTGCATATGGTTTGTCAATCTGACGGCCAAAGGCTGGGCCTATGCGTTGCTGGCCGTGCTGAGCCTGGTCAATCTTGCGTTCCATCAATGGCCCGAGCTGGGATTTCTGTGGTGCGACGCGGCCATCGGCTATTTGGGTATGCGCCTGGTGGGTGCCGGTTACGGCCTGATATGGCTGACTGATTGGATCGAGGATCGTCAAGCCCGGAGGCTCGCCCACAAACATAATCTCAAAGTCCTGAAGGACGTGAAGGAAACCCAGTCCATCGACGACATCCTCGAAAAAATATCGAAAGAAGGCGTCGGCAGTTTGAACGCCCGGGAACGGGCGGCTTTGGAACGCGCCCGGACGAATCTCCTCAAGCGGGACCAGCGGTAGCCGCCCGCTTTGCATGACGCGTCTTTCCATCCTTGCGCCGTTGCTGGGCGTTGCGTTGAGCTTCTCTTCCGCCCATGCGCAGGCACCTGCACCTAATGTCGGGCCGCCCGTCGATTTCAAGCATTTGCCCTGGAGCGACGGGGAGAGGCTCACCTATCTCGTATCCCTAGGCGGATTCGACGCGGCCCAGGGAACTTTCACCGCCCGGAACAAGGGCGACCATTGGGAGTTCAAGCTCGCCCTGGCCTCGCGCGGTTTGGTCGAGGATTTCTATCCCTTCACCGGTTCGTTTTGGTGCATCCTGGCCCCGCATCGCTGGCGGTCGGTGGAGTATGGCGAATTCCGGTTCGAGCCGAAGCGTACAATTAAAGAGCGGACGCGCATCGATTACGATCTCCATCACGGCACCCGCGAGATCTGGATCGAAGGCAAAACCAAGACCTTTCCCATCGCGGAGGACTCGGTCGATGACATTGGCACGATGCTCTATCACCTGCGTACAGGCTCATGGAAACCGGGCGACCTTCGTCTGCTGCATATTTATGAAAGCGACTCGGAAAAAGAGGCCCTCGCCGAATGCCAGGCGCGCGAAACCCGCGCCTTCGGCATCTGGCCCAGGCAGCCCCTGCTCCGTATTCTGGTTCTCCCCGGCAAAGGCACCCATCATCGGGGCCGGATGATGTTATGGATGACCGACGATGCGCGCCATTTGCCCGTTCACGCCGACCTCGATTTTCGCTACGGCTCCTTCTCCATCGACCTGACGAAGGTCGATCATGCGTTGCCTGCCAGCCGCTGAAGAGATTATGCAGCAGAAACTGGACATTCTTGTCTAAATAACTTAACAATTAGCACATGGGCAAGAGCTGTCATCCATCTGGACGCCGGTTCTAGTTCCAGAAAGCCTGTATGCCGCTGCACGAACGAGACATTTATTACTTCATCGACGTCACCCTGACGCACCTGAACAAGCTCACGGGAAACGAGATCGTTTTGCGCGATCCAACCATCGAATTCCAATCCCTCGTCTTCTCCGCCTATACCGGCCTGCTTCATCTCAAAGGCGGCGTGGATGGCTTCGTCTATATCACGGCCTCGCAACAATTTCTCCAGTTCCTCTTCAATGCCCGTCAAAGCCGCGGCAAGGCGACCGAGGAGGATTGCCGGGAAGCGATCTCCGACATCACCGCGACCATGGCGCATCAGGTGCTTAAAAAATTCGGCAACACCCTGCGTCTCTCGGAACCGCGCATCTTCAGCACGGTGCCCGACGATCCGATTGAAATGCCTCCCGCCGTCTTCGTCCAGCCGATCCTCTGGCGCAAGGAGCACGCCTACATTGTCCTTGGACTTGCTTCCGCTGAAACCTCATAACCGAATTTCCCCTTTATGACCGGCACAGAAATCTTTAAACGCACGCCCGCTTACGAACGCGAGGCCCGCGACATCCGCCTGCATGCGCCGCAATGGAAGCTTCTTCTCGCCTTTGACGGCCAGCGCACCCTGGCCGAAGTCGCCCTTAGCGCCGAGGCCTCCTTCGCCGAAGCGCTGCCGTTGACCCAGAAATTTCTCGATCAGGGCTGGATCGAAGAGCAGCCGATTACCCTCGATCAATATTTGAAACGGTCCGGCGCGCATGATCTTTCCGCGGTCGGCGGCTCCGTTCCCCCCGCCGTGGTGCTGCATCAACCCCGTACTGCTGCTCCTTCCGCCGCTCCGACCGCGAAGCCGGTTAACACGCCACTACCGGCGCCCGCAGCACCCGCCATCGTGGCGCCGCCGCCAGCATCCATTCCAGCCGCGGCCACCATTCCCCCTCCCCTGCCCCCGCTTCCCGTCATATCCAAGCCGGTCGAGCCTCCCCTCTTTGCCGCTGCGCCTACTCCCGAGGTAAAGACGGCACCGGTTGCGCCCGCAGCGAAAGCACCCCATGGCCCGATGAAGCTCAACGCGGTCGTCGATTTCATCACCTCCCTGGTCGGCAACATCTCGCTTGGCCAACTCCTCGTTTACCGCGTCTTCCTGCGCGTTCCACCCGATCTTCTCCTGGCTGAGGACATCGCCTCGGTCCATCTCGTCAACGACACCAGCGTGATCAAAAGCGAAAAGCTGCAAAAGGCCATCGCCAGCGCCGTCGATGCCGTGACCAAGCGTCCGCTGCCCGACAGCGTTTTCGCCCCCGCCTGACGCGGCCCTGCGGACGGCAGTATGGAAACGACGCCCCGTCCCCCTCGATCGCGTCACGTCATCCGTCCCTATCACCCGGAAGATCGCGCGGCCCTGCGCGACATATGCGCCGACACCGGCTTTCTTGGCCAACCGATTGATCCGGTCTTCGAGGACCGCGAACTCTTCGCCGATTACCTCACCAGCTATTACACCGACGCGGAACCCGAATCGACGCTGGTCTGCGAATTCGACGGGGAAGTGAAGGGCTATCTCATGGGCTCGCGTTTTCCGAAACGGAAGGGCCGTTTTGAAAAGCGGATGCTACCCGGCCTTGTCCTGCGCGGTCTCTGGCGCTACTTCGCGCGGCCTTACCATGCGGCCAGCCGCAAATATGTGCGCTGGATACTCACCCAGGCCCGCAAGGAAAACCCGTTCACACCGCCCGACATCCCTCATTTCCATTTCAACATCCGCCCGGAAGCGCGCAGCGTCGCGGCCACCCGCGAAATGGTCGATACGTTTCTCCAGTATCTTTATGACCACGGCGAAAAGCAGGTCTACGCCCAGGTCGTCGCCTACGAAACGCGCCGGGGCGACCGCATGTTTGCGCGCTACGGCTTTCGCGTGATCGACCAGCGCGAGGTCACCAAGTACCGCGATCTTCATGCGGGAAAAATCTATCTCTTCACCGTGCTCAAGGACCTCGACCTCAATCCCCGGCTCTACGGTACCGACCTCCACGAAAAACCGGAGAGCTGAAGCGCCCTGCCCAAAAGTTCCTCGTTCCCAAGTTTCGGAACCTGTCCCGATAAAGTGGACAGGGGATTGGGATAAGCTCATGGTTGTTAGTTGAGTTTGGTTTCAAAGTCCACAGGAGATTGGTGGCCGAGGGCGCTGTGGAGC
>Ga0302319_10002904_pt1 | contig 36343 bp, 46 predicted proteins | sample Bog_T0_2_FD_203319 | JGI IMG/M metagenome (GOLD analysis project Ga0302319, IMG submission 203319) | Peat permafrost microbial communities from Stordalen Mire near Abisko, Sweden - Bog_T0_2 | ecosystem: Environmental > Terrestrial > Soil > Wetlands > Peat | place: Sweden: Abisko, Stordalen Mire...
TGCCGGGCGACAACGTGCAGTTGGCGATTGAGCTGATTACGCCTGTGGCTCTGGAAAAGGGTCTGCGTTTTGCCATTCGCGAAGGCGGACGCACGGTGGGCGCGGGCACGGTGTCGGAGATTACGAAGTAAGAACAGATGACAGATTGCAGATGACAGATGACAGTCTTGGAGTACCGATTTAACAACTGTCATCTGTAACCTGTCATCTGTAACCTGAAAGGTTGAACAAGCATGGTAGGACAGAGGATTCGCATCCGGTTGAAAGCATACGATTATCGCGTGCTGGACACCTCGACCGGCGAGATTGTGGAGACGGCCAAGCGCACCGGGGCAACGGTGGCCGGGCCCATCCCCTTGCCGACGATCAAGAACAAGTACTGCGTGCTGCGTTCGCCGCACGTGGACAAGAAATCGCGCGAGGCGTTCGAGATTCGCACCCACAAGCGGCTGATCGACATTCTGGAGCCGACGCAGCAGACGGTGGACGCGCTGATGAAGCTCGATTTGCCGGCCGGCGTCGACGTCGAGATCAAGGCGTTTGAGAAATAGCCACCTGCGGTGGGGCAGACGCGCTCTCGCGAGCGCACAACCTTCGTGGAAGACACGCGAAGCAGCAAGAAGGTCCGGAAGGATCCCGGCAGTGCGATGACATTCAACGTCGCATGATGAGGTGAGGCGAGACATGGCAGTTACAGGGATTGTGGGAAAAAAGATCGGCATGACGCAGGTCTTCGACGAGAAGGGCGACGTGCACCCGATTACGGTGCTGCAGGCCGGCCCCTGCGTGATTACGCAGCTGAAGACGCTGGCGCGCGACGGCTACGAAGCAGCGCAGATTGGCCTGGTTGAGTTCGTCAAGAACAAGAACGTGACCAAGCCGCAGGCGGGCCACTTCGCCAAGACCGAAGCGCCGCCGGTAAAGGTCATCAAGGAAGTGCTTCTGGAAGCGGATGCCGAGGGCGCGGTTCATACCAAGGCAGGCGACCGGGTTCTGGTCGACATCTTCTCGGAAGCCAAGTTTGTGGATGTGATTGGCGTCTCCAAGGGCCGCGGGTTTGCCGGCGTGGTGCGGCGGCACGGATTTGCGGGCGGCCCCAAGTCGCACGGGCACATGTTCCAGGTGCAGGGCTCGATCGGCGCCTCCAGCTTTCCCTCGCGCGTGTTTCCGGGGCAGCGCATGCCCGGGCACATGGGCGACAAGCAGATCACGGTGCGCAACCTGCGCATTCGCGGCATTGACATTGAAGAGAACCTTCTGATGGTGGAAGGCGCGGTGCCGGGAGCACGTGAAGGGTACGTGCTGATTTCGAAGGCCAAGGCTCCGCCGCGCGAGCGCCGCGGCTTCGCCGGATCCGGTACGGTCGATCCGCTGAAGGCTTCGAAGAAGGCCGGCGGCAAGAGGAAGTAGCCACCTGCGGGGACTGGCCGTGCAGGCGTATGCGCCCTGACGGGCGCAAAAGAAATTCGAGCCGGAGAAAGAGTCCGGCGGAAGAAGAAGACGATGGCAAACGTGGATGTATTGAATTTGAACGGAGACAAGGTAGGCTCGATGGAGCTGGCCGATGCGCTGTTTGGCGCCGACCAGGTGAACGAGGGTCTGCTTTGGGAGGCGGTGAAGCACTACCGCGCCTCGCTCCGCCAGGGCACGCACAAGACCAAGAGCCGCACCGAAGTTGCCGGGTCGGGCAAGAAGCTGTGGAAGCAGAAGGGCACGGGCCGCGCGCGTATCGGCTCGGTGCGCTCGCCTCTCTGGCGTCACGGCTACACCGTGCACGGACCGCAGCCGCGCAGCTACGACTACGCGTTTCCGCGCAAGAAGCTGCTCGGCGCTCTTCGTTCCGCGCTGGCTTCAAAGCTGGCCGACGGCAAGCTGACGGTGGTCGATACGCTGGAGCTGAAGGAACCGAAGACCAAGCTCTACCGCGCCGCGCTCGACAAGCTGAACGTGACGCGTACGGTGCTGATTGTCGAAAACTCGAAGACGCTGTCGCAGGCGCTGCTGCTGGGCGCGCGCAATCTCGAGGGCGTGGAACTGGTGCTCAACAACGAAGTGCACCCTTACGATCTGCTGCGCTACGAGCGGGCTATTTTCTCGGCGGCCGCGCTGGAGCAGTTGACGGACATGCTCGAAAAGAACGCGTCCAAAAGGAATGCAAGGCGTCATCTGGCCGCGCAGAAGGAGGCAGTCTAATGCCGACTCTCTATACAGTGATTCGCCGCCCGCTGATTACCGAAAAGGGCTTGAGCGTGAAGGAGACCGAGGGGACGCTGGTTTTCGACGTAGCTCCCGAGGCGACCAAGACCGAAGTGAAGCATGCGGTTGAGACCCTCTTCAAGGTGAAGGTGGCCGGGGTAAGGACCGCGAATGTAGTTGGCAAGGAACGCAAGCGGGGCAAGTTCGCCGGCTTCCGGCCGGACTGGAAGAAGGCTTATGTGCGGCTGAAGGCCGGCGAGAAGCTGCCGGAGTACGTGAGCAACCTGTAAAAAGCAGGGATCAGGGATTAGTAAAGGCCCGGCCCAGATGGATTATCGGAACCCAAAGCAAGATTCAGGGTTTCGGAGAAACGGGGAGAGTGGGGTTCGCCACGGCGAACGCCGAGACTCCAGGACAAAGACGATGCCGATCAAGACATATAGACCGATAACGCCGACGCTGCGCTTCCAGACCACGCTGGTCAACGACGACCTGACGACGGATACGCCGCACAAGCCGCTGTTGACGGTGCGCAAGCGGACGGGCGGACGCCGCAACACGGGCGACCTGACGATTCGCCACCACGGCGGCGGGCATAAACAGAAATTGCGCCTGATCGATTTCAAGCGCGACAAATACGGAGTCCCGGGCAAGGTGGCGACGATCGAGTACGACCCCAACCGGTCCGCTCGGATTGCACTGGTGCACTACGCGGACGGCGAGAAGCGTTACATTCTGCAGCCGGTCGGCCTGAAGGTTGGCCAGACCGTCACCTCGGGTCCGGAAGCGGACATCCTGGTGGGCAACGCGCTGCCGTTGAAGAACATTCCTTCCGGGACTACGGTGCATGCGATCGAGTTGCGGCCGGGCAAGGGCGCGCAGATGGCGCGTTCGGCCGGAGCGCAGGCGCAACTGGTGGCTAAGGAAGGCGACTACGCGCTGCTCAAGCTGCCTTCGGGCGAGACACGCAAGGTGCTGGTGGAGTGCCTGGCGACCATCGGCCAGGTGGGCAACACGGATCACGAGAATGTATCCATCGGCAAGGCGGGACGCAACCGCTGGAAGGGCATACGGCCCACCAACCGCGGCGTGACAATGAATCCTGTCGACCACCCGCACGGCGGCGGCGAGGGCAAGACCTCGGGCGGCCGCCACCCGGTAACTCCGTGGGGTCAGCCGACCAGGGGCTACAAGACACGCAACAACAAGCGGACGGACGCGTTCATCGTCAGCCGCCGCCAGAAGTAGGGATAGCGGTCAGCTATCAGGAGCTTGAATTTATGGCACGTTCGACAAAGAAGGGCCCGTTCGTGGATGCGCACCTCACGGTGAAGATCGAGGTGTTGAACCAGGCGAACGACAAGAAGGTCGTGAAGACCTGGTCGCGGCGCTCGACGATCTTTCCCGAGTTTGTGGGGCACACGATCGCCGTGCACAACGGCAAGAAGTTTGTTCCGGTATATGTGACCGAGAACATGGTGGGACACAAGCTGGGCGAGTTTTCGCCGACGCGCACCTTCAAGGGGCACACTGGCGGCAGCAGCAAGTCGGCCGAAGCCGGGACCAAGCCGCGGTAGGGACAAGGGACTAAGGGACAAGGGACTAGGGACTGAGGGACTGCGAGGCGGAACCGAGGCGCTCTAGGAGATTGAGGAAGAGACCAATGGCTGTTGCTGAGAAGACAAGGGAATACCGGGCCGAGGCCAGGTTCCAGCGCGTATCGCCGCAGAAGGCGCGGCTGGTGCTCGACCTGATCAAGGGCCGGGGCGTGGAAGAGGCGCTGACGGTGGCGCAGTTCACCAAGAAGCGCATCGCTCCAGTGATCCACAAGCTCTTAACGTCGGCGGTTGACAACGCGAAGTACCTGTCCGGCGAACAGGGACTGGATCTGGATGTGGACAACCTGTATGTGAAGCAGGCACTGGCCAACGAAGGACCGCGCATGAAGCGCATCCGTCCGGCGCCGATGGGCAGGGCGTTCCGCTATCAGCGCAGGCTGACGCATATTGTGCTGTCGGTGGCCGAGCGCGACGGCGGGTCGAGCCTGGTGACCAGGGTGGATGGGGCGAAGGCGGCCAAGCCGGCGAAGACGGCGGGCAAAGTGAAGGTAGCAAAAACGAGTGTCAAAAAAGTCAGCAAGAAGGCTTGAATTAGGGCCGGCAAGCAGGCCTGAAGGGTATTGAGAGGAAGCATATGGGACAGAAAGTCCATCCTTACGGATTCCGGCTGGGAGTGAACAAGCCGTGGCGTTCGCGCTGGTTCTCTGAGCGCGATTATTCGAAGCTCCTGGTCGAGGACGTGAAGCTGAAGGCGGAGTTGCGCGAGAAGTTGAAGGCTGCCGGCGTAAGCTCGGTCGAGATTGAGCGGCCGGGCAACAAGCTGCGCTTTTTGATCCGCACCGCCCGGCCGGGTATCGTGATTGGCCGCAAGGGCGCAGAGATCGAGAAGCTCAAAACGGAGCTCGGCAAGCGCACCAACCGCGACGTGTTCATCGACATCATCGAAGTGAACAAGCCGGAACTCGATGCGCAGCTGGTTTCGGAGAACATCGCGCTGCAGCTTGAGAAGCGCGTCAGCTTCCGCCGGGCGATGCGCAAGAGCGTGGATTCGGCGCTGCGCTTTGGTTGCAAGGGCATCAAGGTGCGCGTGTCGGGCCGGCTGAACGGCAACGAAATCGCGCGGTCGGAGTGGTATCTGCAGGGCCGTTTGCCGCTGCACACGCTGCGGGCCGACATCGACTATGGGTTTACCGAAGCGCATACGACTTACGGCGTGATCGGCGTGAAGACCTGGATCTATCGCGGCGACATTTACGAGCAGAAGCGCCGTCAGGCGCCGGCGGTGGGAACGTCTGTGTTTTAGTTCGTAGTTCACAGTTCGTAGTTCACAGTTGCGCTGTGGTCTGACGAACGGAAACTAAGAACTGCGAACTGTGAACTGAGAACTGGATTCGAGGGCTTTTTTATGTTGATGCCAAAGAAGGTGAAGTTTCGCAAGCAGCAGAAGGGCAAGCGCCGCGGCAAGGCGTGGCGCGGGTCTTCGCTGTCTTTCGGTGAATACGGACTGAAGGTTCTGGAGTGCGGTTACATCACCGACCGGCAGATTGAGGCCAGCCGAATTGCCATGACCCGCTTCATCAAGCGCGGCGGCAAGATCTGGCTGCGCCTGTTTCCGGACAAGCCGATCACCAAGAAGCCGGCTGAAGTTCGAATGGGCTCGGGCAAGGGCGCGCTCGATCACTGGGTCGCCGTGGTGCGGCCGGGGAAGATCCTGTTCGAGATGGAAGGGGTGGCTCCGGACGTAGCGCAGGAAGCCATGCGCTTGGCGTCGAACAAACTGCCGTTGAGAACCAAGTTCGTGATGCGGCCGGGGGCGGAGAAGGTAGTAGCGACCGCCAAGTAGTTTGGTTTCCCATCCTTTTGCAGAAAGTGCGAAAAAATGGGGCACCGGGCATAATGCGGGTTGGGTTTGGTGGTTTCCCACCCATTCGCAAAGTGCGCGAATGGATGGGGCACGGAGCAGCCGGGGCCGGGCACAGGAAATGACAAGCGCTGCGATGGCTCGCAAGAGGACACGCCGGCGCCGGAGAGAGATATAGAGATGGAACTCGCAAAGATTCGCAATTTGAGCGACGACGAACTGGTGCACCAGGAGAAGACGACCTCCGAGCAACTGTTCCGGCTGCGCTTTCAGGTCTCGATGGGGCAGAACGACGGGGTGAAAAAGCTTCGCCAACTGCGCAAGGAGATTGCACAGATCAAGACCGTGGCCAAGGAGCGGGAACTGGGCATCCGCGGCGCAGTCAAAGACGTTGTTGCGGAGACTGTTCCCGCGGCCGACGGCAAGAAGGGGGCGCGCTAAATGGCGGTGACTCAAGAGGCAGCGCAAGCGCCGGCGACAACCGGCGCGCGGCGTAACGAGAAGGTGGGTAACGTGGTTTCGACCAAGATGCAGAAGACCATTGTGGTCGAGGTCGAAATGCGCAAGCCGCATATGAAGTACAAGAAGATCATGCGTACGACAAAGAAGTTCTATGCCCACGACGAGCAGAGTTCGGCGCGCATGGGCGACGTGGTCAGGATTCGCGAGACCCGCCCGCTGAGCAAGCTGAAGCGGTGGGCGCTCGAAGAGATTGTCCGGCGTTCGTCGCTGGGCCAGATTGAAGATGCGGCAGAGGCCAAGACGGCGGCAGCGGCCAAGTAACAGGGATTAGGGGTCAGGAGTTAGGGATTAGTTGGCGTTGAGGCACAATGAACGGGCTTGCGACGCAGCTGAGAGCTGAAATCTGACTGGCAAGGAGAAGAAGTCATGGCAGTGCAAATGAGAACCATGCTGGCGGTGGCCGACAACTCCGGCGCACGCAAGCTGCAAGTGATTCTGCCCCTGGGCGGGGGCCTCGGCAAGAAGGCTGGCCTGGGCGACATTGTGACCGCGGCAGTGAAGGAAGCTTCGCCGGACGGGACGATCAAGAAGGGCAAGGTCGTCAAGGCGGTCATTGTCCGCACCCGCAAGGAGTATCGCCGGCGCGACGGCACCTATATCCGCTTCGATGAAAACGCGGCGGTGGTGATCGACGATTCGCACGAGCCGGTGGGCACGCGCGTGTTTGGGCCGGTGGCCCGCGAGCTGCGCGAGAAGAAGTTTTTGAAGATTGTTTCGCTGGCGCCGGAAGTGGTCTAAAGGCAGGGAACAGGGATTAGGGATTAGGGAACAGAGATCAACGGGCGTTCATGGAGTCTGGGTTGGCGGGCATTTTCTGATCCCTAACCCCTAACCCCTGTTTTTTCGGAGAAGAAGATGCAGAGCTTGAATATTCATCGCAACGATACGGTCAAGGTGCTCACCGGCACGGACCGGGGCAAGACGGGCCGTGTGCTGCGCGTGTTCCCGGACAAGGGCACGGTGCTGGTGGAGCATGTGCGCGTGGTCAAGAAGACCGTGTCGAGCAAGCAGGGCCAGCGCACCAAGGGCGGCATCGCGGAGCAGGAATCGCCCATCAACGTATCGAACGTGATGCTGGTGTGCCCCAACTGCGGGCCTTCACGCGTGGGCTACAAGGTTGAGGGTGACAACAAGGTTCGGGTGTGCAAGAAGTGCGGGCAGACGCTGCCCACGAAGAAGTAGTGAGACAGTTCACAGCGAACAGTTCGCAGTTCACAGTTTGACCGTGGCGGAGCGTACGCTGAGCTTGGACTGAAGACAGATGGCCGGATTCAGGATTGCCTTCCGAAGCGGTACACGGTTCAGAGATGGACTACTCCGGGCGCCGGAAGAAAGAGAGTAAAGAGAGATGACAGCACGACTGAAAGAGAAGTATCACAAGGAGATCAAGCAGGCTCTGCAAAAGGAGCTCGGTCTGGACAACCCGATGGCGGTGCCTGAGCTGGACAAGATCGTGGTCAACATGGGTCTGGGCGAAGCCACAGGCAATACCAAACTTCTTGACCCGCTGGTGGCCGACCTGGCGCAGATTACCGGGCAGAAGCCGGTGACCACCAAGGCGAAGAAGTCGATTGCAGCCTTCAAGGTGAGGGCCGGTATGTCGATCGGCGCCATGGTCACGCTGCGCAACGAGAAGGCCTACGAGTTTCTCGACCGGCTGATTTCGACGGCGCTGCCTCGCGTGCGCGACTTCCGCGGCGTGTCGACGAAGAGCTTCGATGGGCGCGGCAATTACACGCTCGGGCTGCGCGACCAGTTGATCTTCCCGGAGATTGACTACTCCAAGGTCGAAAAAATGAAGGGAATGAACATCACCATTGTGACCACAGCCAAGGACGACAACCAAGCGAGGGCGCTGCTGAAGCACTTCGGGATGCCGTTCCGGCAGGGTGCATAAAGGCAGTTCACAGTTCACGGTTCACAGCGGCGAACCGATCACTGGATGACTGAGAACTACGAACTGAGAACTGCGAACTTTTGAGGGGTTTATGGCAACTACTGCAAAGAGAGTGAAAGACGCGCGGAAGCCGAAGTTCAGTTCCCGCAAGCACAACCGCTGCCAGCTGTGCGGACGGCCGCGCGGGTTTCTGCGCAAGTTCGGCATGTGCCGCTTGTGTTTCCGGGGGCTGGCGCTCAAGGGAGAGATCCCCGGCGTGGTGAAGTCGAGCTGGTAAGAAAGACAGTGAGTAGTGGTGAGTGAATAGTGGTTCGTTTGCTTCTACTGGAACTGGCCGCTCGTGCGAAGAGCCAACAGATCTTTGCTAATCACTAACCACTAACCACTGACCACTGATCACTGTAGTACGCATTTCCGCTGGTTCCCGCCGGCAAGAGAAATCGGGGCGGGCGAACGGGGAATGAAGGAGAAGGAATGAGTCTGACCGACCCAGTAGCAGATTTTCTGGCGCGGATCCGGAATGCGATCCGGGCGCGTCATCAGAAGCTGGACGTACCGGCTTCCAAGTTGAAGACCGAGATTGCCCGCATCCTCAAGGAGGAGGGCTACATCTCGAATTACAAGACGCAGGAAGAAGAAGGCAAGCAGGTGCTGCGCGTGTACTTGAAATACGGCGGCACGGACGCGGCTATCCGCGACCTGGCCCGCATCTCGCGACCTGGCTGCCGCGTTTATATTGGCCGAGACGAGATCAAGCGCGTCCAGGGCGGGCTTGGCATCAGCATCATGACCACGCCCAAGGGCGTAATGACCGGCCGCCAGGCACGCCGCGAAGGCGTGGGCGGCGAACTGCTTTGCGAAGTGTGGTAAGGGCAGGGATTAGGGAACAGGGATTAGGGATTAGGGATTAGTTTTAACCAGTCTCTAAGCGCGTTTTTGACTAACCCCTAACCCCTCATCCCTAACCCCTGTTCTACCGGCTGCAGTGGAACGCTTCGCCCTCACCGGCCAGCGGGACTCGCAAGCCAACGAGAAGGACAAAAGTCGATGTCGCGTATTGGAAAGAAAGTCATACCGCTCCCGGCGGGCGTGAAGTACACGGTTGAGGGCAACACGGTTCTGGTCGAGGGACCCAAGGGCAAGGTCTCGGCGCTGATTGCCGAGGGGATCTCCCTTGAAACCAAGGACGGCGCTCTGCATGTGAATCGCGACAGCGACAAGCACGCCGCGGTGCATGGGTTGACTCGCGCGCTGGTGTTCAACGCGGTGCATGGCGTGACGGCGGGCTGGAAGAAGGAACTGGACATTGTCGGCATCGGTTACCGTGCGGAGCTCAAGGGCAAGGGGACGGTTGTCTTCACGCTTGGCTACTCGCACCCCATCGAGTTTCCGCTACCCACGGGCATTGAAGCCTCGGTCGACCCCAAGCTGACGCACCTCGTCATCAGCGGCATCGACCGGCAGAAAGTGGGCCAGGTAGCGGCGGACATGCGTTCGCTGCGCAAACCGGACCCCTACAAGAACAAGGGCGTGCGTTACTCCGACGAGAAGCTGAAGAAGAAGGCCGGCAAGACGGGAAGCAAGTAAACCCAGATTACAGATGACAGGTTACAGATGACAGTCAAGGCGGTTCGAGGCAATTCGGCAACTGTAATCTGCAATCTGTAACCTGAAAGACAACCGAACGGCGCCGCAGGGCGGCTCCGCTGATAGGGAAAGAGAAGACGATGATTACGCAGACCAAAAGGAACGCAATCCGGCAGCGCATCCACGACCGTATCCGGCGCAAGCTTGCCGGCACCGGGGAACGGCCGCGGCTGAATGTTTACCGCTCGCTGAATCACATTTACGCGCAGGTGGTCGACGACCAGAAGGGCGAGACGCTGGTATCCGCTTCGACGCTTTCGCTGAAGGTGAAGACCGGCGGCAACGTGGCGGCGGCCAAGGAGATCGGCAAGGCAGTGGCCGAGGCGGCGGTAAAGCAGGGCATCAAGAAGGTGGTCTTCGATCGCGGCGGCTACCTCTATCACGGGCGCATCAAGGCGCTGGCCGATGCGGCCCGCGAAGCTGGCCTGGAGTTCTAAGAACAGTGATTAGTGATTAGTGAATAGTGAAGAGCGCACAGTGTTGCAGATGAAACATCAATCTGACGACTAACCACTAACCACTGATCACTAACCACTGGAAAAAGAGAGAGCGATGACGATATTGAAGAAGAAGATCGATGCCAACCAGTACAACCTGAAGGATCAGGTGGTGGCCATCAACCGCGTGACCAAGGTGGTAAAGGGCGGCAAAAATATGTCGTTTGCCGCGCTGGTGGTGGTGGGCGATGCTGCTTCGGCCGTAGTGGGCTACGGATCGGGCAAGGCCAAGGAAGTTCCCCAGGCCATTCGCAAGGGAATTGAAGCGGCCAAGAAAAACCTGGTGCACGTCAACCTGACTGAGACCACGATTCCGCACCTGGTGCTGGGCCGCTACGGCTCGGGACAGGTGCTGCTCAAGCCGGCTCCGGAAGGAACGGGCGTGATTGCCGGCGGCGCGGTGCGCGCGGTGATGACCTCGGCCGGGGTGCAGAACGTGCTGACCAAGAGCCTGGGCTCGCCCAATCCGCATAACGTGATCAAGGCCACCTTCGATGCGCTGATCCAGTTGCGCGACAAGGCCGATGTGGCTGCCGCCCGCGGCAAGTCCATAGAGGAGTTGTAGTCATGGCGGAGACAAAAATGATTCGCATTCAGTACTACCGCTCAAAGAACTCGACGCCCGCCAAGCACAAGGCAGTGGTCAAGGGCCTGGGATTCACGCGGCTCAACCAGATCGTCGAGCGGGTCGATACGGAATCTACGCGCGGCATGGTCAAGGCCATTCCGCACCTGGTGAGGATTCTTGAGAGCTAGTGGTTAGTGTTTAGTGGTTAGGACGCGACGCCCTGTCGGCCAATCACTAGCCACTATCCACTCACCACTGCATTAACGCGAGTCGGAGGGGATCAACCTTTCCGGCGCTACAGCGAGGAAAATCATGGCTAAGAATCTTTCAAACTTACGCGCGCCCCGGAAGGCAAATACCGGGCGCAAGCGTGTCGGCCGCGGTATGGGTTCCGGCATGGGCAAGACTTCAACCCGGGGGCACAAGGGCCAGGGATCGCGCACCGGAACGAGCCTGATGCGCGGCTTTGAAGGCGGCCAGATGCCGCTGCATCGCCGTCTGCCCAAGCGCGGCTTTACCAACATCTTCCGCACCGAGTACACGGTGGTTAACCTGGACCGCATCGCCGAGCACGTCGAAGGCCTGAAGGTCAGCGAAATCGCTCTGGACGACTACAAGAAGCTGGGCCTGGTTTCGAGCAGGAAGCCGTTGGTCAAGATTCTCGGTTCGGGCGAGCTGACCACGGCGATTACCATTCACGCCCACAAGTTTTCGAAGTCAGCCGTCGAGAAGATCGAAAAGGCCGGCGGCAGGGCTGTGGTTTTGGGTGGGGCTCCGGCGGCTGCGTAGGTTAAGGTTGTTCATCTGCTGGGCGGGGTTCGAGGTTTCCCACCCTTTGGCACAAAAACAAAAAACGTGCCAAGGATGGGTACCCGGCTGGGGGAGTCAGAATGAGAAACCACGTGGCGGCAACTTTGCCTCTGTGTATCGGCGTGGGAGCTGGGGTGGGAGCGGCACTTGGAGTCGCTCTCCATTTCGTCTCCCTCTGGCTGCCCCTCGGGGTCGCATTGGGATCGTCGCTCGGGGTGGTATTCGGAACGGCCCTGAACAAGCGCGACCTGGATACGAAGTGGGCCTCGAATTCGGACATCAAGTGACCAGCCTCACCTCGGACGGAAAGATAATCCCTTTGGCTGGTCGACAGATGTGATGGCCCGCATATACGTCAGTTTCCGGTTTCCTTAGGATCGTTGGAGATCGGGATGCTCTAAGATGGAGTAGGTCAAGAGAATTCTTGTGGCGGAAAACGCCCTGAAGCGGAAAAACCGACATGCTTGAGAAATTCCTCAATATCTTCCGGATTCCCGATCTGCGCAAGCGGGTACTGTTCACGCTTGCCATTCTGGCCGTTTACCGGCTGGGCTCGCACATTCCCACCCCGGGCGTGAACGCTCACCAGCTGGAACTGCTTTTCAGCCAGCAGAGTGGCTCGGCGCTGGGGCTGATGGACCTGTTCGGCGGGGGAAACCTGCGCCGCATGACGGTGTTCGCCCTGGGCATCATGCCGTATATCACGGCATCGATCATCTTTCAACTGCTGACGGTGGTGTATGAGCCGCTGGCGCGCATCCAGAAGGAAGGCGAACTGGGCCGCCGCAAGATCACGCAGTGGACCCGCTATATGACGATCATTCTGGGCATGTTGCAGTCGATCGGCATCGCGGCTATTCTCACCAAGCAGGGCTTGGTGCTGAATCCCGGCATCGGCTTCAGCCTGATGACCATCGTCACGCTGACCACGGGTACGGCATTCATCATGTGGCTGGGCGAGCAGATTACCGACCGCGGCATCGGCAACGGCATGAGCCTGCTGATTTTCGCGGGCATCGTAGCCGGGCTGCCGCGCGGCGTGGCTGAACTCTATCAAAAGGTCCAGTCCAATGCCTGGGGTTCATTCACGATTATGGCGGTGGGCATCCTGCTCGTAGGCATGATCGCGGTGGTGGCGTTCATTGTGTTCGTGGAACGCTCGGAGCGGCGGATTCCCATCCAGAGCGCGCGTCGCATCGTGGGCAGGCGCATGATGGGCGGGCAATCAAGCCACTTGCCTCTCAAGGTCAACTCCGGCGGCGTGATGCCGGTCATTTTTGCCAGTTCCATCCTTTCCGCCCCTATGCTCTTCAGCCAGGTGGAGTGGGTGCAGACCAACAAGTTTCTCCAGCCCATTGTGCAGGCGCTGCAGCCCGGATATCCGTGGTATGAGCTGCTTTATGTGCTGGGCATCATCTTCTTTGCTTACTTCTATATTTCCATTGTGATGAAGCCAGACGACATTGCCGACAACTTCCGCAAATCGGGCTCGTTCATTCCCGGAATCCGCCCTGGCAAGCGCACGTCGGACTTCATCAACGACATCCTCACCCGCATTACGCTGGTTGGGGCGCTGTACCTGATCATCATTTCGCTGGTGCCGACCTTCCTCATCTCCGGCATCCGCTTTGACAAGGTATGGCTGATCGGCCGGGTTTTTGAGAGCCTGCCGACATGGACGACACATGGTTTGGGGGTCAATTTTTACTTTGGCGGCACCTCACTGTTGATCGTGGTGGGTGTGGCCATGGACACCGTCAACCAGATCGAATCGCAGCTGATCATGCGTCATTATGATGGCTTTTCCCCTCGCTCCGGTCGCATACGCGGAAGGAAAACCTGGTAATGTCTTCTACTATGATCGCAGTCGAACAGGGCCGGGAAACGGGTTCAAAGACCGTACCCGGCCCGATTCTTTTATTGGGTGCGCCGGGCGTGGGGAAGGGAACCCAGGCCAAGGAGCTAGTGAAGCTTTGGGGGATCCCTCAGATTTCGACAGGCGATCTGCTGCGCGCCAACGTGGCCAAGGGAACGCCGCTAGGAAAAGTAGCCAAGGAATTGATGGGGCGCGGCGAACTGGTCCCGGACTCGCTTGTCGACGAGATGGTTGCGATGCGGCTGAAGGAGCCGGATACGACCAAGGGGTACATACTGGATGGGTTTCCGCGAACACTGGGTCAGGCCGGGTGGCTCGATGGCCGCCTGGCGTCCGATGGGCACTCGCTGCCGGTGATTGCCGTCAGCATCCAAGTGGACTATAATCAGTTACTGCGTCGAATTACGGGACGCAGGAACTGTCCTGTCTGCGCGTCCATCTATAACGTTCATATGAATCCGCCCAAGCGGGATGGATTCTGCGACTTAGAGGGAGCCGCGCTGGTCCAGCGAGCCGATGACACGGAGCGGGTCTTCAAGGAGCGCATGCGCGCCTATGTGGGACTGACTGCGCCGGTGATCGAGCACTACCGGGGTCTGGGACGTTTTACGGAAGTGGATGGAGACCGGCCGATTGGCATTATAGCGGCCGGAATTGTTGCCGCCGTCGAGCGGTTACGCGAGGAAGCGTAGCCGGACGGCGAGTTTGTGCGTGAGTTGCGAGGGAACAGGGATTAGTTAACAGGGATTAGTTGAAGCCGCCGCCACGAGCGGAATTTGACTAACCCCTAAACCCTGACCCCTGCACTTGAAAGCTGGTTTTGTGGCTGTTGTTTTGAAGTCGTCGCAGGAGATCGAGAAGATGCGCCGCGCGGGGCAGGTGGTTCGCGAGGTGCTGGAACTGGTGCGCGCCAGGGTGAAGCCGGGCGCTACCACTCTAGACCTGGAGCGAGCGGCGGCGGCGCGGCTGGATGAACTGGGCGTGAAGGCTGCTTTCAAGGGCTACCACGGCTATCCTTGCGTACTGTGCACCTCAGTCAACAGCGAGGTGGTGCATGGCATCCCGTCGCAGAAGCGGGTCCTCAAAGAAGGGGACATCGTTTCGGTGGATTTTGGCGCGATTGTCGACGGGTACTTCGGAGACGCGGCGATCACGGTACCGGTGGGCGCGATTGACGCGAAGTCGGCGCGGCTGCTGGCGGTGACGGAGAAGAGTCTGCACGCGGGCATTGCCGCGGTGAAGCCGGGTGCGACCTTAGGCGATGTGGGCGCGGCGGTGCAGGATGTTGTGGAGGCCGAGGGGTTCTCGGTGGTACGGGATTTTGTGGGCCATGGAATCGGGGTTCACATGCACGAAGACCCGCAGGTGCCGAACTTTGGCGAGCGGGGACGCGGGATGAAGTTGAAGGTGGGCATGGTGATCGCCATCGAGCCGATGGTAAACGCCGGCGGCCCGGACGTTGAAGTGCTGAAGGATGGCTGGACGGCGGTTGCCAAGGATGGAAGCATGAGCGCTCATTTTGAGCACACTGTGGCGGTGACTGCGACCGGCGCGAGAGTTTTAACCGAGTAGCTCTCGGTACAACAGGCCGGAGGCGCCAGGCGCGACGGCGGAATTGGATGCGGTTTGTCGAAGGAAGACGCGATTGAGGTCATGGCGGTGGTCACCGAGACGCTGCCCAATGCGATGTTCAAAGTCAAGCTCGAGAACAATCACGAGGTGCTGACCCATGTTTCGGGAAGGATGCGCAAGAACTTCATCCGCATTTTGCCCGGCGACCGCGTGGCCGTGGAACTGAGTCCCTACGACCTGAATCGCGGACGAATCGTATATCGGTATAAGTAACAGATGACAGTGAACAGATGACAGTTTGAAGGAAGGCAGCAGACAAATGAAGGTTCGGGCATCGGTGAAGAAGATTTGCGTGAAGTGCAAGGTCATCACCCGCAAGGGAGTGGTCAGGGTGATCTGCGAAAATGCAAAGCACAAGCAGCGCCAGGGCTAGGTGGGGACTGGTACCAGTGGAAGCTTTCACGAAAGGGATTAGGGGTTAGGGATTAGGGGTTAGTAAAAAGCGAGTACAGCAACTGCGCAAACCAACCCCTAATCCCTGATCCCTAATCCCTCGAACAAGAGGCTAGTTAGCTTGAGTCAAGGCTTGCGATGAACCTCTGGAAGCTTCAAGTTGAAACCGTGCGAACCGGTTGAGGCCGGGGGCACATAACAGAGAAAGGGACTGAGGGACGTAGGGACTAGGGACTAGTTGATGCAGCCGGAATCAGGAAAGAATCAGCTAGTCCCTTAGTTCCTAGTCCCTAATCCCTGAATTGCAAAGGAATAAACATGGCACGTATTGCTGGCGTCGATCTGCCGCGCAACAAGCAGGCACGGATCGCGCTCACATACATCTTCGGCATCGGAGATCCGCGTGCGGCGAAGATTCTGGAGAAGGCGAACGTCGATCCCTTCAAGAAAGTCCAGGATCTCGGCGAAGACGAGGTCAACCGCATCCGTCAGGTGATCGAGGACGAAGGAAACGTCGAAGGCGACCTGCGCAAGGACGTCTCGATGCACATCAAGCGTCTGATCGACATTCAGAGCTATCGCGGCACGCGTCACCGGCGTTCGTTGCCGGTGCGCGGACAGCGAACTCACACCAACGCCCGCACTCGCAAGGGCCCGCGCAAGGGCACAGTTGCCGGCAAGAAGAAAGCGACGGGTAAAACCTAATGGCCAAACCAGAGCAGAAAGCCGGCGCCGGCAAGGCAGCGAAGAACAAGAAGTTCAAGAAGCGCGAGCGCAAGAATGTGCCGTTTGGCATTGCGCACATTCAGGCCTCGTTCAACAACACCATCGTCACCATCACCGACCCGGTGGGCAACACGCTGAGCTGGAAGAGCTCGGGCTCGCTGGGATTCCGCGGTTCGCGCAAAGGCACTCCGTTCGCGGCACAGCAGGCAGCGCAAAACGCAGCCAGTGCTGCGCGCGATCACGGCCTGCGCGCGGTGGATGTGCGCGTCGCGGGTCCGGGATCGGGCCGCGAGTCGGCCATCCGGGCGCTCGCAGCGGCGGGTATCGAAGTACGCTCGATTCGCGACGTTACGCCGGTGCCGCATAACGGCTGCAGGCCGCCGAAACGTCGCCGCGTCTAAAGACGCGGTAGGGACTACGGGACATAGAGACTAGGAAGTTCGCGGCTATCCGCAAGTTGGTCCGTAGTCCCTCAGCCTCTAGTCCCTCACAACATGGGCCGGGACGAAGCAACGCTCTCACGAGCACGCGTAAACCGGCCGTCATCCGAAGTCAGGAGAATTGGAATCAATGGCACGTTATACAGGACCAGTCTGCCGCCTTTGCCGTCGCGAAGGCACCAAACTTTTTTTGAAGGGGACCAAGTGTCTCTCTGACCGCTGCCCCATTGAGAAGCGCAATTTTCCTCCGGGAATGCACGGCAAAGATCGCAAGGCCAAGATTGTGGGCTATGGCCTGCAGCTGCACGAAAAGCAGAAGGCCAAGCGCATGTACTTCACGCTCGAAGGCCAGTTCCGCGAGTACTACGAAAAGGCCAACCGCGCTACTGGTGTCACTGGCGAATTGCTCATCCAGCAACTCGAACGGCGACTGGACAATGTGGCGTACCGGCTTGGGTTTGCGATTTCGCGGCGTCAGGCACGGCAGGTGGTTCGCCACGGCCACGTCACCATCAATGGCAAGAAGGTGAACATCCCTTCCTACCAGGTGCAGGTTGGCGACGAGATTGCCATCCGCGAGAGCGCACGTAAATTGCTGATCGTGGAGCAGGGCGCGCAGTACGCCGCGCAGAATCCGGTTCCGGCGTGGCTTGAGGCCAACTTCGACGCCTTCACCGGCCGCGTGCTGTCGCTGCCCAAGCGCAAGGACGTCAACCTGCCGATCAACGAACAGCTGATCGTGGAACTGTACAGCAAGTAACAGTGGATAGTGGTTAGTGAATAGTGGTTAGTTACTCCCGATAGGGCCTTTTTGACCACTAATCACTATCCACTAACCACTGCAATTCAACCAGAAGGAGAACTTGCGCGGCCGCCGCAAAATGCATCGCGACGTACATGCCGCGCGGGAAAAGAGACAATCGATATGCTTTGGAGAGGATTTCAGAAACCGAAGCGCCTGGCAGTGGATGCCGAGACGCTTTCAGACACTTTTGGCAAGTTCAGCGCGCAGCCGTTCGAGCGCGGTTTTGGCACCACCATCGGCAACGCCCTGCGCCGGACCCTTTTGAGCTCGATCGAAGGCGCGGCGGTTACAGCGATTCGCATCGAGGGCGTGCTGCACGAATTCCAGTCCATCGGCGGCGTGGTTGAAGATGCCACCGACATCATCCTGAATCTCAAGCAGGTCCCGTTCAAGCTCGCCGGCGAAGGCCCCAAGGCGCTTTATCTGCGCGCGGATCAGCCGGGCGTGGTAACCAGCGGCATGATTGAAGCCGACGGCGACGTGGAGATTCTGGACAAGAACGTCTACATTGCCACGCTGTCAGAAGGCGGCAAGCTGGACATGGAGATGCGCCTCAAGAAGGGCCGCGGCTACATTTCCGCCGACAAGAATTTTGACGCGGACCTAGGCTTGGGCTTCATTCCCGTCGATTCGGTTCACTCGCCGGTGCGGCGCGTGAATTATGTTGTGGAAGCCGCTCGTCTGGGCCAGATCACGGACTACGACAAGCTCACCCTGGAAGTGTGGACCAACGGAGCCGTGCTGCCCGCCGATGCTGTTGGCCTGGCTGCCAAGCTGCTCAAGGACCACATGAATATCTTCATCAACTTCGAAGAAGAAATCGAAGCCGAGGCACGCGGAGAAGAGAGCCGCGGCCTGCTGCGCAACGACAATCTGAATCGCAGCGTTGAAGAGCTTGAGCTATCCGTGCGCAGCTACAACTGCCTGAAGAACGCCAACATTCAGTCCATCGGCGAGCTGGTGCAGAAGACGGAAGCCGAAATGCTGAAGACCAAGAACTTCGGCCGCAAGAGCCTGAACGAGATCAAGGAAATTCTCGCGCAGATGGGCCTGTCTCTTGGCATGAAGATCGACGAAAACGGCAACCCGGTTCCCGGACCGACGAGCATTCCTCCCGCCGCCGCGCTGGCCGCAAGCTATGGCCGCTACGACGACGAGGACGAGCCGCTGGACTCCGTGGATCTGCAGTTGCCGACGGAGACGGAAAACTTCTAAAAGCAGTGACTAGTGATTAGTGGTTAGTGATCAGTCTGAGTACTAATCGCTAGCCACTAAACACTGACCACTAATTTCGAAAGAGAGTTGCATTATGCGCCATCGCAATGCAGGCACCAAGCTCGGACGCAACACCAGCCATCGCCGCGCGCTGTTGCGCAACCTGGTCACGTCCGTAATCGTGGAAGACCGCGTGGAGACTACCGTGGCCAAGGCCAAGGCTGTCCGCCCGCTGGTTGAAAAGATGATCACCCTGGGCAAGAAGGGCGATCTCCACTCGCGCCGTCAGGCGCTTAGCTTTCTCATGACTGACCAGTCCGTTGATCGGCTGTTTGATACCGTGGCTCCGCGCTACGGCGACCGCGCGGGCGGCTATCTGCGCATCGTGCGCACCGGCTTCCAGAAGGGCGACGGGGCCGAGAAGGCCTTCATTGAACTGCTGGGCGCCGACAAGCAGCTCGAAGTGAAAAAGCAGAAGCGCGACGAGATCAAGGCCAAGAAGCGCGCCGAGCTCGAAAAACAACTGGAAGATAGCAAGAAGGAAGAGCCGGGCGAAGCGGCCGCGTAGGCAGCACTCGGCTCAGTTCACCACACGGGCATTCGCATTCGCGGGTGTCCGTGTTTCTCTGCGTAGCCCATTGATGAGGCCGGAAGGATTCGTGAATTGTCCGTGCGCACCGCTTCCTGACAATGCCGCGAGTCTCCTTAATTCCGTCAACGCTCCTCCGCGACAGACGGGGCACTTGATCAGGCTGCTCTGGCGAGCCGCTTGGGTTTGAACGTGCGCATGAAGACGTAGACGAGTACTTGCAGCGTGATGGCGCCGGTGCAGTCGAGCAGAACGTCCCATGGCGAGCCGGTGCGGTTGGGCAAAAAGGTCTGGTGCCACTCATCGCAACTGGCCACCAGCGCAGTGCCGAGCAGGGCGAGAAATGCGTCCTGAATGAAGCGCGACTGGGGCAGGGTGAACCACCAGGCGCGCAGCCAGGCAAGGCCGATGAATCCGTAGCCGAGGAAGTGGCCGGTCTTCCGAATAAGATGATGAACCAGCTCCCAACGGTCGTCGGAAACGTGCCCGAAGATGTACTCGAAGATGTGGCGCAGGGGATGGCTGGTGTGGTCGGTGCCGAAGGCTTCTGTAGACTCAAGCGCGATGACGGCAATGCCGACGGCGACCGGCAGCCAAACGTAGATCCAGTAGAGCAAGCCACTGCGCGGGCGATTACTCCACATGATAGTTGGGGGCCTCGCGGGTGATGATCACGTCGTGAACGTGACTCTCGCGCAGGCCGGCGGAGGAGATGCGGACAAACTGCGCCTTCTCCTGCAATTCGGCAATGGAGCCGCAGCCCACATAGCCCATGCCGGAGCGCAGCCCGCCGACGAGCTGGAAGACCATGGATTCGAGCGGCCCGCGGTAGGGGACGCGGCCCTCAATGCCCTCAGGGACGAACTTGGCCAGACGATTGTGGCTGGCCCGCTCGCGCTGAACGACAGTCTCAGCCCCGGATTCGGTGCTGGCCAGATCGGCGGTGCTTTGGAAGTAGCGCTCACCGGAGCCCATGCTCATGGCGGTGAGCGAGCCCATGCCGCGATAGCTCTTGAAGCTGCGGCCCTGGTAGAGGATGGTTTCGCCGGGGCTTTCGTCGACGCCAGCAAAGAGCGAGCCGATCATGACCGAGCTTGCGCCGGCGGCGATGGCCTTGGTGACTTCGCCGGAGTACTTGATGCCTCCGTCGGCGATGACCGGGATGCCGTGCTCGCGAGCGGCGCGAAAGGCCTCGGCGATGGCGGTGATCTGCGGCATGCCGGCGCCGGTGACCATGCGGGTGGTGCAGATGGAGCCGGGGCCGATTCCGACTTTGATGGCGTCCACGCCGGCATCGATGAGGGCCATCGCGCCGTCGTAGGTGGCCACGTTGCCTGCCAGCAGACCCACTTCGGGGAACATCTTCTTCACTTCGCGAACGGCTTCGAGCACGCGCTCGCTGTGGCCGTGCGCGGAATCGATGGCGAGGACGTCGGCGCGGGCGCGGACGAGTTCGGCGGCGCGCTCAAGATAGTCACCTGTCGCCCCGATGGCTCCGCCGACGCGCAGGCGGCCTTGCTCATCCTTGCTGGCGGCGGGGTACTTGAGCTTCTTCTGGATGTCCTTGACGGTGATCAGGCCTTTGAGTTCGTACTGATCGTTGACGACCAGCAGTTTTTCCACGCGATGCTCGTGCAGGATCAGCTCCGCCTCTTCAAGCGTGGTGCCAACGGGGACGGTGATGAGGTTGGTCTTGGTCATCACGTCGCCGATGGGGATGTCGGTGCGGGTTTCAAAGCGCAGATCGCGGTTGGTGAGGATTCCGACCAGCCGCTTCCCCTGCGTAACGGGCACGCCGGAGATCTTGTAGCGGCGCATCACTTCCAGGGCGTCGGAGATCATCTGGTCGGGGCCGATGGTGACCGGGTCGACGATCATGCCGCTTTCCGAGCGCTTGACCTTGTCGATTTCACCGGCTTGGTCGCTGATAGTGAGATTGCGGTGCACGATGCCGATGCCGCCCTGCTGCGCCATGGCGATGGCCATGCGCGACTCGGTGACGGTATCCATGGCGGACGAGAGCAGCGGCGTATTCAGGGTGATGTCGGGGGTGAGCTGGGTCTGCGTGCTGACCGAGACGGGCACCACGTCGCTGTAGGCAGGCACCAGCAACACGTCATCGAATGTAAGGGCTTCCGGAAGGTTTTTGGCGAGCATGATCGTTGGACGCGCCGACCGCGCAGGGGATTCGAGTCCCGGCGCGGATGACGCGTAGATCTATTGTAGCGGAGGGGGCTAGGGGGTCGCGGAGAGTGCGGCGATGCGGGCGACGACGTGCTCGCGGATGAGGCGGACGGTCTCGATGGCTGGACGATCCAGAACATGAAACTCTGGGATTTCGTCATAGCGGTTTGTCACTGCGAATGTAACGATCTTGGAGAAATCTTCCAGGGCATTGGGGAGCGTCTCTCCAGCATCCTTGAGCTGAAGTTCAAGAAGATTAAGGTCATGGGTGAACTTGTACTCGATGGACAGCTGAGACAAGAGGGCCTTCAACAATTTCTCTACTGCCAGTTGGACGTGAAATCCAAAAGGGCCCCTCCGGAATTCCGGGCAGGAGGGTAACAGCCTCATCCTCGGCTGCCTTAATGAGCAGAACCTGCGCCTGCCTATCGATTCCCGCTGTCATAGACCAGCTTCCCTTGATGCAGGATTTTGTAGTAGACACTATTGACGGAGGAGATAAACTCCGCTGCGTAGCCTTCTGAGGCGACAATGAGGTCGATACTCATGCGAATTTCCCTGAGTCCGCGAGAGATGTCTTTGCGCAGGTTGCCCAGTTCAGCTTTCCGGTCATCGGGGAAAAGGACGGCAAGATCCAGATCGCTTGAATCTGTTGCCTCTCCGCGTGCCCAGGAACCGAAGATGAAGACACGCGAGAGATGGGCGACCTCGATGGCCGTTTTCACGGCCAAATCGATCTTCTCCGGCGTAGGACGCCAGCTCTGGCGGAAATCTTCGAGTTTCTCGGCGGTCAGCATGGTGGCCTCAGGGATAGTTAGCCCGATTCGAGGGCGCATGAATGGAAATCAACGCACGGCCCGGCTCTTCCACAAGCGAGCCATCTGCTGGATTTCTAAACCCCCACCGGGAAGGGTTTGGGGCTGGATTCGTCGTCGGTGTTGGCGGCGCCGGTGCGCCAGCGCTCGAAGCGGCCTTGCAGCAGGCTCATCAGGCCGGTGTACCAATAGCCGATGACGAACAGAATCAGGAACGGGGCGGTGAAGTAGTTGTGATTCGAGAACGTGTAAAGGATTGCTGCGAAAAAGTAGCAGCCCAGGAACAGCTCGATCCAGGGCGCCAGCACCAGGCGCTTGCGGTACTTGGCGGCCTGGGATTTTTCGCCCTTCTTGGCCACGCGGTACTTGGGGGTGCGGGCGAAGGCGCTTTTGATTCCGAATAGCGCCTCCATCACTGCCTTGGTGTTGGTGACCGTGAGGCCGATGCCGAGAGCCATGAGGAACGGCAGATAAAGAAATGTCTTCAACCAGGTTTTGGGGAAGAGCTCGCGCTGGCTCATCACATAAAACACGGCTATGGAGAAGCTGGAGGCGGCGAACAGCGGAAAGTCGATGAGCAGCATCTGGAACCAACCCTGGTAGAAACGGCAGATCATGGCTGGGATGAGCAGCGCGGACATGACGATCATGAGCGGATAGCTGAGGTTCGCGGTGAGGTGGTAGACGGCTTCGACCTTGATGCGGCGCGGCACATTGGAGCGGAAGATCTTGGGCAGGACCTTGATGCTGGTCTGAATGAGTCCCTTGGCCCAGCGCGCCTGCTGGGTTTTGAAGGCGGTCATCTCAATTGGGAGTTCGGCGGGGCACTCGATCTGCGGGAGATATTTGAACCTCCAGCCGGCAATCTGCGAGCGGTAGCTGAGGTCGGTGTCTTCGGTGAGGGTATCGTGCTGCCAGCCGCCGCCGTCGGTGATGGCCTGGATGCGCCACATGCCGGCGGTGCCGTTGAAGTTGAAGAAGTCGCCGGAGCGGTAGCGCGCGCCGTGCTCGAGCACAAAGTGGCCGTCGAGCAGGATGGCTTCAATCTGGGTGAGCATGCTGTAGTCGCGGTTGAGGTGCGTCCAGCGGGTTTGCACCATGCCGATGCCTGGCTCGGCGAAGTGGTGGACGACGTTCATGAGCCAGTCGGGCGGGGGAACAAAATCGGCGTCGAAGATGGCGACAAACTCGCCCTTCGCCCCTTTGAGGCCGGCATCGAGGGCTCCGGCCTTGTAGCCGTACCGATTGGACCGGTGGATGTAGACGATGGGATGGCCCAGGGCCGCATAGCGGGCCACGATGTCGGCGGCTACCTGCTGGGTTTCGTCGGTGGAGTCGTCGAGGACCTGGATTTCGAGCTTGTCGCTGGGATAGTCCATGGCGCAGATAGCTTCAATAAGGCGGTCGATGACGAACTGCTCGTTGAAGATGGGCAGTTGCACGGTGACGCAGGGCAGCTCATTGAAGTGGCTGTCGGGATTAGGGTTGGCGTTCTTGCGGTATTTGAAGTAGAGCCAGCACATGGTATAACGGTGCACACCATAGATGGCAAGCACGATCATGACCAGGAAATAAGGGATCAGCAAAGCCGCGTCGAACAGGTTCCAGTGGTAAAGGCCCTTGAAGGTCTGGTCGGTTTCCTGGAGGGTCTTCAGGTAGTGGCGAAGGCCCGTCTGGGGGGCAAATGCCAGATGCACGGCCGCCTGCGTCGGCAGGCTGCGGAGCATGCCGGCGGCAGAATCCAGGCAATTTACAAGCGCGGCGAACAGGGGGGAGCCTCCACGAATAGGACAAGGTTCATTGTATGCGATGGACGGATGGGACGGCGGGTTGGCAGTGCCTACCTGGCCCAGCGAAACCGATCCACAGCAAGCGAGACGAAGGAGTCTGCGGGTTCAAATTGTGTATGGCAGGCGGACCCCAGGGTCGGATGGGTCAAAGTCGCGGGTGTTGCGCGACACCAATAGACACTGGTGTACTCGTGCGGTTGCCCAAATCACTGCGTCGGGCAGCTTTATGCGTCTTGTCCTGCGGAGAACGACGGCCTGCTCAGCGATTCTGGGGTCGATCTCTACCAATTCGAAGGACCGCAAGAACGTTCTAACGGTCCTCTCGGTCACTGCTGTCGCACCCGCCATAACTTCGATCCAGCTGATGACGCTGATGGCGGGGTTCTGATAGAGGGCCAACTCTCTCTGCGCTTGTGGAACGGCGTGAAGGTAGTCGATCAGTATATTGGTGTCGATGACTGCCTTCACCACTCGCTCCGCAACTTCTCCTGGTAGGCAAGCCCATCTTCCGGAAGCGGTTCGGAATCCCCTGGCAGAGTTGCCGATTGGCCTTTCCAAAGGCCGAATGCTGCTTCGCGCGAGGGGCGGTTTTCTAAAATGAACGCGTCCAAGGCCTGGCGTACAGCTTCGGCGCGCGAGAGCTTGCGGGCGGCGCAGATTGCGTTCAAATCTTCAAGCTGGCGTTCCGGAATGTCAACGAGTGCTCGCATTGGTTCCAATCAAGATATATATATCATATATCACCTGAACTAAATCGACATCTGTTTGTTAAGATTTGCCCTCCGGGACCCTGCTGGCGTAGTGTTCTGTGGCAGTTGGAGATATTTCTATGTCTGTTCTTCTTTCTTCTCCCATCGTTGCCGCCGCGGGTGGCAGTTTTCTGCTGGAAACGCGCACGCCGGTTGAGGTGTTTACGCCGGAAGATCTGAACGAGGACCAGCGGCAGATTGCTTCCACCGCGGCGCAGTTTGCGCGCGAGGAGATTCTGCCCGCTGCTGACGCCATCGAGGCCAAGGAGCCGGGGGTCCTCCGTTCCAAGCTGGTAAAGGCCGCCGAGCTGGGTTTCTCCTCAGTCGATATTCCCGAGGAGTACGGCGGGGTGGGGCTGGACAAGGTCTCGTCCACGGTGATTTCGGACCACATCTCCGTGCTGGCGAGTTTTTCTACGGCGTTTGGCGCGCAGACGGGCATTGGGACGCTTCCGCTGGTTTGGTACGGAACCGAGGAGCAGAAGCAACATTACCTGCCCAAGCTGGCGTCCGGAGAATGGATTGCGGCGTATTCGCTCTCCGAGGCCACTTCGGGGTCGGACGCGATGAATGTGCGGGCGCGGGCCACGCTCTCGGCGGACGGAACGGAGTACATTCTCAATGGCGAGAAGATGTGGACTACCAACTGCGGCATTGCCGATCTGTTCACGATTTTTGCCAAGATTGATGGGGAAAAGTTTTCGGCGTTTCTGGTGGAACGCACGTCGGCGGGGCTCACGGTGGGCGCGGAGGAACACAAGCTGGGGATTCGCGGCTCGTCCACCTGCCCGCTGGTTTTTTCTGACTGCCGCATTCCAGTCGCGAACCTGCTGGGAGAAGCCGGCAAGGGGCATCATATTGCATTCAATGTGCTGAATGTGGGCCGATTCAAGCTGGGAGTGGCTTGCATTGGCGGGGCTCGTCACGCGCTGGCACACATGGTGGGTTACGCCAAGGAGCGGATGGCTTTCGGCAAGCCGATTGCCGCGTTCGGGCTGATTCAGCGCAAGATTTCGGTGAGCGCCACGCGGCTTTACGCGGCTGAGAGCATGGCCTACCGGACTGCGGGAATGATCGACGCCAGCCTCGCGCAGATCGGCGAGGACCTGGCGCATTCGCCACGGGAGATACAGCGGCGCATTGAGGAATATGCGGTCGAATGTTCCATTCTGAAGGTCTACGGGTCGGAGATGCTGAGCACGGTGACGGATGAGCTGGTGGCTACCATGGGCGGCTACGGCTATGTGGAGCACTATCCGGCGGAGCGCTACTACCGCGATGCGCGCATCAATCGGATTTTTGAAGGGACGAACGAGATCAACCGGCTGATCATTACGGGCTGGCTGATGAAGCGGGCGCTGAAGGGGCAGCTGCCGCTGCTGGCGGCGATCAAGAAGCTGATGGACGAGGTGATGCGGCCGCCGTCGTTCGATTCCGGCGGTGATACGGGTGAGCTTCTGGCGCGGGAGTCGGAAATGCTGGCATCGGCGAAGAAGCTGGCGCTGTTTGCTGCGGGCGTGGCCAGCCAGCGGTTCATGGCGGCTCTCGAGGAGCAGCAGGAAGTGATGGCCGATTTGGCCGACATGATTGCGCAGGTCTACGCGCTGGAGTCGGCGCTGCTGCGGGCACGCAAGCTGGCCACTGCTGGAAAGGCCTCGGCGGCCGTTGCGGCGGCTATGACGGCATTGCTGGGTGAAGAGACCATGACCTTGGCGGAACAAGCGGCTCGGCGAGTGCTGGCGGCCTGCGCGGAAGGCGACCTGCTGCGGACGCAGTTGGCCATTCTGCGGCGGCTGGCAAAGTATACGCCGGCAGATACTGTGGCGCTTAGCCGAACAGTTGCGCGGCAGTCGATTCAACTGGAACGGTACCCGGTTTAAAAGCAGGGATCAGGAATTAGGGAACAGGGATTAGAAAAACAAGACTCCAGGTTACCCGAGGTCTGGATTCTCAGACCTCGGATTCGATGTGATCAACCGATCCGGATCAATCTTCGCGCAGGGCAACCATCGGTTCCACTGCGGTGGCGCGGTGAGCGGGGAAGTAGCAAGAGCCGAGCGCAGCGAATGCCAGCACTGCGGCCACGGCGATATACGTCTTCGGATCCCACACGTTGACCACAACGAAGCTGCCTACGGTGTGTGCAACGGCCAGAGCCAGGGCAAGCCCGACACCTAGTCCGGCGGCAACAATCACTATCGATTGGCGGTAGATCATTCTGAAAACCTTGCCCCGGCTTGCGCCCAAAGCCATGCGCAAGCCGATCTCGTGCACGCGCCGGCTCACGGCGTAGGAGACCACGCCATAAATGCCGATGACAGCCAGCGTCAACCCGAGGCCGCCCATGATGGCGGCAAGCGCAGCGCCGATTTGAAAGATCAGTAGCCCGTTCAGCGTATAGAGCCCCTGGCGCATGGTCTGGACCTGGAAGACCGGAAGGTCGGGAGCGAGGGAGTGGATTGTCTTCTCCACTGTGGTGGCCAGCGCCAGGGGGTTGCCTTCCGTCCTGAGCTGGAAGACCATCAGGCTGTTGCCAGCTACGTGCTGGGCATAAGGAAGGTAGCACCAGGGCTGCGTCTTGCCTCCGCCGAAGTATCGAAATTCGACATCGCGCACAATTCCGATTACCTCAAGCTTACGATCTTTCTCGCCTCGCAGCCGGAAAGTGTGTCCAATGGCGTCCTGGTTGGGCCAGAATTTCTTGGCCATGGACTCGCTGATTACGGCCACATCTCTGCTGTGCTCGTTATCCGATTGCGCCAGGCCGCGCCCGCGCAGAAGCTGAATGCCCATCACATCGAAGTATTCCGGCGAAACGACCCCAGACCCCGTGGAGAATTGAGTGGGATCGGCCGGAGCTGGAGTTCCATCAATCAAAGCCGTGTCGCTGCCGTTGTTGAAGTAACCCATGGGAACCAGGTTCGCATGGCTCACCGCGTCAACTCCAGCAAGCTGATGCAAGCGAGCCACGGTGTTTGCGGCCAGTTCGCGCGCCTGCGCATCGTTCATCCCAATCTCGGTGGTGTCGATGACGAGGTTGAGCACCTGGTCCGGCTTGAAGCCGAAATCCATGGTCTGCATGGCGGTAAGGCTGCGCACAAACAGGCTGGCCACCACTAGCAGCACAAGCGAGCCGGCGATCTGCAGCCCGACCAGCGTATCGCGGAACCAGCTTCGGCCGCCGGCGACGCCGCGGCCTCCCTCGCGCAAGACCGAGTTCACGTTAACCTTGGCAATGCGCAGCGCGGGGACTACTCCCACCACGACGCCGGCCAGCATGGCGGCGGCAAACGAATAGAAGAAGATACGCCAGTCGAACTCGAAGGTGAGATTAAGGGGAATATCGGCGTGCACGTTCAAGTGGCCAAGCGCGCTGCTGCCCCACATTCCCAAAGCAACACCGAGACCGCCGCCCATCAGCGCAAGCGTCACGCTTTCGGTGATCATCTGCCGCAGCAGGCGCGAGCGCCGCGCTCCCAATGCGGAGCGAATAGCCATTTCGCGTTCCCGAACCGTGGCGCGCACCAGCACCAGGTTGGCCACATTCACGCATGCCAGCAGCAGCACCATGGCCGCCAGCGCCAGAAAGAATCCCGCCATCAGGGGCACCGTGGTGTTGTCGCCTGCGGCCACGCGCAGCGACGGTTCAGAAAAAGCTGCCAGCGTCGTCTTCTTCTCATATTCCGGCTGCAGCCGGGTCATCTGCTCGGCCACCACTCCCAAGTCTGCGCTCGCCTGCTTCAGGCTTATGCCGGGACGGAGACGTGCGTAGACCTGGAAATCCCGGTTCTGCCAGCCATTCATGAAGTCGGCAGATTGGCCTTCAATGATCTGCTCCCCAAGCGGCAGATACGCCGCCCCGGAGACAAAAGCCTGCACGCCATGGAAGCCTTGCGGCGCCACGCCAACGATTGTGAAGGGATGTCCGTTCACGGTCACGGGCCGGCCAACTACGTTTGGGTCGGCATTGAACTTCTGTTTCCAGTAGTCGTAATCGAGGACCATCACCGGGTCCTGGCCCAGCACTTCGCCTTCGCTGGGCAGAAACAGGCGTCCGGCGGCGGGCCTCAGTCCCAGGCCGCTGAAGAAATTGCCGCTCACGTAGGAGGTGAGGATGCGCTGCGGCTGCTGGCCCTGGGTCGCGATTCCATCCAGGCCAAGGCTCTGAATCATCACGTCACTGAACGAACTGCCGGTTTGAGCGCGAATCTGCTTGTACTCAGGCCACGAGAAGGCGGGCAGCATGGGCCCGTTGCTCTGGCCAAGGGCGAGTTCAGAAATCTGCTGCGGATGATCGACCGGCAGCGGCTTAAGGAGCAGCGTGTTTACCAGGCTGAAGATGGCGGTGTTGGCGCCGATGCCGAGCGCCAGCGTGAGCACCGCGGTGACCGCGAAACTAGGCGCCCTGCCCAGTTGACGAAACGCGAAGCGAAGATCCTGTAGCACTGTCCCCATGGTCCCTCCGCACATTCCTATTTCAGGTTTCCTTGGGAAGAGCACGTCTTCTGCCAAACTGTCTTCAGCGTAAGTACCCTGTTTTTCGTGCGGATACGCTGCCGAGGAAGGGAAGGGATTCGCGGCCCTTGTGCGGATTCGCGAATCGATGTCCGGAAGCGGACAGCGAACGGGAGAGATCCGCGGGGAGAAACAGGGCGAGCTCCAACGCATGGAACGAGCAGGCAGGATCGGAAGTCATGAGCGCGTCAAAAAAATCCCCCCTCCTGACAACGTGAAGTCGTCAGGAGGGAGGGTGGCTGCCAGGAGACATCGCGGCCATGCTGGACTGGGATCGGCTGCAGAAAAGTGAGAACTAAGTTGATCTGAGCGCGATTCGACGCGAGTTTAGCGTTCGACGACAACCGTGAGGTTCATCGGTGAAGCTACGGGTTGGTTATCGAGCCTGGCAGGGCGGAAGCGGTACTGACGGACTGCGGCAGTGACCGCAGCTTCGAGATCGTGGCTGGGCGATTTGACCACCTGGATATCTTCGGCGTGGCCCTTCTCGTTCACGTTGAGGGTGAGAACCACTTGCGCATCGAATGGCAGGGTTTGTGCGGCGGCTGCGGTGAGGTCGATGTTGGGTGAGTAGATGACGTGGGCGGGGACGACTCCTGTGGTAATGGCGTGAGCGGGGGTTGAGGCAGGGGCATCGGTGACCGGCTGGGTTGCGTAAGCCGCTGCAGTGAGGAATAACGGGGAAACAAGAATGCTGGCTGCAAGAATACGACGCATAAAATACCTCCTTGGCGTTGATAGTAACCGTCATCATCTTCGCCCATTCTCAAGATAGTTGTCAATTTTATTTTTAAGAGAACTTATTTTTCAATGGTTTGCGTGCCGGATGTTGACATGGTGTGAATTCAAAGTGGATTCAAGAAGCAGAAATGATTGCCATTCTCGCCAGGAAGCGGCGGGCCGGGTCTGGCCGTTCCCGGTGGTGATTGGTCTCAGAGAAGGCAAGCACGTCATTTGCGGCGGAACGGATCGGCTCTGGGAACGAAGCTTGACTTGATCTGACTTGATCGCGCCTCAATTACCCGATTTGTTCACCGGAAATCGAGTAGCCTTATTTTGCCGCTCTCAAAGTCGGGAATTCGAATGCAAGCCTGGAGGGCACGCGATACAATTTCGAGGAAATCAAGGCCGATCGAGGAGATTCCCCATTCGAACCCCGGGGTTGCAGACTGCAAATCAGAGCGGCGGACGCGTTGCGTCCATCGACACCGTGCGCGGCCTGGCGATGGTCGTGATGGCGCTGGATCATACGCGCGATTTCATCTGCAATATCCCCTTCGAGCCGGAAGACATCAACCAGACATGGGGTTTCTACTTTCTGGTTCGCTGGGTCACGCATTTTTGCGCGCCGGCGTTTTTTCTTCTTGCGGGAGTGGGCGCATATCTTTATGGCCGCAATCATTCCCGCGGCGATCTCGAAAGGTTCCTTGTCGTTCGCGGGGTCTGGCTGGTGGTGCTGGAGTTCACCATCGTTGGCTTTGCTTGGACCTTTCATCCCGGTTGGGGCATGTTTGGCGTGATTTGCTGCCTGGGGCTCTCCATGATCCTGCTGGCGGCCTCTGTTCGACTGCCGCGCTCGGTGGTGATGGTTCTGGCGCTGCTGATCATCGCCATTCATGACCTGTTCGACGGGCTCAAGCCTGCCGATTTCGCTGCGAAAAAGTGGCTGTTGTTCGTCCTGCATCGTTCCGGCGGCGCGCATATCGGCGGGTTCACCATGTTCGTTCTGTTCCCGCTGATTCCATGGTGCGCGGTGACGCTGCTCGGCTACGGCATGGGTTCACTGTTTAGGACCAATTCAGCTTCGAGCCGGCGTACGCTGCTGTGGGCCGGCGCAGGATCATTGCTGCTTTTCGCTGTTCTGCGCGCGACGAATATTTATGGCAATCCGGGCGCCGCGGTTGCCCACTCCTCGCCGGGTGACTGGCATGCGATGCCGACCTTGTCGAAGACCATCATCCTGTTTTTCGACGTGGAGAAGTATCCGCCATCGCTCCAGTATCTGCTGATGACGCTCGGAGGCATCTTCATTTTGCTGGCGATGGCGGGGGCGCGAACGGGGGGCTGGCTGGGGCGGGTTCTTGAAACTTACGGACGCGTTCCGCTGTTCTTCTACATTCTCCATCTGTATGTCATCCACCTTGCGGCGGGGCTGCTTGGGTTTGTTACGCACCAGCCGGTGCGCTGGCTGTTCCATGGCGGGTTCTTTTTGAACTACCCTCCCGATGGGCAGCCGTATGGACATGGACTGGCCATGGTGTGCGGCATGTGGATCGCGGTCGTGGTGCTGCTCTACTTTCCATGCGCGTGGTTTGCGCGGGTGAAGAGGAACCATCCGGGTTCGCTGCTGCGGTTCCTGTGAGCGGGCATCATCCGTTCTCGATGAGCCTGCATGCTGAGGCGATGGTTTTCGGGAGAAAAGTGGCGCAAAGCTTCGATTCAGGCGCGATTTCAGGGGAAAAGGGCTTGAAAATTGGGCTCCCGGTTAACTGATTCGACAACAGGCCGTTTCGGTATCTGCTGATTACAGGACGCTTGCAAGCCTCGAGGTCAAGTTATTCTTGCGCAATCCGGGTAGAGGGGTGGGGTGCGGCATTCAAGTCTGGAGGCGGTTTGGGGGCGTGGCGGAGTGCGGCGAGGGCGACCTGGGCAGCGTAGAGGAGCTGGCCGGCGCGCTCCTGGGGGATGACGTTGATGAGGATGCCGTGGGCGGCGCAGGCGATGAAGTCGCGCACGCCCTCGTAACCGACAAGCATGGGCATGGCGTTGCAGTAGGCTTCGGCGGCCGGGCGGGTTGCCCAGACTTTGTCGTCGTGTTCGGCAACGTACGCGTCAAAGGCGCGCTTCCATGCTGCGCAGCAGCGGCGGAGGGCGGCTTTGGGGTTGGAGGGTTTGCGGGCGGGGCCGGGGGGGTTGGAGGCCGGGAGGTGTTTAAGGGCCTGGTCGATGACGTGCTCTTCGAGGGATCTTTTGGGCATGAGGGATTCTCCTAAAGAAAGTGTGCGCCGGAGAGGGGTAATTATATGCAACGATTTGCGGGGGGCGGACGGCGCTTGGCGGCGGCGAGGGCCTCGCCTCTGTCTGGCAGGGCTTCAACTGATCGGGCTGACGTTGATTCAAAAGGTTGGCGGTTCGGGCGAGTGTGTAAAAGTGAACAGTTTTGCCGCGGGAATTATATTAGAAGTTTTGAATGAGCTTGGATATTCTATCGGCCCCCGCGTCTGAAACTCAAACAGACGCAGATATGCCAGCACAACCGAAGATTCTCCTGGTCGACGACGACGAGTTGATGTGTACTTTGCTGAAACATGTGATGGAAGTGAGCGAGTTTCACGTGACTGTCGCCCGAAGTGTGTCAGAGGCTATTCATCTGATCGACACGGAGCGGTTCGATGCGCTGATCTCGGATTTGCACATGCCCGGAGCAGGCGATGGGTTCACAGTCATCAGCGCAATGCGCCATAAGCAACCGAACGCTATAACATTGCTGTTTACCGGATATCCCGCGTTGAAAGAGGCCATGGACGCGATCCTGCTGCAAGCAGATGAAATCCTGGTGAAGCCCATGCCGCCGGCCGATTTGGTTGAGGTGATTCGCACGCGATTGGCGAAGCGTGGGACGCGGCCGGAAACAAGCAAGGACCGAGTCGCTGCAATCCTGGAGCGCAACGCCACGGCCACCATCGCCAACTGGCTGTACCGGGTTGAACGCGAAGCGGAGCTGACCCGCCTGCCCCTCAGCGTTGAGCAACGCACCGGACATCTTCCGCAGCTGATTCGCGAGCTTGTGCAGCGATTGCGCGTGCCTCGCGGCCTGGGGACAAACCAGGCGTCGGAAGCTGCCGTGCGTCACGGCCTGGTTCGCCGCGCACAGGGCTATTCCATTCCGATGATTATCGAGGAGTCGCGCATGTTGCAGGTCAGCTTGTTCCACACCTTGCAGATGAACCTGAACAAAGTGGATTTCAGCCTGTTGCTCACGGATGTGATGACCATCGCGGATGAAGTTGACTTGCAACTGAAGCAAACGATTATTAGCTTCTCAGGACCCGCGGCGGACGTTGCGGCATAGGCTCGAGCTATGCGTGGCGCTTGGATCGCTCCTGACTAAGCGCCTCCAAGGCAAGGCTTCGCTTGCGCTCCCTGGACAAAGGACTTTCGAATCCCGGCCTCAGACCACCTTGCTCGCAACCGCCAAGAGCGTTTGGAACTGGGGGGGCTCGGGGTCTTTGTGGACGATGGAGGTCTGAATCTGGGTGAAGGCGGCTTTCTCCAGCATGGACTCGAGTTCGGATTCGGTGAAGCCCAGCCACTGGTCGGCGTAGAGCTCTCTGGCTTCTTCGAAGCGGTGCTTGACGAGGTCGAGGATGACGATGCGGCCGGCAGGGACCAGGATTCTGGCGGCTTCGGTTACGGCGCGCTCGGGGTGCAGGGCGTGGTGCAGGGACTGGGAGAAAAAGACCAGGTCGACGGAGGCGGACTCGATGGGGAGCTCTTCCATGTCGCCGAGGCGGTATTCGACGTTGTCGAGGCCGTGGCGGAGGGCCTGCTCGCGGCCGACTTCAATCATTTTGGCACTGGTGTCTACGGCGATGACTTTTTTGGCACGCTGGGCGAGAAGCAGGGCAAAGGCGCCTTCGCCGGCGCCGAGATCGGCGATGATCATGGGAGGCATGAGGCGGAGGAGGGCTTCAGCGACGCTCTTCCAGGATTTGCCGGGAACGTGATCCTTGCCGAGGCGGCCGGCTACGGAGTCGAAGAAAGTGCGCATCTTGTCCTGGCGCTTGCGCAGGACGCGGCGCATGGCGGCCTGGTCGGCTTGGGATTCGGGGATTTCTTCGCGCGCCTGATTGAGGAGATGATTGAGAAAGCGGTCACCAACTGGAGAACTTCCCTCAGGGCCTAAAGGCCCGGCTTTTTTTGGTTCGCTTGCGGCGCGACTGAAGTCGTGCCCTTTCAAAACAGGCGGTAGTTCGCCCAGCCGTGCGGCTAGGCGATAGAGGTTGCTTTTGCCGGTGCGGCGGTCTTCGACGAGGCCAGCCTGCTTGAGCTGGGAGAGATGGGTGGAGATGGTGCTCTGGCCCATGGTCAGGATTTCCTGGAGCTCGGCGACAGAAAGCTCTTCTCCGCGGAGGAGCAGCAGGATGCGGAGCCGGTTGGGGTCGGCTACTACGCGAAGAGTTTTTAAAATGGACGGCATTTTGGCTTGACGGCCTCACGCGATTCTGATACATATCAACATATCACGATTTGACGATGTGATTGAAGTTTCAGTTCGGGAGCACATAGGACAATCCCGCAGGGGCTAAAGCCCACATCCTTTTTTGACGGTTTGCGGCACGACTGAAGTCGTGCCCTGACACTTTTTGCAGCTCCGATTGAATTCGTCGGCAGTCTGCCATTCAACAGAACGATCCACGCAGAACTTTTCAATTTCAATAAGGAGAACACGCATGGCAAGCTCAACACTCGAAGTTACCGAACTGGCCTACAAGGTGGCGGATATGTCGCTGGCGGATTGGGGCCGCAAGGAAATTACCATCGCCGAGCACGAGATGCCGGGGCTGGTCTCGATTCGCAACAAGTACGCGGCGGGCAAGCCGCTGAGCGGGGTGCGCATCACCGGCTCGCTGCACATGACGATCCAGACGGCGGTTCTGATTGAGACGCTGGTGAGCCTAGGCGCGGAAGTGCGCTGGGCTAGCTGCAACATCTTCTCGACGCAGGACCACGCGGCGGCGGCGATTGCGGCGACGGGCGTGCCGGTGTTTGCGTGGAAGGGCGAGTCGCTGGAAGAGTACTGGTGGTGCACGTACCAGGCGCTGGCGCACAAGGGCGGCAAGGGGCCGGAGCTTGTTGTGGACGACGGCGGCGACGTGACGCTGCTGATCCACAAGGGCTATGAACTGGAAGCCGGCGACGGGTGGGTCAACACGCCGAGCGGCAATCATGAAGAGGCGGTGATCAAGGACCTGCTGAAGAAGGTTTACGCGGACGATCCGCAGCACTGGCACAAGGTGGCGGCGGAGTGGCGCGGGGTTTCTGAAGAGACCACGACGGGCGTGCATCGGCTCTACAAGATGCTGGAGCAGGGCAAGCTGCTGGTGCCGGCGATCAATGTGAACGATTCGGTGACCAAGTCGAAGTTCGACAACCTGTATGGCTGCCGCGAGTCGCTGGCGGACGGGATCAAGCGGGCTACGGACGTGATGGTGGCGGGCAAGGTGGCTGTGATCTGCGGATATGGGGATGTAGGCAAGGGCTGCTCGCACTCGCTGCGCGGCATGGGGGCGCGCTGCATTATCACCGAGATCGATCCGATCAATGCGCTGCAGGCGGCGATGGAAGGTTTTGAAGTCACGACCATTGAAGACACGCTGGGACGCGGCGATATCTATGTGACCACTACGGGGAACGTGGACATTATCACGCTCGAGCACATGAAGAAGATGAAGGACCAGGCGATTGTGTGCAACATCGGACATTTCGACAACGAGATCCAGATGGACCGGTTGAACGAAGAGAAGGGGGTGACCAAGCTGAACATCAAGCCGCAGGTGGACTTCTACACGTTTCCTGACGGGCATGGCATCTTTGTTTTGGCCGAGGGGCGCCTCGTGAACCTTGGGTGCGCTACCGGGCATCCAAGCTTTGTGATGTCGAACAGCTTTGCCAACCAGACGCTGGCGCAGCTTGACCTGTGGGCTAACAAGGACACGTACAAGGTGGGCGTTTATGTGCTGCCCAAGAAGCTGGACGAGGAAGTTGCACGGCTGCATCTGGAGAAGATTGGCGTGAAGCTGACGACTCTCTCGGCCAAGCAGGCCGACTATCTGGGCGTGGCGGTGGAAGGGCCTTACAAGGCGGAGAATTACCGGTACTAGCGAGCGGACGGTTTCTCCTTTGTCATGAGGAAGGGAGAAAAGCAGAAGCCTCGGCGGGTGCCGGGGCTTTTCCATGTGTGCCGAGCATGTTTAACAGCTTTGGGGTGCAAGTCCCCTTCACATCCTGATGGAGGAGAAGTGATAGCGAAGCGCAAGGGCGTCACCGTGAGGTG
>Ga0302319_10002908_pt1 | contig 36312 bp, 32 predicted proteins | sample Bog_T0_2_FD_203319 | JGI IMG/M metagenome (GOLD analysis project Ga0302319, IMG submission 203319) | Peat permafrost microbial communities from Stordalen Mire near Abisko, Sweden - Bog_T0_2 | ecosystem: Environmental > Terrestrial > Soil > Wetlands > Peat | place: Sweden: Abisko, Stordalen Mire...
ACATTTTGGAATGAACACAACATGATATTTGCAATCCCACGTCGTGGGCTTCAGACTTTCATTCGTTTGCAGGGCCTTTTCCTTTCGTAAACTTTGAGCGGTTCACGATCGGTAGACTCACAAACGCGCTCCCGGAGCGCTCAAACTTCGGGAGTCCTCCGGCCCAGCCGGAGGATTTCCCTTGGATTAATGGCTCTAGCCCTCGTGCTTGGCTTGCAACCGGCGGCTGAAGCTTTCCAGGCGGATCACCGCGCGTTTGTGCAGTCCGCGAGCGATCAGTTCGTGTGCATCGCGGGCCTCAACCTGAAAATCCACCCGGCGGTCGTCCACCTGGAAGATGCGTGCCGTGCAATGGACGGTGCCGCCCACCAAGGTTGGGGCTAGATGCCGGATCTCAATCTCCATGCCCACGGAACGCTCGTTGGCGTCCAGATAGCCGGCCATGGTGTCACGCGCGGTGCGCTCGATGAAGCCGATCAATTGCGGGGTGGACAGCACGGCGGGCATGCCGTTGCCGGCAAATTCCACCGCATGTCTGGCCTCGGTTTTAAAGGCCAGTTCGCCCACCGTGCCGATTTTCGGCCGGCCCTTCATTTCCCGAGGAGATCGGCCACGAGGCCCTTCTCTTCCTTCAGCTCATTTTCGGTGGCGGCGATTTTGGCCTTGCTGAAGTCATTCAGCTGCACGCCCTGGACAATCTCGAAATCGGTGCCGTTGCTGCGGATAGGATAGCTGAAGATGAGGCCCTTCTCGATGCCGTAACTGCCGTCCGAATGCACGCCCACGCTGAACCAATCGCCGGCGGGTGTCGGATGGGAGAGTTTGTAAACGGTGTTGACGGCGGCATTGGCGGCGCTGGCGGCGCTGCTCAGGCCGCGGGCCTTGATGATGGCCGCGCCGCGCTGCTGCACGGTGGTGATGAAATCTTTTTCCAGCCATTCACGATGACCGATGACATCAGGCACCAGCCGGCCGTTGATGCGGGTGTTGTAGAAATCCGGATACATCGTGGCGCTGTGGTTGCCCCAGACGGCGAGGTTGGTCACGGCGGTGATGTCCACGGCCGCTTTTTTGGCAAGCTGGGACTTGGCGCGGTTTTCATCCAGCGCGGTCATGGCAAAGAAACGGTTCTTGGGGACGCCGGCGGCATTGTTGGCAGCGATGAGGGAGTTGGTGTTGCAAGGATTGCCGACGACCAGCACGCGGACATCGCTCGCGGCATTGCGGGCGATGGCCTGGCCCTGGCCGGTGAAAATCTTGCCGTTGATGCCGAGCAAATCCTTGCGTTCCATCCCGGCCTTGCGCGGCACGGCGCCCACGAGCAGCGCCCAGTTCACGCCCTTGAAGCCTTCATCGAGGTTCGCGGTGGGCACGAGGCCCTTGAGCAGGGGGAAGGCGCAGTCGTCCAGTTCCATGCAGACACCCTGTAGGGCGGCCAGCGCTTTTTCATCAGGAATCTCGATGAGATGGAGGATGACCGGCTGATCGGGCCCGAAGGCCGCGCCGGAGGCGATGCGGAAGAGGAGGGAATAACCAATTTGACCGGCGGCGCCGGTGATGGCCACACGAATAGGAGGTTTGCTCATAATATTATCGGCTGATTATGTGCCTGACGGGCGGTCCGCGCAAGTGCCGAAGGGCGGATTTTTTGCCCGACCGTAAATTATTAACTGGAGCATTTCGCTGCATTTGAGCAGCTTCTGCACTTTTTTGCTTGGCAAAATTCTCCAGAGGTGTAGAAAGGAGGCAGTTCTTTGAAAGAACGGACGCAGGTCCGTTCCTCATTGCAGTCAAATATCAGGGAACCCGGTGAGATTCCGGGACGGTTGCGCCACTGTAACGGCTACAATTCCCATTGCCACTGCCCTTGGGCGGGAAGGCGGGAAAAGGTTTGAAGCCGAAGTCAGGATACCGGTTTGACAGCACTCGTCCGCCCCGAGCGATTCGGGGCACTTCTCCGCAAAGAGAAGGATGGGGCCAGTCCGCCGAGCTGTTTTCGGCGGAACTCGTCGAATGCCTTCATTCCCCGTTTTGCCGGAGTCTGGAGGTTTTTTCATTTTAAAGAATCTTCAGCTCCCGCTGGTCTCTCAACTAAAACCGTCCCGTGTGCCATTTGTTTGGTCCGGGACAGCAATGAAAGATCAGCATCATGATAAAGCAGTTGTTTGCCACGCTGGCATTGGCCGGCAGTTTGTTCGTCTCCAAATCATCGGCAATTTCGCTGGATGACATTCAGATCTGGACCGGTTCTGGCACCAATCGTGCCGCATTGGTCATTGAGTGGAGCACACCGGAAAACCTGACCTACACTTCCGTTCCCGCCACCATGGCCGATAAGACCCTCGTTTGGGGTTTCCGTTTCAACGGCACCGCCAATGCCAGCCAGATGCTCAATGCCATTCTTGCGGCCGACCCCCGACTCTACGCCGTGGAAGCCTACGGCGGCGATTTCACCGAGGCTCTCGGTTACAATCTCAACGCCAGTGGAATTCAGGGCATCACCGACGGCCTCAACACCTATTATTTCACCAATGGCGTCATATGGGATCCGTATGGGATATTGGACGTGGATGACTGTTATCCCGTCAATGGCGGTGACTTGTATTGGGGTGGTTCATCCGGCCCCAATTGGGAGGTCTGGACCGAACTTGGCGACGACGGCGGTTTTGAGAATTCCCCCAATCGCGGCAGCAATGAATTCTGGACCACCACCGATCCGGTGAACTTTTACACTGGAAATCATGGCCAGTGGGAACTGGCCGGGGCCGGGTTGGGCGAACTCCTCCTCACCAATGGTTCGTGGATTGGCTACTCGGTCGCGTCCGGCGGCGACAACTATCTGGACAACAATGACCCCAGCACCATCGCCTACAACACCCACAAGCATGCCCCGCCTTCCCCCGACGGCACTTATACGGCCTATGTCTGCAACACCAACGATTTTGCGGTGCAGGTCATCAGCACCAATAATCTGGATGCAGCCAGTCCGTATAATGACCCGACGGCCGTGTTGGGCCGCCCGACTTTGCAATTTTATGACCCCTATGATTATGGGGTCACCGACCGGGTCTCGATCGTGGACGAACCTTTCAATGTCACGCCGGCCGGCAACCCGGTCATCACCGGCATTGAAACCGGCGGTCAGATCACCGTGCAACTTGGGCGGAAAATTTATGCCAACCCCAACCACCCTTACGGCATGGATTTTATTGTCTATGGCAACTCCTTCTTTTATAGCTTCCTTGGTAATCCGGGAACCATCAGTGACGCGACGGATTTTAACGCCCTCATTTTCAATAATGCCACGTTCAGCAACGGGCTTTACGGTCATCCCACCACCGTTTCCGTCAGTCAGGACGGGGTGAACTGGTACACCTGCGGAACCGCCCCCGAACTGTTCCCTGATAATGCCTACCGCTGGGACAACACCAATGATGCCTGGACCGAAGAGGAGATGAATCCCACCAAGCCGCTCAATCCGTCGGTCCTGACGGCAGGCTTCAGCGGCCAGTCGGTGGCCGGCGGGTTGGATCAATTTGTCGGGGCGGCCGGCGGAACGGCCTTTTCTTTGCAGGGCTCTGGTCTGACGTGGATTCAATACGTCCGGGTGCAGCCTCCGGTCGGGGCCAGCACATTTGTGGATGCCATAGCCGCTGTGGATTCGGTCGTGGTCGGTGATGCACTATCCATTACACCGGAAAACATTACGGTTGGGATCACCAATCTGGATTTCCAAAACCCCGCCAATCCCGGCCAGAATCTCATCGCCCTGAGTTTCAATTCCGTCAGCACCAACGGCCGGGTGAGCACGGCAGCCTTGAGTGAGTTCTCAGCCTATGCGCCGGTCAGCGGAGCGGTTTCCAGCGCCTATAAAATCAAGGTGCAGTCGGTGTCCGGCCCCGGCCCGGTGACATATCAGGCGAGCGCCGCCCTACGGGCCGGCAGCGGGTATGCCGGCAATGGGGGTGATTTGCGCGTTTACCAATGGAACTGGCCGAACTGGATTTCCCGGCCGTTCACCTTCAATCCGACCAATCAAGAAGTGTTCGTGACCGGCCTCACGAATTTTTCCACGCTGGTTGTCTCACAAATTATTCCGCCGCAACTGGTCATTCAAAACCTAACCAACAGCTATGCCTTCCAATTCGCGCCCGTGCCGAATGGCACTCATCTGCTGCAACGCTCCACCGATCTGATCCATTGGACGACGGTGACCACCTTAACACCGTCGACACCGCAACCGGTGACCTTGCAAGATGATGCCCCGCCGGCCGGGCAGGCGTTTTACCGCCTGTCCATCAGCGTACCCTAGCAACATGCCGGAGCATAAAACATGGCCGTTGCCAGCCGGAGCCGCGTTTGCCCCCCGTGAACGCGGTTTCCGGCCGGCCGGCTTCACCCTCATCGAACTGTTGTTGGTGGTGGGCATCATCGCCATTCTGGCGGTCATGTTGCTGCCGGCGCTGGCCAGTTCCAAGGCCATGGCAAAACGCATTCAATGCTTGAGCAACCTGCGGCAGATGGGCATCGCCGCCTCTATTTATGTGGGGGACAACACGGATTCATACCCCGTCGCTTATTGGAATACCAGCGTCAATGGCGTGTTTTATGCGTATGCCTGGGATTTGACGACCGTGGGAAACAATCCCGGGACCGTCATTCCCGGGCTGCTCTGGCAGGGACAGAGCAACCTGCAAATCCAGCAATGCCCGGTCTTCAACGGTGGTGCCAATTGGCTGAATGACCCCTATACCGGTTACAATTATAACACCAGTTACATTGGACACGGTAAGCTGGAAAGCATTCCCGAGTCCGCCAAAGGTGCGGCCGTGCAGCATCCGGCCCATACCGTCATTTTCGGCGACGGCCAGTATGCCAACGGCGCGAATAAATTCATGCGCGCACCGTGGCCAAATCCGGGTGATGCCAATTTCTCCGGGCGCAGCAGCGGCACCCAGGGCTTTCGCCACCAAAACCGCAGTAATGCCGGCTTCTGCGACGGTCATGTGGAACCCCTGCAAAATTGTTTCACCAATGACGCCGATGGCTCCGTGGTCATGCCCGGCACCGGCTTTCTATCCGCCAGCAATGAACTGTATGATCTGAACTAAATGAATCTGACGGCGATCAACACCGTGCCCCCCGGACAGTGTCCGTTATGTGGCCGGGCGAACGACTGTCAGTTGTGCACGGCAGCCGCCTATAAAGGCCCGTGCTGGTGCGCCCGCGTGAAGATCCCGGATGAACTGATCGCCCAGGTGCCGCGCGACCTGCAAAACTAGGCCTGCTTCTGTCAGGATTGCGTCATGCAGTTCCATCGTCAGAAGGCGAAGAGTGTGGCAGCGCAAAAAATTCTACCCAGGGATTTTCATTACGTCGGCGGGTTGATGGTGTTCACCGCCGCCTGGCATCTACGACGCGGTTATTGTTGCGGCAGCGGCTACCGCCATTGTCCGTATCCGGCGAAAACCGCGCGAGTTGGAGTCTGCACATGAAGGAAAAAATCATTTTTGCTGGAGCGGCGGGAAGGATTCCGCCCTGGCCCTGAACCGGTTACGGGCGGATGAACGCTATGAGGTGGTCGCGCTACTCACGACCTGCAATGAGCATTTCCAGCGTGTCTCCATGCATGGCGTACGGGTGGCCCTGCTGGAGCAACAGGCCGCCGCCACGGGGCTGCCGCTGGAGAAGGTCTTTGTCAGCGAGCGCAGTTCCAATGAGGAATATCAACAGAAAATGGCCGCCTGCCTGCGGGTCCATCAGGCACGAGGCGTCACCGCCTGCGCTTTTGGCGACATTTTTCTGGAGGATCTCAGACAATGGCGCGAGGCGAATCTGGCGCAGGTCGGCATGCATGGGATTTTTCCCTTGTGGAAAGCGGATACGCGCGAACTCATCCGGGAATTTTTCACGCTCGGTTTCGGCTCGGTGATCTGCTGCGTCAATGACGCGTATCTGGGGAGGAGGCCGTGGGCAGGTGCATTGATTCCGCGTTCATCGCGTCACTACCGGCGGAGGTCGACCCCTGCGGCGAAAATGGGGAGTTTCATTCCTTTACCTTCGCGGGACCGGTTTTCCGGGTGCCGGTGAAGTTCGCCCTCGGTGAGAAAGTATATCGTCCGGTCGGGCCACCCGCACCGGCCGACGCGAACGCCGCCTATGTCTGTCCTTCGGGCCCGCACAACACCAAAGGGTTTTGGTTCTGCGACCTGTTGCCAGTGGAACCCTGACTCCGCATACCCGCGCCGTATTTCCGGAAGCAAATGCCGATTTCGCGTTTGCCATTTTAAATCCGTTCTGGCATGGATTATGTCCATGTTCCCAAAATTATTTCTGCTGACCGTGTTCATCAGCGCCGCTATTCCCGTGTCCGCCCAGGATTGGGCGAAGGCCAAAGTGGAAAAATCTCCCCGGCACATGGAATGGGTCACCGTCACCAATGGCACCCGGCTGGTGGATTGCTGGGTGGTCTATCCCGAGGTCAAGGACCCGGCCACGGCGATGCTCATCATTCATGACAGCTCGGGCGTAACCGACTGGGCACGGCTCTCGGCCGATGAGGTGGCGGCAGAAGGTTACATCGCCATCGTACCGGATTTTCTCTCAGGCACGGGGCCCGGAGGTGGCGGCTCGAGTTCCTTTCCCGGACAGAGCGAATTGGATCTGGCGCTCAAAAAACTGCCGCCTGATCAAATCACAGGCGACATCAATGCCGCCGCGCAGTATGTGAAAACACTTCCGGCGGCCAATGGCAAATTGGTGGAGGCCGGTTTTTGCTGGGGCGGGTCCCAGGTTTCCATATCGGCGTGCAAGCGTACTGATTTATCCGCCGTGTTTGTTTTCTACGGTTTTCCGCCGCCCACCAATGGTGTGAAAAACATCCAGTGCCCGGTCTATGGTTTCTATGGCGAGAATGATGCCAGGGTCACTCTCACCGTGCCGCCCGGTCTGGCGGCCATGAAGAAGGCGGACAAAATTTTTGAACCGGTGATTTATCCGGGCGCGGGCCATGGCTTTATGGCCCATGGCGAACCAGAGTATCCCACCGGCCGCCCCGAGGATCGCCAGGCCCATGACCAAGCTTGGGCACGTTTCAAGGATTTGTTGAAAAAAATATAAACTCAGCCAATCTCTAAGGTAACCAATTAACCGTCAAAACCGTCTATTGCCTTGCCCGGCGACAACTTCTTTTTAACAATCGGGCGTTCACTAATGAAAAATAATATTCTTATTCCAGCATCTGTTTGGTCCACCCGACTGTTGGCCGTGTTCATCCTATGCTTGTGCCCGGCCCTCGCGTATTCGGCCACCGGTGCCGAAGGCACCGTGTTCAATGTGCGCACCTATGGCGCGACGGGCAATGGCACCAACCTGGATAGTCCGGCCATCAATCTGGCGATTGACGCCTGTGCCCAATCTGGTGGCGGCACAGTCTGGGTGCCTGCAGGCACTTACCTGTGCGGATCGGTGCACATGCAGAGCAACATCCATCTGGTCATCGATGCGGGGGCGACCTTGTTGGGCGCGCCGCAAAGCATGAATGCCTACGACCTCACCGAACCCTGGGTGGGGCCGGGGTATCAGGATGGCGGCCATTGTTTTTTTCATAACAGCCTGATCTGGGGCGAAAACCTGACGAACGTCTTCATCAGCGGGAATGGCACCATCAATGGTGGCGGCCTGGTGCGCGGCGACAAGGTTCTGGATGACATGAGCGGTTATTTGAACCGGCCGGAATCCACCTCGCCGCCGCGCAATATGCCGCCGGTCCGGCTGGGCAACAAGGCGGTCTGTTTCAAGCTGTGCCGCAATGTCCTGATCCGTGACATCACGATATTCCATGGCGGCCACTTTGCTATTCTCGTCACCGGTTGTGATAATTTGACGGTGGACAACGTGACGATGGACACCGACCGGGATGGCATCGACATCGACTGCTGCCGCAACACCATGGTTTCCAACTGCCGCATCAATTCGCCCAACGACGACGCCTTGTGCCCGAAAAGCACGTACGCCCTGCACCGGCAGGTGGTCACGGAAAATCTCATGATTGTGAACTGCCAGGTGTCCGGCTTTGAAGAGGGCACGCTCATTGACGGCACCATGAAACCCAGCAAACGGAAAAATGGGCGGATCAAATTCGGCACGGAATCCAGCGGCGGCTTTCGGAACTGCACCGTGGCCAATTGCACCTTCAGTGACTGCTCGGGGCTGGCATTGGAGGAGGTGGACGGTGGCATCATGGAAAACATCACCATCGATAACATTGCCATGGTGAATGCGGCGGGCTATCCCATCTATATCACCACGGGCAAACGTAACCGCACCCCAGGACTGACCCAAGCCAGCCGGGCGAACAGTATATATATCTCCAATGTCGTGGCCATGGGCGTGGGCGCGATGAGCGGCATACAAATCACCGGCCTGCCGGAGCAGCCGCTGGAGGGCATCCGGCTGGACAACATCCACCTGCATTTTGTCGGCGGCGGCACGAAGGAACAGGCCGCCCTGCCCGCCAAGGAGCTTGGCACCAATTATCCCGACCCGGGCCGGATCGGCACGCTGCCATCCTACGGCGTTTTTGCCCGCCACGTCAAAGGTTTGGAACTGGACGACGTGTCCGTGGATTTTAATCAAGATGATTATCGTCCCGCGATGATTTGCGCGGACGTGAAGGGGCTGGAAATTGACAACTTCAAGGCGCAACTCATGCCCGGGGTGACGCCCGCCAAGTTTGACGGAGTGACCGGGCTGGTGATCCGGAATTCACCCGTCCTGCAATAACACAATCGGGCGCATGGATTTGCCGTGACCGTCCGCCGGTAAACGTTATTATTTGTTTGTGACCGCCACCGAAGCCATCGGCCTGTTGGAAGCCTATCGGGCGGGAAAAGTTCCGCGCGACAAGGTGTTGCAGGCATTTCAAGCCGCCCCGACGGCGAATCTGGGATTCGCACAGGTGGATACGCATCGCGCCTTGCGCCAGGGTTTTCCCGAGGTCATTTATGGGGCCGGCAAAACGCCGGAACAGGTCGTGAAAATTGCGGCGAAACTGCTGGAGCGCGAGTCCCGCGTGCTGGTGACCCGGGTGGAGCCCGCCCATGCCCGCGCCATGCGTCGCAAATTTAAAAACGCCGTATATCACCAGTTGGCCCGGTGTGTGACCGTGCAAAGCAAGCCGCTGGACAAACGGCCGGGAGTGATCGCGGTGATTTGTGCGGGCACGAGCGACCTGCCGGTGGCGGAGGAGGCGGCGGTCACGGCGGAAATCATGGGCAACCAAGTGGAGCGCATTCAAGACGCCGGGGTGGCCGGTCTGCACCGGATTCTGGCCCGATTGGAAACGCTGCAATCCGCCAATGTCTTGGTGGTCGTGGCCGGCATGGAGGGCGCGTTACCCAGCGTGGTGGCCGGTCTGGTCTCCCGCCCTGTGATTGCGGTGCCCACGAGCGTGGGCTATGGCACCAATTTTGGCGGGGTGGCCGCCCTGCTCGGCATGTTGAACAGTTGCGGCAGCGGCGTGACGGTGGTGAACATTGACAATGGTTTTGGCGCGGGCTATGCCGCCAGCCAGATCAACAGGTTGGTGACGACATGAAAACACTTTACCTCGATATTTTCAGCGGCATCAGCGGCGACATGTTCCTGGGCGCATTAATTGATCTGGGTGTGGATGCCCGGCATCTGGAGCGCGAACTGGCGAAATTGAAGGTTGAAGGCTACCATTTGCACGCTAGCCGGCAGGAAAAGAATGGCATCAACGGAGTGAAGTTTGATGTCCATCTGGAACACGACAATGAGCATGCGCACGGCCATGATCACGACCATGAGCATCATCACTCGCATGGGCACAGTCACGAACACGATCATGGGCACGGGCATCATCATGCCCATCCTCACGATCACGACGATGACACCCCTCATGGGCATCCGCATGCCCACGACCATGAGCATCAGCACGGGGAATCCCGGACGTTTGCCCAAATAAAAACACTGATTGGCCGAAGCAAACTTTCGGCGTGGGTCAAAAAGAAATCCACGGCGGTTTTTCAGCGGCTGGCCGAGGTTGAGGGAAAAATCCACGGGCAGTCGCCGGATAAAGTTCATTTTCACGAGGTCGGCGCGGTCGATTCCATTGTAGACATCGTAGGTGCCTGCATCGGACTGGAACTGCTGGGCAAACCGCGGGTTTTGGCGGCACCGGTGGTGGAGGGCACCGGCTGGATCAACTGCGCCCACGGGCGGTTTCCCATTCCGGCCCCAGCCACCCTGGCCCTGCTCGGCGCACGCAGCATCAGTCTGACACAATGCGCGGAACCCCATGAACTGGTGACCCCCACGGGGGCGGCGTTGCTGGCCGAGTTTGCGGAGAGTTTTGGCCCGATGGACAACTTGGTGGCGGAACAGATCGGCTTTGGCATCGGCACGCGCGATAATATTACCCGGCCCAACGTGCTCCGGGCGATTCTGGGCAAGGCCGCCGCCACCGCCCCGCATGACTGGGAAACCGACCGGGTCGCGGTGCTGGAGACCAATTGCGATGACATCAATGCGGAAATCCTCGGGCAGTTCGTGGACACCGCACTGACGGCAGGGGCTTTGGATGTGTTTTACACGCCGGCACAAATGAAAAAGAACCGGCCGGGGGTGCTGCTGACCATTCTGTGCGCCGAGACTGAGGCGGATAAATTTTCTGAGATGATCTTGCGGGAGACCACCGCGTTCGGCGTGCGCCGCACCTATGCGGAACGACGGAAGTTGCGCCGCGAATTTGCCGTGGTCAAGACGCGTTTCGGGGCGGTGACGGTCAAAATTGGCCGGCTGGATGGCCGCGTCATCCAGGTGGCGCCGGAATTTGAATCCTGCAAAAAACTGGCGCTGGTGGCCAAAGTCCCGCTGGCCAAGGTATATGAGGCGGCCCGCCGGGGAATTAAAATCCCAAATGACTGATAATTTAAGCTTGCAACCGGACCGGCCGAAGCTTATAGATTGTTGACAATTATGGTCGGTCTTGTGCCGACAAGCTTGATGTTTATACTTACAGATATACCACAACCGAAGAGGGTGTCTTGAGCCGCCCTTTCTCTCCACGTAATTCGTCTCCTGCCTCGTTTGTCCGGGTCAATGGCAAAATCCGTGCCCGCGAGGTGCGTGTCATTGGAGTGGACGGCAAGCAGCTGGGCGTGATCCCCCTCACCGATGCCCTGAATCAGGCCCGTCAGCACGGGGTAGATCTGGTAGAGATCGCCGCCACGGCCACGCCGCCGGTGTGCCGCTTGGTGGATTTTGGCAAATACCGCTACGAGCAGGCCAAAAAGGAGAAGGAATCCAAGAAGAATCAAAATGCCTCCATCGTCAAGGAGGTCCAATTGAGCCCGCGCATTGATCCGCATGATCTGGGCATCAAGGTTTCCCATGCCATTGATTTCCTCTGCGAGGATATGAAGGTCAAGGTCGCGCTGAAGTTCCGCGGCCGGGAAATGGCGCACACGAACGTCGGTTTTGACGTCATCAACAAATTTATCACGGAAATCACGCCGTTCGGTCATCCGGATTTTCCGCCCAAGCTCATCGGCCGCGGCATCAATGTAATGATCAGCCCGCTCCCGCGCAACAAACGGGCCAAGAACCCGCGCCAGCTCGCCGACGGTTCCGTACCGATGAATACCGCCAAAACCCACGTTCCGGACGAACCGGACGAGGAAGAAGCACCTCCGGTCAATGGCAATTCCACCCCGGCCGCCCCCGAGGCTTCAATTCCGCCGACGGATGATTTGGGGAACACGCCAACAAACTAACTGGCGATCAAAGTTTGAGTTCTGCCACTCCGGCGTCCCATTCCCGAACCAGTTCGGGGAACTGGCAATTTTCACATACGGCATTTGAATTGCCGCAATAATCGCGGACGATTTGCAACAACCCTTGCTGGGCGCAGGCCCGGCTAAACAACCGGCTGCGGCCCACTCCCAACAAACGCTGACGGGCCAATTTTAGCACGGCATTATCTTCCGCCGCAGGCCAGGCAAAATAGCGTTGTTCAATGATGCCGCGCAGGCGTTCGTTTTTGCCTTCCACCGCGCGCACCCACAACCAAGGCAGGATGACGTTCACCGCGAGATCCGTCAACCGGTTTTCTCCCAGCAGAGTTTTGGGAGTGTTTAATCGGGGTGAACGCAGCGTCCAATGCCAGGACCAGAAATCGTCCGGCGCGCCCGTCAGCAGCGGATGCAAGGACGCGAGCAGTTGCGGGTCTGACACGGCGGACGTGCACCAGTTTTCCAACCGGGCCGGCAGGTCGCCCTTGGCCAGCCATTGCGCGGCGAGCACCAGCCGGCGTTGGGGATGATTGGCGGGCCGGAGGCCGTGAAATTTCCAGATGGAATGCGGCAGCAGGCAATCGAGAAACGCGTCCCGCTCCCGCCACCAGCCATCCCAAGCCCGGCGCAGCCAGGTATCACTGCTTTTCTGGGCGCGCGTCAGCTCATCGGGCAACAGGCCGCCCACTCCTAGCAGCCGCGTCTGCAAAGTCAAAACCGTATCGGCCCCGGGTTGCCAACGCGACCGGGTTTCCGCCAAACTTTGCATAGGCCAGACATTGTGTTTGTAACCCAAGGCACGAAACAGGCCTTCCCATAACGATTGTTCCCAGCCGGCCTGCCGGGCGCGGGCACGAAGTTGCGCCGCCTTGGTTTCCAACCGTACGTGAGCGGCATCACGCAGCAACCCGGCCAGCTTTTCCTCGTTCAAGGCGTGCAAGGGTGCGCAGCACCGGCCCCGCCATTCAGCGGGCAGAGTGCTGAGCGGTTGGTTCTCGAGCGACAAGGCCAACTCTTCGAGCGGGGTGTCCAAATAGTTTTTTAACACCAGTCCCGGCGGGGTGCCGGCGGCCGGGGGTGATTCGTCCCAAAGCACCTGGAGGATTACGTTTTGGAAGGCCGGGTTCCGGTCGTGGCCATGCCCCCGCCAACCGCCGGGACGCAGGTCCACCTCCACATCGCCGGAGCACGGCGGGTCATCACCGATTTGCAGCACGGCCGAGCGAAAATCCGGACCACCTTCCACACTGACAAAGCCTGGATGCAGCACGCGGATCGGCCGGCCAGTGGCGGTTTGGAGCTGGTCGCGCCGGAGGCGTTGATGCTGCCAGATGGATTGCACAATCCGTTCGGTGGGACGGTCCGACGGGGTGCCGTGCTCGTGGAACACCGCGGCGGGTGAGGACAAAACGCGCCGCCGGGCATAAAAATTATCCGGTTGTAAGCTCATGCACCCGTTGCTTTTGCCTGAGCGGCGGAGAAAGTCAAGCGTGAGGAATGATCTGCAGAGCCCGCCGGAGCCGGCGCACCAGCCGTGGTTCATTTTTACGGGCCAGTTCATGTTCCCAGAGATGCACCACTCGCCAGCCGAGCCGACGCAAGGTGCGGTCCACGCGCTGATCACGAGCCAGGTTGACGGCGAGTTTGCGGCGCCAGAATGCGCGGTTGCCCACTGGCAAAGTGCCATGCCGGGGACAACCGTGCCAGAAGCAGCCGTCCACAAACAGCGCTACCCTCGCTGGTCGAAAAACGAAATCCGGCCGCACCTTGAATGGCCGCCGGTCCGTAGCGGGTGCCCGGATTTCAATTTGTCGACGCCAGCCAGCGAGCTTGTGACGCCGCAACAACGTTGCCAGCGCCAGTTCCGTGGCCCGGTTGCCGCGCGAATGGATGCGGGCCATCACCGCCGACCGTTTCGCTTTGGTAAATACGTCCGCCATTTACAACTATTGGCATTGTCGCCATTCAATATGGTTCACACGATCTCAACCGGGCAGGGCGGTACGGCTTCCAAGAATGCCTGGCCGTATTGCTTGCTGAGAATCCGGTTGTCCAGCACCACGATGATGCCGGTGTCGGTTTTGGTACGAATGAGCCGGCCCACGCCCTGGCGGAATTTCAGGATGGCCTCGGGCAGGGAAAATTCCGCAAACGAATTTCCGCCCCGCGCCTCTATGGCCTCAATGCGTGCCTCGATCAGCGGGTGGTCCGGCACCGCAAAGGGCAGCCGGGTGATGATGACATTGCTCAGCGCCTCACCCGGCACATCCACGCCCTGCCAGAAACTGTCCGTGCCGAAGAGAACGGAATTCACGTCGTTCTTAAATTTTTCCAACATCGTGGAACGCGGCGTGCCCGTGCCCTGCACAAAACAGTTGAGCTCCAGCTTATTGAAAAAAGGCTGCATCAGGTCCGCCACCTCCTGCATGAGCTTGTAGCTGGTGAAGAGCACGAAGGCTTTGCCATGAGTTTCGCCCACAAAATGTTTGATCCAATGCACCAGCGCGTCGCGATAACCGGCTGCGCGCGGGTCAGGCATTTTTTGGGCGACAAACAGGCGCATCTGTTGTGCATAATCAAAAGGTGTGCCCACCTGCAACTGCGTCGCTGATTCCGCCCCGACACGCTTGATGAAATAGTCCAGTGCAGGCCGGGTGACGGCGGGAGCTCCGGGCTTCCGGCCGGTTGGTTCCTTGCTCTTTGATTTGGACTGGCTTGAAGCTGATTCCACCCGGGCCGCCGAGGTGCCCAAGGTGGCGCTGGTCATAATCACGCTGGTGTCGCTTTCAAACAGGCGGCGGCCAAGATACTCGGCCACATCCACGGGCGCGGCGTTCAGCGTCAGATTTTTATGGAGCTTGCCCGTTCGTTCCACCCAGTAAACATGGTCCGAGACGCCTTGTTCGAGAAAAGCTTTGACCTCCTCGCGCAGCTCGGCCAGCCGACGGTTGCATTCCACGAGTTCCTGCCCGATCTCCTTGTCTTCGCTCGTCTTGATCAGGTCGCTGACGGCTTCACGAAGGCGCTGGATGGGCAGGGTGACATTGTCCTTCACCAGTTCCGGCCGGCGGATGCGCAGTTCGGACCAAGCCCGCCAGGTCGCCGCCGGGTCGCCACCAGTGAACTTGGGTTTGGCGGTTTGCTGGAGTTGATCGCAGACCATCTCCACCTGCTCAAAGAACTTGTCCGACTCACCCAAAATATCGGTGACGAGCCGAACAGCGTCGCCCCGCACCAAGGTGGCGAGCAGCCCTTTTTGCGTGCGCGGGTTATAGAGGCGGTTCAGCGCATACCGCACCTGCCCGCTCGAAACACTCAGGCCGATGTGCCGGGAGGCGACCTGTTCCATGGTGTGCGCTTCGTCGAAGATGACGAAATCATTCTTGAAGAGAATCCCGCCCTCCAACTCCTCATCGACCCCGCCAAGCAGGGTGAAGAACAGGGTGTGATTCACTACGAGCACATCTGAGGCCAGGATGCGGTTGCGGGCGCGTTGGAAAAAGCAAAGGCCATGGTCCTTGGCGAAGTCCGATTGATGCCCGCAGATTTTGGGCGAACACAAGCCGCGCTCAGAACAGACCTGGCCCCACACCTTGGGATCCGGCTCCGTTTCAAAATCGGAGAGGCTTCCATCCTTGGTCGTTTTGGACCATTCGTAGATTCGCTGCAACTCCTCGGCCTCGGACAAGGTGAACAAATTGCCGGATTGTTGCATGGCCTTTTGGAGCCGGCGGGTGCAGAGGTAATTGGCCCGGCCCTTGAGCATGGTGAAGCTGAACTTCACCGGTTCCGGCAGGGCGGCGAGCACGGCCGTGAGCATGGGCAGATCCTTCTCGGTAAGCTGCTCCTGCAAGTTGATGGTGTGCGTGGAGATGACCGCCTTTTTTTTCCGACCCACGGCAAACAAAATGGCCGGGATCAGGTAGGCCAGACTTTTGCCGACACCGGTGCCGGCCTCCACAGCCAGATGTTCGCCGGATTGGAGGGCCCGGGCCACAGCGACGGCCATCTGCTGCTGCTGCGGGCGAAATTCAAAGTTGCTTGCGCGCGATAAAATGCCGCTGGCCGAGAAGATTTCCTCCACTTGGGAAACCAAATCGGCACCGGCGGGCTGCGATTCAATAAAGGAGATCATGTCAACCGATCTGGCTGGACAGGGTCACCTTCAGCGTGGAGAACTCGCCGGGGGCGAGCGCAACCTGGTTTTGCCCCACGTTGCCAGATTCCACACAGACCATCCGGTGATATTCCTCGTCGCCAAAATCCGCCATGGCCTTGGACTTGGTCACCCAAGGGTTCCATACCACCGTGGAGTTGGAGCCGGTCTTCTCCACGCGGATGGTGCGATGCAACTTGCCGTCCTCGATGATGACCGGTTGCGGCGTGTTCAAATACACACGGTCCACTTCGCCGGTGAAATGGATGGCCTTGTCCGTTTCCTCCTTGAGTTTCAAACCGCCGACCTTGTCCAGATACTTAAGGCCTTTCAATCCCCGGGCCACCACGGTGGCGATGTCGCCCACCGAGAAATAGGTGTGCAGACATTCTTCAAACTCCAGGGTGGCACCCGTCGTATTTGTAACCTGCAATTCCATGGTGAGCGTGGCGCCCACCGTCACCAAGTATTCCACTTTCCCGGGAAAGCCGGCCGCCTCCGGCAATCGCAACCGCACGCTTACCCGGCCATCCGGCGCGGCGCTGGTAGCCGCCAGATGCCAGTCGGTCAGGCGCGCAAAACCGTGCGCCGGACCGCCGACGCGCGGGCCAAACCAAGGGAAACAAATCGGCACGCCGCCCCGGATTGGCTTGCCCGCAGCAAACTGACTGGCGGCGCTCAGGAATAACAGGCGCGGCTCGCCAGTCTTTTGAAAACCGGTCACATGGGCCCCATGCAAATATAGCTCCGCTGTGCTGAACGGTGTGGTGATCACCAATCTTGGCAGGCCGCCCGCTCCCGCGGAGATGGCGATGGCTCCGGAGATTTCGTGTTGTTTCAAAGCTTCAATATCCATAAATGTTCATCCAAATAAATCCATCTGGGGCGTGGGCGCCAGTTGTTTCAGTTTGTCCCGGTTCGGCTCGCGGCGGGTGGGACGTACGTTGCCTTCTGGCGTGAGTTCGGATTCCTCGAGATTGGCCAGGATTTCCTTCGCCCGTTCCAGGACGGCCTTCGGCACGCCCGCCAAGCGGGCCACCTGGATGCCGTAGCTTTTATCCGTGCCGCCCTCGACAATCTTGCGCAGGAACACAATTTGATCGCGCCACTCGCGCACCGCCACGTTGAAGTTCTTCAACCGCGGCAACCGGCCGGCGAGTTCGGAGAGTTCGTGGTAATGCGTGGCGAACAGTGTCTTGGCCCCCGCCTGATTGTGTAGGTATTCCACAATGCTCCATGCGAGGCTCAGGCCGTCAAAGGTACTGGTACCGCGGCCGATTTCATCCAGCACGATCAGGCTGCGGGCGGTGGCGTGGTTCAGAATGTTGGCGGTCTCGGTCATCTCCACCATGAACGTGCTCTGGCCGCGCGACAGGTCATCGCTGGCGCCGATGCGCGTGAAGATGCGGTCCACGAGGTCGATCCGCGCGGCGGCGGCAGGCACAAAACTGCCGGTGTGCGCCAGCAACGTAAGGAGTGCCACCTGCCGGATATACGTGCTCTTGCCCGCCATGTTCGGGCCGGTGATCAGCGCGATTTGTGGAAAGGTCGATGGCACGCCGCCGCCTGGTTCCACGAGGCTGGCCAATCCGGTGTCATTCGGCACGAAGCGTTCATCCTTCAGTTGCTGCTCCAGCACCGGATGCCGGCCGTCCTGGATGTCCAACACGCCGGAGGTTTCCACCAAAGGACGGACATAGCCGTGCAGCCGGGCGGTTTCGGCGAAGCAACCGAGCACATCCAACTGCGCCAGCCCGGCGGCGGTCAATTGAATGACAGGGAGCTGGCCCAACACCGCCTCGCGCAGGTGTTGGAACAGTTCGTATTCCAGCTTTACGCTGCGTTCCTCGGAACCGAGAATCTTGCCCTCCATCTCCTTCAACTCCGGCGTGATGTAGCGCTCGCCGTTGGCCACCGTCTGTTTGCGGATGTAATGCGGGGGCACCTTGTCCAGATTGGATTTAGTGACTTCGATGTAGTAGCCGAAGACTGAATTGAAGCGCACTTTCAGCGAACCGATGCCGGTGCGGGCAATTTCATCCGCCTGCAATTTGGCGATCCAATCCTTGCCACTGCGCTGGGCGGTGCGGAGCTCATCCAAGGCGGGATCAAAGCCATCACGGATGAGGCCGCCTTCCTTCACGGCCAAGGGCGGTTCCTCCACGATGGCGCGGCCGATCAACTCCACAAGATCGGGCGCCTCGGCGAGTTGCGCTGAGAGGTCGTCGAGCAGGCCGGACGACGCAGTGACGGCGGCGGGCGGTTCGCTGGCGGGCAGCAACGTACGGCTTTCGTCCTTCGCTTGGTCTGCGGCGGCGAGCTCGGCACGCAGGTCGCGGAGGGTTTGTTTGAGCGCGGGAATTTGGGCAAGCGCCTGACTGAGCACGACGAGGTCGCGGGCGTTGCCGCTGCCGGTACTGAGACGGCCGAGGGTGCGTTCTAAGTCACGCACCTGGGCGAGCTGGGCGCGCAGATCTTCCAGGCGGGCGGGGCGGGCCAGGAAAGTTTGGATGGCGTGCTGCCGGCGATGGATCGGGCCGGTGGCGGCGAGCGGTTGGGACAGCCAATCGCGCAGACGGCGCGCGCCCATGGGCGTGACGGTGCGGTTCAGGGCGCCGTACAACGAGGCGGTGCGCGGGGCGTCGTGGTTCAGCGGCTCCAGGATTTCCAGATGCCGTAGCGTGGTGTAATCCAGTGTGAGGAAGTCGGTGCGGCGATAGAAGGAGAGCCGGGTGAGGTGCTTCACATCCCGGCGCAGATGCTGGGTGAGGTAATGGAGCGCCGCGCCGGCCGCGCCGATGGCGGCGGCGTGATCCTTGAGGCCGAAGCCGTCCAAGGACGCCACCTGGAAATGATCGCGCATGGCGAAGAGCGCGGTCTCGGGCGTGAACACCCAGCCTTCGTAGGGATTGAGGATGGGGAAGGAGCCGGCCAACAGGTCGCGCACCTGATTGGCTTCGGCCGGGTAGATGATCTCCGCAGGGCGGAGGCGTTCGAGCTCGGTGACGAGTTCGGAGTCGGAAGCGAGTTCCGTGGTGAGGAAGTCGCCGGTGGTGAGGTCGACGAGGGCGAGACCGAAGAGTTTGCCGCCGGGGAAGATGGCGGCGAGGAAGTTGTTGCGCTCGGCCACGAGCATGCGTTCATCGAAGTGCGTGCCGGGGGAGAGGATCTGGGTGACGTCGCGCTGGACGAGCTTGCCGGGGCGGGCTTCCTCCATCTGGTCGCAGATGGCGACCTTGCGGCCGGCGCGGAGGATGCGGGAGATGTAGCCGTTGGCGGCGTGGAAGGGCAGGCCGCACATGGGGATGCCGTGGCGAGCGGTGAGCGCAAGGTTGAGGAGCTGCGCGCCGGCCTGGGCGTCCTCGAAGAACATCTCATAGAAATCGCCGAGCCGGAACAGCAGCAATGCGTCCTTGGGCAGCTCGCCTTTGATCCGGCGGTACTGCGCCATCATGGGCGTGAGTTGTGGTTCAACAGACATCCGGTAAACGTTACGCGGGAATGGCGGCAAGGTCGAAACGAAAGTGTGGCGGAAATGACTGACGGGGCGGCCTGACTCCGGCCCGGATTGGGGGCGGGCAGGGCGGGTTTCTGAAGCGGTCGCGGGAGCGGTTTTTTGGTCAAAAAACACTCCAAAATGGGGGGTCCCGATTTTTTTTATGCCGGAATAGCCGGAAATCCCGTACGACGGGCCTCCGGTGATTGTATTTTATTATATATTATATATTTGATTTTGTCGTAAATTAAAGAATGATAACGATTTAAGTGTTTTTAGTGGTATTTTATTCGTAAGTTGCTAATTTTTAACTGTTTTTCGTATAGCGTTTTGGGGATAAAATGCAGTGAGTTTTTAAGATGTAATATACAAAAGAAAAGCGGGCGTTTTTAACCGCATAGATCGCAAAGATTTTGGAGAAAAAACGAAGCCTTTGCCTAGACTTAGGGACGACGTGGTACAGGTGGCGTAACTGACACTGCGCCCGGCAGTCAGCAAAAAAGCGCGATGGTAAGAGGTGGAGAGATCAGCACCACCCCGCCCTCTCCGCCATTTATTCAAATGGCAGAGAGGGGGTCCCATGGGTTCTTATTCGTGAGGTATTGATGGCAGGCATGGGCGTGGGGCGAGGGCGGTTTGTCAGGGGGTGTTGGGGGCGGGGGGGAGGGGAAGGGCCCAGATGTTGTGATTGAAGCCGGCGGCGATCAGGTTTTGGCCGTCGGTGGCGAGGCCCATGAAGAGTTTGTTTTCTTTGGCAGCGGGGAAGATGTTGGTCCAGGTGGTTCCGCCGTCGTCGGATTTGGCGATGACGCTGTCGCCGGCCACATAGATGGAGCCTTGAACGGTGATGGCGGAACGCAGGGAGGCGGTGATGGTGGTGTCGCGTAAGGTCCAGTTATCGCCGTCCGGACTGGTGTAGATGGTGGGAAATTTGTCCTGGCCCAGGCCGCAGGCGAGAAATTCGTGGCCGGTCCAGGTGCAGGCGGTGAAGGGTACCGTAGCGGATTTGGTGGGGGAACGCCAGGCATGGGCATCATCACTGATGCGGATGCCGTCGTTGCCCACGGCAATGTACCGGGAGCCGGAACAGGCAAAGCCATAAAAATTGATTTGGCTGCCGGACGGTTGGGGCGTCCAGGCGATGCCATCCGGGCTGGTGAGAATGGTGCCGCGATCGCCGCCGGCGAGGTATTGATGGCCATCCCAGGCCACGCCGAGCAGGCTGTTGGTAGTGGACGACGTTTGGGGCGTCCATGCTTTGCCATCCGGACTGGTCATGATGCCGCCGGACTCGCGGACCACCACATATTGATCCCGGGCATGGACGATGGCCCGGAAATCAGGGTCACCGATAAAGGTTTCGAATGACCAAACGTCGGCGTCATGACTGCGGAAGGCAATCCGGCCATCAACGCCCACGGTCACGGTTTCGGTGGGTGTGCCGGCCACGGCGTAGAATGAACCGATTTCCTGATGGGGGTTCCAGTTGATCCAAGGCCCGGAATCCGTCTCTGAGGCGGCGTCTTTGACCAGGACGGTGGTGAGGTGGTTGGGGCGCAGGGAGACGTTGTGGAATTCCACCCATTGATATTTGCGGCGTTGCAGTTGGAATTCTTTGATGTGCGCATAGTCGTTAGTTGTTGTTACTAAAAGGCCGCCGGCGGAGAGGGTTCCGGCGGTGGCGGAATTGGGCGGGATGAGGGTGACTTTGCCGTCCTGTCCAACGCCGACCATGCGGGATTCCCAGTATGTATTGCCAGAATAGGTGCAGTTGACGGCCATGGTGCCACCCGGCCCATGGACGGCAGTGTAGGCGGCACTCCAGTCGCCATAGTCAGCCGAGCCGCCAAGGCTGTTATTGGCCAGCGTGAGGGCAACCTTCCAAGGACCGTTGGCGATGCCCACGGAGACATCCATGCTTGGCGTGTTGGACGGACAGGCAAAGGTCTGCCAGAGGTCCTTATCCAGTGAATGGCGGGAGGACTCGCCCCAGGACGAATCGCTGCCGCCGATCGATACTGGAGTGTAACGCAAGACGGGCCACGATGTTCCTTGGCCGCCAGCATCATGTATCTGAAAGACCATCTGTTTCATGACCCTGTCCTCCGCCCAACTGTTACCTGTGCCCTGCTCCGGAGGAAACGGCTTTGAGCAGTGTAAGCCGTTGGGCAGCCAGATGGTGTTGGTGTCATCTTGGTTGCGCAGGGCAATGAGTTCGACGGTGCCTTGTTTGATACGGCCCAAGAATGGGGGCGAATCGATTTGGCGGAGGCCTTGGATTTCGGTCTCGGCAGCGAGGCGGTGCTGGCGGGCCCATTGGGGCAGGACATAAGCTGAAATCACCCATAGCAGCACCAGCAGCAAGACTTCCAGTTGGTCGGTTATTTTGCCACGCTGCGCCTCGTATATGGCTTTGATGCTGGGCCGCGTGAGCACGCGATAGATCCAGAATATCAGGGCGGTTTCGCCCAAGAGAACGAACACTTCCAACCACGTCAGCAGGAGGCCATTCAGGTGCCAGCCGTAAAAACTTCCAGGGAAGATGATGGGCGCCAGCTCCAAGTCATTCGCCTTGCCAATCAAGGCCCATAGGAGAATCAGCAACATGACAAAATAGAGCCAGACACAGCCGTGCGCGATCAGCCGCCAACGCCAGCGCAAACGCAGCAGGCCAATCCCCACGGGCAGGGTATAGATGCACATATAGCTCTGGTTGTCACCCGTAAGGGAAGCATGAATCAACTCACACAGGCCTAACACACCGGAGAGGATGAATAGCACGCCAACCACTATCAGGGCGGGCGGGCGGCGAGTTCCTGGGGTTCCGCTTGCTGCGGAGGGTTGATTTTTGGCATTCGCAGTTTCGCCAGCCTCAGGGACGGTCACTTCGGCAACGTTCTCCGACCGCCACCACCACCAGACAAGGGCGAGAAGTCCAATCACGGTGAGGGATGAGGATGAAAGGGAGAGGCCATTTGTGAAAGGATTTAGGGCGGACTTAAATATCCAGAACACAAACAGAATGAGGCAAATCGCCGGCAGGTTGGCGAAGGAACCCCGCTTGAACAGGCGCTTGTATCCGGCGGGGCGGATGAGGTAGCCGATGGCCTGCCAACTGCCGTCGACTTGTTTAGCAAAGGTGACGGTTTCGGTCGCCGCCACGAGGCCTTCGAAGACGGTGTCATAGCGGACTTCCAGGTGGATTCCCCCGACGGAAAAGGTGCTGCTGTTCAGTTTGCGCGAGTGCACGGGGCCGAGCGGGTGGCGAATTTTTTCGCCCAAGCCAATCCATTTGTCACGGGTCATGACGCGCTTGAAATAGGGGGCGGCTTTTTCCCAGCTTGCGGCGTAGTCGCCGTCATCCATGATGGCCAGCCAGGCTTCCACGGCGGGCAGGATGGTCGACGGGGGCGGGGGATTGGCAAAAGGGAAATCTTTCGTAAAGGTTACCCCGTCTTTTTTGGTGTAGCGGAGGCCTAACATTTCCCGGGCGATGACGAAGGCCAGGTAGGCGAAGATAATCACGTTCCAGGTTTTATCTTCGGCATTGGTAAAGATCAGGATGAAAATGCCCACGATCCCCAATGGCCATTTCCATTTGGTCCACCATTGGTCGATCAGGTCCACGTTGACTGCGAATTGATCGGCGTTAGGAGGCGCTTTGGCACTGGTGGGTTCCTCTTTTTCCGCTGTGGGGCGGGAGTGACCACTGCTTTGGCTGCTGCTTTGACCGGGCGGAGTGGCGGCAATGGTTTCCAGGCAGGTTCGGACGTCGCTGGCTTGTTGGTAGCGGAGTTCGGGGAGTTTTTCGAGGGCGCGCAGGACGACTTCATCCAGGCGCACATCGATCTGGACCTTGCGGGAGGGGGGCTCGAGGCGTTTGCCGGGGAGTTCGCCAGTGAGGAGTTCGTAGAAGACGACGCCGAGGGAATAGATGTCGGCGCGGCTGTCGACGCGCTGGGGGTCGGTCTTTTGCTCGGGGGCGCTGTAGCCGGGGGTGCCGAGGGCGGTTTTGGTGGCGTTATCGGCGGCGGCGGAGCCGATGTCCGGGAGGCCGTCGGGGGTGCCGAGGATTTTGGCGACACCGAAGTCGGCAACCTTGATGCGGCCGGATTTATCGAGGAGGAGGTTCTCGGGCTTGATGTCGCGGTGGACGATGCCGCGGTCGTGGGCGAATTGGAGGGCGTCGCAGAGGGGGGGGATGATGGCGAGGGCTTCCCCGGGGGTGAATTTCTGGACGCGCAACAGTTGGCGGAGGTTCACGCCATCGACGAATTCCATGAGGAGGTAGAAGAAGCCGCCGGCCTGGCCGAAGTCGTAGATGGTGACAATGTTGGGGTGGTTGAGGGCGGCGAGGGCGCGGGCTTCGCGAGCGAAGCGTTCGGCGAACTTGGCGTCGTGGACGCGTTCGGGGGCGAGGAGCTTGAGGGCGACGAGGCGGTTGAGGGATTTCTGCCGGGCCTTGTAAACGACGCCCATGCCGCCGCGGCCGAGGAATTCGAGGATCTCGAGCTGGGGAAAGTGGGGGGCAATTTGGTCCGGCGGCAGGGGCGGCTGGGCGGCGGCGGCGTCATCGGTGAAGACGGTTTCCGTCTTGAGGTTGAGGGCCATGAGGCAGGCGGGGCACAGGCCGGCGGGGGCGCTGGCCGGGAGGGTCACGCCGCATTGGGGACAGGATGATGATGCCGGGTTGCTCATGTCTGATAGTTACCGGTGGGGGATAGGTTGTTACAGGCGGGGCGGTTTAAAAAGCTGAAACGCTAAAATTCCAAAAAACTAAAAGGAGAAAAAGCAGAAATGAGCCAGAGGTCAGAGGTCAGGAAAAAAAAGGGGGGGGACCGGATTTTAACCACCACATACTCGAAATATGCGAAAAGAGGACAGGATGGCAGGGTTGCCAGGGTTGAACTTGACTGCTATCGCGAGTGATAGCATCTTGTTTTCATGAGGATTGTCCAGGACACCAATGTGCTTGTGGCTGCATTGCGAAGCGGGGCCGGTGCCAGCCGTTCCATTTTGGAGAGCTGCTTGCGACGCTCGCACCAGCCATTGATGGCCCAGGCTCTGTGGTTGGAATATCACGATGTGCTGGGCCGGGCTGATTTGTGGAAGGATTGCGCGCTGACCGCCCGGGAGCGTGCGGAATTACTGGATGACCTGACCGCCGTCTGCATATGGGTACAAATCTGGTTTCTTTGGCGTCCCAATTTGCCTGATGATGGGGATAATCATGTGGCCGAACTGGCCATCGCCGGCAATGCCGCCGCGTTGGTGACCTTCAATCTGAAAGATTTTTTACCGGCGAAATTCGCAGCGGCGGGCATGAAAATTTTGACTCCGGCGCAGTTTGTACAACATTATCCATTATGAAACAAAAGCCTAATCAGCCCGTACCGGCCCGGTCGTTGATCCGGTGGCGGGGCAATGACAAGTTGGAGCGGGTCCGGCAGATCGCCAGCCGCAACGGCCAAAGCATCAATCAAATGGTCAATTCGTGGGCGGACATGGTCATCGCCCAGAATGAGGTCGAGGCCTCGTTTCTGGCGGCAGCGGCCCGGGGTAATCCGGCCCGGGGTCTGCGACTGCTGGAAAAATTGAACCGGCAGGACCGTAACAATGGCATTGCCGGCACAGGGGCCTGAAAAAGCCAAACAGAAGACCGGAATTATTTTACATCCGCCTCCGTAAAAACTACGGCGCGACAAGGAAGGGAACGGAGGGAAAGGCGGTGATTTTAACCGCGAAATACGAAAAGAAGATGGGTTGACAGACATGGATTTCTTAATGTGGCGTTACACCGCTTTGTCAGGTTGTATGCGTTGGGGGCTTGGTTGGTTGACGAAAGCGCCGGCGACGCTGCCGCTCTGCCGGCGCACTCCATAAGTCCTGGTCAATCCGTTTGAGACACACGATGAGGACGAAATGGGTGGAAGTACGATCAGCCGAAGGCAAGCAGGCGGCCCCTTATTTTTCGATGAGGGCGGCGGCGAGGTGGCGGAGTTCTTCGTCCAGATCGGCGCCGGCGGCGAGGGTTTGGGTGATCTCTTCGCGATAGATCTCGCGGAAGCGTTTGCGGAGGCGATGCACGGCGACGCGGGCGGCGCCGGACTGGAGGTTGAGCCGGGCGGCGACATCCGCATAGTCCAGGCGGCCGGGCACGGCGAGGAGGCCGCCTTTGAGGATGTCAAAGTCGGCGGCGCGGCCGGCGGCGGTGTATTCGGCGGCGAGGCGGGTGATGGTAAGGTCGAGGAGGGTGAGGGCCCATTGGCGGTCGTAGGCGGCATCGGGGTCGATGGCGTAGCGGCTCTCGGCGGTGGCGGTGTCGAGTTCGACGGGGGTGTGGCCGCCACCGCGTTTTTGGGCGGCGGCGTGGCGCCATTCCTTGTACATGAAGTGTTTGAAGGCGACGATGAGGAAGGTGCGGAGGCGGCCTTTGCCGGGGTCGGCGGTGTCGAGCCAGTTATGTTCGAAGAGGCGGGTGAAGAATTCTTGGGTGAGGTCCTGGGCGTCGTGGGGGGAACGGCCGCTGCGGCGGGCGTAGGTGTAGAGGGGGTGCCAGTAGCCGCGGCAGATGGCCTCGAGGGCGGCGGCGGAGCCGGGGGACTGGCGTTGGGTGGCGGCGAGGACCACCGACCAGCGGGTGGGTGGAAACAACCGGGGGGCATCACCGGCGGCGGCCTGACTGCTCATGGAGGACATCGTATCTAGTTAGAGCATATCCATCAAATATATAGCGGTGCGTTGACACCTCTTCGGGAAGCGGTCTTTTTGGTTTTTGGCGGCATTTTGGCTCAGTTGCAGACCTACCAGGGGTATGCGCCTTCGCCAAAGCCTTGCCAAAACCCAAAAATCCTCACTTCGCACCGCTACATCTTTGCTGTCAATGCTCTGTAGTTACCGGAAACGAGGGCGGGGTTACGGATTTTTTTAAGGTGAGGGAAGAGGGGTTGAAAATTAGTCGCTGTGCGAAAAGGATACGTCCGCCCTCATCCCTGCCTTCTCCATTAAAAGGTTGAAATGACTGTTCATTCATACTATGAATGAGCTAGACATACTGATTAAATCCATGCCCAAAGCCTACAGCTACGTGCGTTTTTCGACACCGGAACAAGCAAAAGGTGATTCCTTGCGCCGTCAATTCGAACGATCTAAGAAATATGCCGATGAACATGGCTTGGTCTTGGATACATCATTGGACTTGCTCGATCAAGGATTAAGCGGCTACACAGGTGAGAACCAGCAAAAAGGGGCTCTGGGCGTCTTCATTCGTGCGGTGGAGTCGGGCATCGTGCCGTCGGGCTCGGTCTTGATCGTTGAAAGCCTAGACCGCTTGTCGCGGGAGACGCTGTTGGCGCAAATGACCTTGCTCGGCACTCCGGGCCGAACGTGACAAAGCGGTGGCGAAACAGCACACCACCGAACTTGAACTAGCCGGGTGCAAAGCCCGGCTGGAAGCCAAGTAATTAGCCCGGTTGCACCCGCAACCGGTTCAAAATCAACCCCGCCAACACCGGCGGGGTATTTTTTCGCCAACCCTGCGGTAAATGCTCCGCATTTGCCGCCCCCTTCCCGGCGTGAATTCCAGCCTGTGTATCGGTTAAACCGTTAACAATCAACACATAAAAACTATGGCTGACAGCAATTATTGGGACAATTACGCAGATAAAAATCGTCGTGCCGGCTGGAATGATACCAACGACAAAGACCGGGAATGGCACGCTAGGGAACAAAAGCGTGCCGAGGAAAAGGCCCGGCAGGAGCGCGAACAAGAGGAGCGCCGCCGCGAGGAGGAAGAGCGTCGCCGGAACCGCTGAGAATCCTCATAACCATTAGCCTGGAGAGGAACTAAACCAGCCTTCAACATGATCGAGGAAATCCAACTGCAAGAACGAATTGCGCGGCACATTGCCGATCAACTGGCCACGACCATCCCAGACGAGCCAGCCCTGTTTCGCCTGCTCTGCGCCCATAAAGCGGCAAAAAGTATTGTTTCCCGCGCCAAGGCGGCCGGAACCCTCGAAGATCTCCACTATAACCTGTCACGGCTTGAATCCAGTCATTATTCGATTTGAGCCAGCCGGCTGAATGAACCTACCGGGCGTTAGCATCACCAATGCGGGTATAACGGTCATGGCGGGGGTGGATGTCAGCATGGATGGGCGGGGCCGGTGGATCGACAACCGGTTCATTGAGCGGCTCTGGCGGAGCGTCAAGCAAGAAGACATCTATCCCCAGGACTACGCGGATGGACTGACAGCGCAGCGCGGCTTGGCCCGCTGGTTTGCGGATTACAACCACCTGCGACCGCACCAAGCCCTGGGTTACGCGACGCCGGCGGAGTGGTATCATTCGCCGGAGTCCTATGGTGCCAAGCCCGCCGCTTGGCGCTGGAAATAAGGACCGCAGCGCCGCCGGCGTCCAGCCCTCCGTTCGCCCCTGGCCCCTACGGGGCCGGGGCTCACTTCGGGCTGGACGCCGGAGCCACAGACGTGTTTAATGATGTCAACGCAGAACAATGAAACAACCAAAAAACAAGTCCCGACAGAGCCTGAAAACCTAACTTAATTTCTGCGTTTTTTGGTCCAAAGAATGGGGTCCACTTCACCTTAAGAAAAGTGCAATATGAAATCAGCTTGCTTAAAAATGATCCAGCAGGGGCCGTTGGCAAGGCGATTTAATATTTCCCATGTATCACTATTGGGCATTTTGTTTGCTATGTTATTGAGTCTGAATGGTTGTGACGATGGTGGTGGAAGCAATTCGGCTTATATCAGCGATTTGCAATCTGAGAACGAATCACTTCGCTCCGAAAATGACCAATTGACGCGGGAGGTTCATAAGGATGGATATTTTGTGATCGCAACGTGGATTGCAGTCCCGTCATGTTTTGCACTCTTTTGTGCAGGTTTTGCATGTGGCATGAAAATTAAAAAGTCTGTTTTAGGCAGATGAAAAACGAAAAACAGAAGGTGATTGATGCTGAAATCATTGAGCCAAAAGAGGTGATTTTGGTTCAGACAAACAGCATCTCCACCGTTGCTCTGTTTAAACAGCACTTTTTGTTAAGCCCTCCAATTCAAAACTTAAAACAGCCTTGCTTGGCACCAGAAGACTTTGAACCGCCTTTCCCTGCAAGATTTGGCACTGCCATTATTTTCACAATCCAATATGTAGAATTCGCAATTTCACCTGAAGGCACGCTCCGCGCATTTACAAAACTGTTTGCTCGATGGTTTTTCGCCTTAACAATAATCTGTATTGCAATCGGTTTACCGCTTCTACTTGCCGCGCAATTTTTAAACTCAATTGCAGGGTTGATTGAAAGCGCCATGAAGCATTTGTTTTTTGCCAGTTTATGGTTTTTTGGGACGATTGCCGTACTAGCCATTCTAATTGTTGCGATAATATTTTTATATAATAGAAAAAAACCGCGATGACCGCATTTTTCTTGGGCTGTATCCGTTGTCAATAAATACATTTAATCTCAGCCCACGACAATATTCACCATCCGCTTGGGCACGATGATGATTTTCTTGACGGCCTGAAAGCACCACGAATACGCCGCCCCAGTAATGGACCCCAAAATTCGGACCAGTGGTTAAGTTAGACTTTTCAGGTTCTGCTGGGCATGAGAAAACAGCAGAGCTATGAGCAAAACCAAACGGAAACGGTATACAGGCGCCTTCAAGGCCAAGGTGGGATTGGAAGCCTTGATGGGCGTCAAAACGGTTGGACAGATCGCCCGGGAATACCAGGTGCATCCGGTCCAAGTGACGCAGTGGAAGGCGGTGATTCGGGAGCACCTGCCGGAGTTGTTTGAGCCCGCCCGCCCGGTCGGCGAGGACAGCCAAGAGCTGGTGGCGCAACTGCACGAAAAGATCGGCCAACTGACCGTGGAGGCGGACTGGCTCAAAAAAAAGTGCAAGCAGCTGGGGCTGTAAGCCTGCGGCAAAGCCTGGTGGGAGCATGCCCCGAATTGGCAAGATTGGTAAACTTCAAACCCAGATGCCGGAAGGGTGGATAGGCGTTCCAGAAACCTTCGTCTCCCCGAAAATCCGGCAGGCCGGAATCGACGCCCATGCCCGCTCCGGCAGCAATGACGAGCGCATCGGCCGAGCGAATCCAATTGGCGGCCTGGTCGACCAGCGCGGGCGGCAGGTTGGTTGGTGGCGTATGCATGTCAGACTGATATCAGCATGATTCGCGATTGGAATGGCGTCGAATGAAAAATTAGTCGCTACGCTCACCTGCGCGTCGCCGCGAAGCGGAATGTGTAACCTATGCGGTGAGGATAAAGTGTTACCCATGCGGTGAGGAGCCGCCCAGCAACGCCCTACCCAGCATACGATTTTTGGGTTGGTGAGGGGATGAGATTGGTGGCAGGGATGGTCGGGAGGCTGAGCGTGGCCGTTTTGAGATGTGGCTGGTTTAAGGCTCGCTTAATCGCCAGACAGCGTAGCGTTCACAGTGGGCATGAGGTTCTTTTGGATGGAGTTCGGTCAGCCGCCGCTGGATTTCACACGCCCGGTTAAAATCTGTAATAAGGCCAAACTGGTTCAGCGCTGCATTGGAAAACACATCTGGAAAACCACCGCAATTGGTCAGTGCGCTGATCCCGGTCATGTCCTCAACCAAATCATAACCGATAAAAACAAAATTTCCGGCCGCCGGTCTGGTTTGGATGTGGGTTTCTGAATTCCGGTAGAGTCCCAAAATATTCCGGCGAGGAACGGTGGCGACGCGTTTCAGCAAGTAGTCCAGATGATAAAAGTAATTGAGGCGAAAATCTTCGTTTACGATGTGCGGCCAGTCTTCATCTTTAATCTCCGGCAAAATTCGCGGACAAAGGCTGCCATCAAGACCGACCACCTCCGTGAGGCCGGGAATTTTGGCCCAAGCACAATATTTCTCCCATCGTTCCCCATCCTCCGGCCCGAACTTTTCCAGAGCGATAAAAAGCGGGATCATGACGTCACCCAAGCAGTTCGCGAACTTTGGCTGTGATATTGCCTTGTTTGACGAGGGATTCGCCGACGAGGATGGCAGAGGCACCGGATTGTTTGAGGCGGGTAACGTCGGCGCGGGTGTGGATGCCGCTCTCGGCAACCAAAAGGTTGGCGCGGCTTTTGCCGGTGGCAACGAGTTTTTCCGCGAGGCGGGTGGTGGTGCCGAGATCCACTTTAAAAGTTTTCAGGTTGCGGTTGTTGACGCCGATGAGTTCGGCGCCGAAGGCGAGGGCGCGGTCGAGCTCGGCTTCGTCGTGGACTTCGACGAGGACGGCGAGGCCGGCCCCGATGGCGAGATCGTGGAAGCGGCGGAGGCGTTCGTCATCGAGGATGGCGACGATGAGGAGGATGGCGTCGGCACCCCATTCGATGGCTTCGAGGATCTGGCGTTCGTCGATGATGAAGTCTTTGCGGAGGAGCGGGAGGGTGACGGCGGCGCGGATCGAGCGGAGGTAATCGAGGGAGCCTTGGAAATATTTTTCATCCGTGAGGACGGAGAGGCAGCTGGCACCGGCGGCCTGGTATTCGGTGGCGATACGTACGGGGTCAAAGTTGGGACAGATGACGCCGGCGGAGGGGGAGGCTTTCTTGACCTCGGCGATGAGGCCGATGTCGCCGATGCGGGGATGGCGGAGGGCGGCGAGGAAGTCGCGGCGTTCGCCATGCTCGAGGAGGGCGTCACGCAAATCGCCGGCGGCGAGGCGGCGCTCGGGGAGGAGGGCGACCTCGCGTTTTTTTTGTTCAACGATTTCGTCGAGGATGTTCGGGCTTTTCACAAATAAAAATTTTAAATTACCTTTTCGACCAGCATACGCGGCCAACGAAACATATACCCAGCCAAAAAATAAGGCCGCCAAAATGTCCGGGCCTTCGGGCATGGCGTTGAGCAAGGTTTCATCCGCTCCGCGATCGCCCGCCACCCCGAGCATGGATAATGCCACAAGGGCAAATGTCAATCCGGTTAACACCAGCCAACCGGCCAGCATCGGCCAAGGATTTCTGATGCCGGCCCGGGCCATGCGCCAAGGCAGCCAGAGGGTGAATACAAACAAGCCCAACTCGCCGAACAGGAGCAAATGTATTCGCCAGTCCATATTCTGCGGCGGTTAATCCTCCACGTCCTTGACGCCTTGCATGCGTTTGAGGGGGCAGCCGGCGCGGAGCCAGCCGTTGACGTAGGGGTCGAGGTTGCCATCCATGACGCCCTGGACGTCGCTGGTCTCAACGCCGGTGCGAAGGTCCTTGACCATGCGGTAGGGCTGGAAGACGTAGCTGCGGATCTGGTTGCCCCAGGAGACGCTGCCTTTGTCGCCGTAGAAGCGTTCCATCTCGGCCTTGGCGGCGTCCTGACGCAGGGCGAAGATGCGGGAGAGGAGGAGGGCCATGGCGGTGGCGCGGTTCTGGTGCTGGGAGCGCTGGGCCTGAGAGGCGACGACGAGGCCGGTGGGCAAGTGGGTGATGCGGACGGCGGTCTCGACTTTGTTGACGTTCTGACCGCCCTTGCCGCCGGAGCGGAAGGTGTCGACGTGGAATTCGCCGGGAGGGATGACGATCTCGGTGGTGTTCTCCTCGAGCTCGGCGATGGTGTCGACGCTGGCAAAGCTGGTGTGGCGGCGTTTGTTGGAGTCAAAGGGCGAGATGCGGACGAGGCGGTGGACGCCGCGCTCGGCTTTGCAGAAGCCGTAGGCGTTTTCGCCCTGGATGCGGAGAGTGGCGCTCTTGATGCCGGCACCTTCACCGGGGAGGGCGTCAGTGACCTCGACCTCCCAGGCGCGGGATTCGGCCCAGCGCTGATACATGCGGAGGAGCATGTTGGCCCAGTCGCAAGCTTCGGTGCCGCCAGCGCCGGAGTTGATGCTGAGGATGCAGTTATTTTTGTCGTGGGGGCCGTTGAGGAAGACACGGAGTTCCATGGCCTCAAGGTCGTTAAAAAACTTTTTGAGGTCGCGTTCCAGCTCCTGCTCGAGTTTCAGTTGGGCGGCCTCGGGCTCGGTCTCGCCGAGCTCGACCATGACGCGGAAGTCGTCGAGCTGCCCCTCATGCTGGATGAGGGGCTCGATCTTGTTGCGGAGGGTGTTGGACTCATCGATGACCTTCTGGGCGGATTCGCGGGAGTTCCAGAAGGTGTCGGTGGCCATCAGGGAGTTGAGTTCGCCGAGGCGTTTTTGGGTGTTGGGGACGTCAAAGAAACCTCCGCAAGTGGGTGAGCTTGTCGGTGGCGGTGGTGATGCCGGTCTTGATCGTGTCGAACATGGGGCGGAGGATACGGGAGCGGGGGGAATTTTAAAATGCTGAAATTCTAAAATTCCAAAAAAGGGATTGGGACAGGGAAGGGCTCTGGAGATCGGAAAATATATTCGCGCGGAAAACGCGAAGATCAGTCCCACCTCTCCCACTGCCCTCTCCGCCATTTATTCAAATGGCAGAGAGGGGGTTTCATGGGTTCGTCTTCATGAGGTTTTGGGTGATGGGTGTGAGGCAGAAGGCGGGGGCTAATATTTAGTCGCTGCGGGAACAGAATCCAATTTGGCTGGCACATTTTTGGGCTGAATATCACATGTATAAAGTAAGGCCCCTGTTGTGTTTATAAAAATCGGGCCGGAGAAATTGTGTGTATTGTGAACTATAAAAATAATGCTTGGTCCGGGCAACCGCGGGGCGGGGCGTTTACGTTGATTGAATTGCTGGTGGTGATCGCGATCATCGCGATTTTGGCGGCGATGTTGCTGCCGGCGCTGGCAAGCGCGAAGCGGCGGTCGCAGCAGGCGGTCTGCACAAACAATCTGAAACAATTCGCGCTGTCGAACACGATGTATGCGGGTGATTTTGGGGGGGTGATGATGCAACCCTCCACGACCTCGGTGTATGGACAGAAGGGCGAATGGATCGCGTGTTTGCTGTCGTACTACGCCAATGCGACGAACATGATGACGTGTCCGACGGCGAACACGCCGGTGGGGAATCCGCTGTCGACGGCCAACGGGTTATCGGCGGGCGGGGTGGAAAATTTTGGGGCCAGCGGCGGGATCGCCGGCTCGGCCAACAATTGCTACACGATTTATTTCACCGGGGAAACGACGACGCCGGTGGGATTGTTGCTGAATTGCAGTTATCTTTATAATTCGTGGTTTTATCTGCCGGGGACGGCCTCCTCCGGGGCGAACAATGATCCGGACCAGCAGACGCAGGAAAAGGCTTATGGGGTGACGGATCCCCTCTGGCTATTTGGGAAAGACACCAGCGTGATGCACACGGCCCAGACGCCGCTCTTTGCCGATGGCAATTGGTGTGACGGATGTCCGGCGGAGCAGGACAGCCCGTCCATCAATCTCTGGGCGGGGACTACCCCCACGTTGCAGAGCAAGCAGGAGATGGGGCGGGTCACGATTCAACGCCATGCGTTCAATCCGGGACAGGCCAATCACAATTACTCCTCCGCGTGGACGAGCGCGACGCCGAAGGGGGGCGTCAATGTGGCGATGGTGGACGGGCATGTGGAGCTGAGCCCGCTGCCGAATCTTTATAATTACTACTGGCACAATAATTGGAACCAGAGTCCGAATATGGTGGCGATTGGAACGCCAAAATAAAAAAGCAGAAATCCTCGCTCAGCATGGTCACATTATTTCTTTAAAGGCTTCAGCCACCGGCGTGGTAGGGGCGGCCGGCGTGGTAGAGTTGCAATAGCTGGGCGTTGATATTCGCAAATTGGGTCTGGCCGGCGGCGCGGGCTTGTTGGATGGTGCGCTGACAGGTGGAGACGGCTTCGGGAAAGCGGCCGGCCTCGGCGTAGGCAGCGGCGAGGGTGCCCAGGAATCCGGCTTGTTTGTAACCGGTGAGGGCGCAGGCTTGTTCCGCATCGCGGACGGCCTCGGCGCCGTTGCGGAGGCGGTCATCGCCGCAGGTGGCGAGGAGCCAGGCGAGATTGTTGAGGGCCTGGGACAGGCCGGGTTTTTCGGTCACGACGCGGCGCAATTGGGTGATGGCCTGGGCGTTGTCGCCGGTCTGGTAGAGGAGGCCGACGTAGTTCAGACGGGTCTGGACATCGGACTTCAAGGCGAGGGCGATCTGCCATTGGCGGCGGGCCTCGGGGTTGCGGCCTTGCAGGGCGAGGTCCGAGGCGTATTGGCGGCGGGTCTCGGGGTCGATGGGCTGGCGGGCGAGGGCGGCCTGGAAATTGGTTTCGGCCCCGACAAAGTCGCCTTGCAACGACTGGGCGTGGCCGAGGTTCATGTGGGTGATGGGGTCGGCGGGCTGATAGGTCAGGGCGGTCTGGAAGGCGGCAATGGCGGCGGGGTAGTCCTGGCGTTTGGCGAGGATGGTGCCGAGGGAATTTTCGGCGCCCCAGGCGGCGGGGTTTTTGGCGAGGCAATCGCGCATGAGGGTTTCCTCGTGGCTGAAGATCCGGGCGCGTTGGTTGGCCAGCAGGGTGAGGGCGGCGAGGAGCAGCACGGCGACGAGCCGGAAGGTTTTTGGCCCGAGACCGCCGGCGAGGAGGGCCACAACCAAGGCCACGGGGGCAAGCATGGGCAGGTATTGGAGATGGTCGGAGACTTGGAGCCACGTCTGATACTGGCCGGCAAAGAAGCCGAGCACGGGGAAGAGGGCGGCGACAAAGCAGGCGAGGCCGAAAAGGACGTGGCGACCCCAGTCCTGCCGGAACCGCCAGGCGACGGCGAGGACGGCGGCGAAGAGCAGGAGGGGCAGATACGCCAGCGGGCTGGTGATGGTCACCGGCCAGAGGGGATAGAAGGCGTTCAAGGAGAGCGGGCAGACGTCTTTGCCGAGATAAAACCAGAGGATGCGACCGGCGAGGGCGAGGCGTTCGGCGAAGCTTTGGGCGGGCAAGGTTTCGTCGGCGAGGGCCTGATATTTCTGGAAGCCGGCGGACAGGATGCCGAAGGCGAGGGCGAGCACAAAAAACGGGACGAGCCGCCAGACTTCGGCCAGAGTGATGCGTCCGTGCCGCCAGAGGAGGATGAAGAGGAGCACGGGGGGAAGCATGACGACGGAGGTTTTGGCGAACAGGGCGAGGAGAAAGGCGAGGAGGGCGAGCGTATACCAGGTGTTACCGGTCGACCGGCGGCCGGGAGCGGAGGATGCGGCCGGGGCAATTTGGTCCTGGTAGCGCAGCCAGGCCCAGAGGCTGAGGAGGCAGAAGGGGAGGGAGAGGGTGTTCTTGAGTTCCGCGATGCGGGCGACGGAGGTGACGGCGACGGGATGGACGGCGAAGACGGCGGCGGCCACCCAGGCGCCCGGAACGCGCAGCCGACGCAGTACGCGCCAGAGGAGCACGGCGCTGAGGGCGTGCAAAGCCAGATTGACGGCGTGATAGCCGCCGGGATGCTCGCCCCAGAGGAGCCATTGCGCCTGGAAGGCGAGGTTGGAGAGGATAAAGTCGGTCTGGAACCAGATGTTGAAGATGGTGAACTGGCCGTTGACGAGGGGGTTGTCATCGGCGATGAGCCGGTGGTCATCCATCAAAAAAACGCCGGGCAGGAGCGGGTAGTATACGGCCAGGACAAGGGCGGCCAGCGCCAGCACACCGAGGAGGGGCTGAAGGCGGGCGCGGGCGGCCGGAGGGGGCGCGGCGGCGGAGGTTGTCTCGAAATGGTTCATTGGCAACTTGCTGCCCACGGGCCTAAGAATGGCAAATATTAGACGGGGCCGGGCAGGACGGTCACCAGCCTTTTGGGGCAGGGAGTTGGGGCGTTATAATCCTAATGTCCGCAATTGGAATAGTGGTCAAAGCGTTTCAGAGCGAGTAAAATTGGGGGTGATGAGCACATTTACGTCGCTGGTTTCGGATCACCTGGCGGGTGAAGGGCGGGACGAAAT
>Ga0302319_10002910_pt1 | contig 36308 bp, 36 predicted proteins | sample Bog_T0_2_FD_203319 | JGI IMG/M metagenome (GOLD analysis project Ga0302319, IMG submission 203319) | Peat permafrost microbial communities from Stordalen Mire near Abisko, Sweden - Bog_T0_2 | ecosystem: Environmental > Terrestrial > Soil > Wetlands > Peat | place: Sweden: Abisko, Stordalen Mire...
GCTGACCTGGCCGCGTTCCAGCGCGCCCAAGGCCCGCACCATCAAATCGGCGCCCAGCCGCGAAAGCTGGTCGCTGAGTTCGCCCATGGTCTTACGCCCGATTGTGACGCGTTCGGCCATCAGGACCGGGCCGGTGTCCAGCCCTTCGTCCATGTGCATCACCATCACCCCGGTCTCGAGGTCGCCCGCCATCACGGCGCGCTGGATGGGAGCGGCGCCGCGCCAGCGCGGTAAGAGCGAGCCGTGCAGGTTGAAGCAGCCCAGCTTGGGCGCCGCGAGAATGGCTTTGGGCAGCAGCAGGCCATAGGCCACGACCACCGCGGCGTCGAGATTGAGAGCGGCGAAGGCGGCTTGTTCGTCGGGGCTTTTCAGGGAGAGCGGGGTGCGAACGTCCAAACCCGCCGTCTGGGCGAATTTGTGGACCGGGCCGGGCGTGGTTTCCAGGCCGCGGCCGCTGGGGCGCGGCGGCTGGGAATAGACGGCGGCAATGTCATGGCCCTGGGCAATCAGTTCGGCCAACGCCGGAACCGCGAAATCCGGCGTGCCCATGAAAGCCAAACGCAGGACCATCAGACAGCCAGCTTTTTGGCTTTGGTCAGTTTCTTGAGCAGCATGCTGCGCTTGAGCTTGGAAAGATGATCGATGAACAGCACGCCTTCGAGATGGTCCATCTCATGCTGCAGGCAGGTGGCGAGCATGCCATCGGCCTCAATCTCAACCCGCTTGCCGTCGAGATCGAGATATTCGGCGCGGATGCGGGCCGGGCGTTCGACATCGTCATAGATTTCCGGGACCGAGAGGCAACCTTCTTCATAAGTCGCCAGTTCATCGGAAGCCCAGAGGATTTTGGGATTGATGAAGACGCGCCAGTTTTTCCTGCCGGTTTTTTTGTCGCCGTCTTTTTGGTCCAGGTCCATGACAATGACGCGGCTTGGCACCCCGATCTGCACCGCAGCCAGGCCGATGCCGTCGGCGGCATACATGGAATCGGCCATGTCCTGGGCCAGCTTGCGGATTTCCCCATCCACCTTTTTGACTTCGGTGGAGACGGCTTTCAGGCGCGGGTCTGGCGCGGTAAGGATGGGGTGGATGGCCATGGCTTTTGAGATAGGCGAGCAAACTTCCTAGGTCAAGAAGAGGGCAATAGGGTCAAGAAGCATGGAAATTGGGCTGATAATTCTGGCGGTTGCGGTGGTGGCGGCGGCGGCGATTTTCGCTTTCGCCCGCCCCAAAACAGCGCCCGAGACAATTCCCGAAGTTTGGGCCGACCCCCGGCTGGACACGGTGATCGCCGGGCAAGGCGCCATCGCCGGACAGTTCCAGGCCACCTTGGAGGCGCAGGCGCAGTTGTCGCGTTCCCTGGCCGAGCGGATCGAGGCGCTGGACAAGCGGCTGGGCGAGAATCTGAAGGAAAGCGCCTGCAAGACCGGCGAAACCCTGGGCGGCATCCAGGCCCGGCTGACAGTGATCGACGAGGCGCAAAAGAACATCTCGGACCTGTCGGGCCAAGTGGTCAGCTTGCAGCATGTGCTGTCGAACAAGCAGGCGCGCGGCGCCTTCGCCCAGGTGCAGATGGAAAGCATTGTGCGCGACGGACTGCCGCCATCGCTTTACGATTTCCAGTTCACCCTTTCCAACCGCAACCGGCCCGACTGTGTCATCCGCATTCCCGGCAACGGAGCGCTTCTGGTGATTGACGCCAAATTTCCGCTGGAGGCTTTCACCCTGCTGCGCAAGGCCGCCAATGACGAAGAAAAGAAAGTGGCGGTGGCACGCGTCAAGAGCGATGTCTCCAAGCATGTCAGTGATATTTCCGAGAAATATCTGATTCCCGGCGAGGTGCAGAGCCCAGCCATCATGTTCGTGCCGTCGGAATCCATCTATGCCGATCTGCATGCCGAATTTGATGAGTTGATTCAGAAAGCCCATCGCGCCCAGATCATGGTGGTGTCGCCCAACATATTGATGCTGGCAATCAACACCATCCAGACGGTGATGAAGGATGCCAAGATGCGCGAACAGGCCGACCTGATCCGCAATGAGGTTGGCGTGCTGGTGACGGATGTGAAACGGCTGGGTGAGCGGGTGGCCAAGCTGCAAAGCCATTTCGGCCAGGCCGAGGCCGATCTCAGGGACATCACCATTTCGACCGACAAGATCGTCAGCCGGGGCGAGAGGATCGAGCGGGTGGAATTGGCGCCCGGCGAAACCAAGACGCTGAATTAAAGTGCGCGCCTGGCTTTAAACGCGGCCGACAAAGTCCCTTCGTCGAGATAGTCGAGCTCACCGCCCACCGGCACGCCATGCGCCAGGCGGGTGACTTTCATGCCGCCCAGCATATCCATCAGGTAATGCGCCGTGGTCTGGCCTTCGACAGTGGCATTCATCGCCAGAATAACTTCGTCCACGCCGCTTTTGGCCCGCTCCAGCAGCGGCGCAACGCTAAGGCGTTCCGGCGTAATGCCGTCCAGCGCCGACAACGCCCCGCCCAGCACATGGTAGCGGCCGCGAAACACGCCTGCCCGTTCCAGCGCCCAGAGATCGGCGACATCTTCCACCACGCAAAGCAGATGCGGGTCGCGGCGCGGATCGCGGCAGATGGCGCAAGGGCTGATGGTGTCGAGATTGCCGCAGATTTCGCAGTCGCGGGTGGCGGCGGCGGCGTCCTGCATGGCGGCGGCCAGCGGCTCCAGCAGCAGGTCGCGCTTTTTCAAAAGCACCAAAGCGGCTCTCCGCGCCGAGCGAGGCCCCAGGCCGGGCAGCTTGGCGAGGAGCTGGATCAGGCGTTCAATTTCACTGCCGGAGGCCATTCAGTCTTCGCTATCCGGGGCGGCCACGGGCGGCGCTTCCACATCACGCACCGCGACAATTTCGGCGCCGGGGAAACGGTCCAGCACCGCGCGCACCAGGGGCGCCTGCATCACGCTTTCGATGCGAGCGGCCTTGGCGTTCTTTTTCTGCTCGGCAAGCGTCGGGGCGCCGCCGTCATTGGTGACCGAGACGCTCCAGCGGACCCCGGTCCAGTCGCGCAGCTTTTGTTGCAGATCGCCCGCCAAGGTGCGGGGCGCGCGCGGGCCGGGACGGAATTCCAGGCGGCCGGCTTCCAGCTTCACCAGATGAATATCGTTTTCGATATGCACTTTCAGCACCGGGGCGTGGTTGGCGGCGGCCAGAGCGGCGATGTCTTCCAGCCCCTTCAGCACCGGAGCGGATTCACTGGAAGACAGGGCGGGCTGGGGTGCGGGATTGAGCTTTGGGGAAGCAGAGCCGCGAACGGCCCCCTCACCCGGCGTGGCTCGCGCCACGCCACCCTCTCCCCCTTTGGGGGCGAGGGAATTTCGTGGGCCGTTATCAAGAACGTCGCGTACCAGCTTGTCGGTCGGCGGCAGCTCGGCGGCATAGGCCAGGCGGATCAGGGCCATTTCACAGGCCAGGATGGGGCGGGTGGCGTCGCGCACCTCGAACAGGCCCTTGAGCAACATCTGCCAGGCGCGGGTGAGCGAGGCGACGGTGAGCTTGGCGGCCAATTCGCCGGCGCGCTTGGCCTCGCCCGAGCCGCCATCGAAGAAGCCTTGCGCAGAGGGCGCCACTTTCACGCGGGTGAGGAAATGGGTGATCTCCAGCAGGTCCTGCATCACCGCCAGAGGGTCGGCGCCGGAATCGTAAAGCCCCTGCAAATCCGTCAGCCCTTCCGCGATCCTGCCGCCCATGACTTTTTCAAACAGGTCCAGCATCCGGCCGCGATCCGCCAGCCCCAGCATGTCGCGGATGGTGACAGCTTCTATGACGTCGCCGCCTTCACCATGGGCCATGGCTTGGTCCAGCAGCGACAGGGCATCGCGGGCCGAGCCCTCGGCGGCGCGGGCGATCAGGGCGAGCGCCCCGGCCTCGATCTTCACATTTTCCTTTTCCGCGATGCCGGCGAGCCAGGTGGCAAGCTCGGCGCTGTCGATGCGGCGCAGATCGAAACGCTGGCAGCGCGACAGCACCGTTACCGGCACTTTGCGGATTTCGGTGGTGGCGAAAATGAATTTCACATGCGGCGGCGGTTCTTCCAGGGTCTTGAGCAACCCGTTGAAGGCCTGCTTCGACAGCATGTGCACTTCGTCGATGATATAGACCTTGTAGCGCGCCGAGGCGGGAGCGTAGCGCACGCCTTCGATGATCTCGCGGACATCGTCAATGCCGGTGCGGCTGGCGGCATCCATCTCCTGCACATCCATATTGCGCGATTCCGCGATGGTCACGCAGGGATCGCAGACGCCGCAGGGGTGAATGGTGGGTTCGGTGCGTTTGCCGTCGGGGCCGACGCAATTGAGCGCCCGGGCGATGATGCGGGCGGTGGTGGTTTTGCCCACGCCGCGTACCCCGGTGAGCATGAAGGCATGTGCGATACGGCCCGACGCAAAAGCGTTGGACAGGGTGCGGACCAGCGCCTCCTGACCGATCAGGCCGGTGAAATCGGACGGGCGGTATTTGCGCGCCAGAACGCGGTACGGCTCGGGCGGCGCGCCCAGGTCAAAAGAGAGGTCTTCGGCCATGTCGGGACTATAGCAAGCCATGGGCGGATTTTGCGACTCGCAAAAAGCGTCCCCAGGGCTTATATACCTGCTCGGAAGTCGGTGCGGACGAAGCTGTCGCCAACCCGGTCAGGTCGGGAACGAAGCAGCCGTAACGAATTTGCTTCGGGTCGCGCCGGCTTCCACCTTCCAGAAAATAAAGCCGCCACCGATAGCGCGAGAGATTTTGGGGCGTAGGCAGGAGCGCCTAACGATGTGGCCAGCACGGCCATGAGCGACGGCGCGACGAACCTACGACCCAAAATATCCGCGCTAAGGCATATCTTCGCGGAAAGGGTGAGCAGGATAAGCCCCTAGGATCGTCAGCCGCGTGGTGTAAAAGGCGAGCTCTTCCAGCGCGCGTGCAACCGGGGCATCTTCAGGATGCCCCTGAATATCAGCATAGAATTGGGTGGCGTTGAACGAGCCGCCCAACTGATAGGATTCCAGCTTGGTCATGTTGACGCCATTGGTGGCAAAGCCGCCCATCGCCTTGTAGAGCGCGGCGGGGACATTCTTCACCCGGAACACGAAGGTCGTTACCACCTTGCCGCCCGGCGGGGCGTCAACGCGCTGACGCGACATGATGAGGAAGCGGGTCATGTTGTGATGCTCGTCCTCAACATCGGCTTTCAGCACCTTGAGGCCATAGAGTTCGCCCGCCAAAGTGGAGGCGATGGCGGCGGCGCTTTTGTCACGCAATTCCGCGACATGCTTGGCGGCGCCCGCCGTGTCGTACCAGTTATGGATCACCGGCTTCATCGTCTGGATCAGCTTGCGGCATTGCGCCAGCGCCGGCGCCTGGCTGTAAAGATTCTTGATGTCGGACAGTTTGGCGGTTTTCAGGCCCAGCAATTGATGGCGGATGGGCAGGAAATGTTCGCCCACGATATGCAGGCCGGAATCCGGCAGCAGATGATGGATATCGGCGATGCGGCCCATCAGCGAATTTTCCACCGGGATGATGCAGAGGTCGCAATCGCCGCTTTTCACCGCTTCGATCGCGTCCTCGAAGCTGGGCTTGGGGATCGCCGCAGCGTGCTCGACCGCCTCGCGCGCCGCCAGATTGGCATAGGCCCCCGGCTCGCCCTGAAAGGCAATGCGCTTGGCCCCTTTTACGGCATTGCTCTTGAGGACTTTAATCATGGGGCATTCTTCAGCAGTGTGTTGGCGCGGGTCAGATCGGCGGGAGTATCAACAGACAGAGGCACCCTGTCCACGCGCGCCACGGCAATGGTCATATGCGCTTCCAGCGCCCGGAGCTGCTCCAGCTTTTCGCGCTTTTCCAGGGGTGACGGCGGCAGGGCGACAAAGCGCGTCAGCGCTTGCCGGGTGAAGGCGTAAATTCCCACATGATGAAACAGCGGCCCGTCGCCCGACGGCGCGGTGCAGCGCGTGAAATAAAGTGCGCGGCCTTTTTTGCCGTCTGTGTCCCAGGCCACCACCGCCTTGACCACGGATGGATTGCCGCGCTCGGCAGGGTCGGTGATTTCGGCCGCCAGGGTGGCGATGTCGGCACCGGGCAGCGCGTCCACAACGGCATGGATGGAAGCGGCCTCCAGCGCCGGCAGGTCGCCTTGCAGATTCACCACCACATCATGCCGCCCTTCAGGGTCCACCGCCGTGAGAGCGGCAAAGATGCGGTCCGAGCCGGAAGGCAGGTCTGGGTCGGTGAGGACGGCCCGGCCCCCGGCGGCGGTGATCGCCGCCGCGATTTCCGGCTCCGCCGCCGCCACAATCACCGGCCCCAGCCCAGCTGCCACCGCCCGTTCCCAGACGCGCACAATCATGGGACGGCCGGCGATGTCGGCCAAAGGCTTGCCCGGCAACCGGGTCGAAGCCACGCGGGCGGGGATCAACAGGATCGGATTCATGCGGGGTTCCCTGTGCAGCGTGTTTATGCCCAGTTTCCGGCTAAAGCCAGCAGCAGGCTCGATTTTATGCGACGCTTCGCCGCAATGATTTGCGGGTTTGGGCGGGTAATGTCGCCCCGTATTCGCCGGCTGCACCAGCCGGCACTTAATCGTTGACGCGCGGTCTTTCGCCGCCCGCGCTTCTGGGGAGCTTGCCGAATGGATTCCTTTGAGTGGAACAAGATCGCCGGCGCGGTCCTCGGCACCCTGATTTTCATTTTTGTCATCCGCCTGGTCGCCGAAGCCATCTATGAGCCGGAAGTCCCGACCAAGCCCGGCTATGCCGTCCAGGGCGTGGTGGAAGCTGCCGGCAGCGCGGCCACGGCGCCGGTGGAAGAAGTCATTCCCGATTGGGGCACCGTGCTGCCCGCCGCCGATGTCGCGGCCGGCAAGACCGTCTCGGTGAAGTGCGAACAATGCCATGACACCTCCAGCGCCAAGACCAACAAGATTGGCCCGGCGCTTTATGGCGTGGTCGGGCGTCCCCGCGCCTCGGTCGCCGGCTTCGATTATTCCAGCGCCATGAAGGCCAAGGGCGGCACCTGGACCTATGATGAGATTTTCAAGTTCACCAAATCGCCGGGCGCCTATATCCCCGGCACCAAGATGAGCTTTGCCGGTCTTTCGCGCGCCGAGGATCGCATCAACCTGATCGCCTTCCTGCGCACCAATGCCGACAGCCCGGCGCCTATACCGCCGCCCGCACCCAAAGCCGCGGCCGCGCCGGCGGCGGCTCCCGCTGCTGCTCCGCCAGCAGGCGGGGCAACGGCCGCCGCACCTGGCGCCCCGATCAAGGCAGGTGTTGCAGCACCCGCTGCGGCGACGCCGGCAAAAGCAGGCACGGCTCCGGCCAAGGCCGGCGCGCCGTAGAGCGGCGTGAAGCCCAAAGTCCTGTTCCTGCTGCCGCCGGGATGGGCCCCCCTGGGCAAGGAAATATTCGCCAGTCCGCTTTATGACGCTCTGCTGCACAGCACGGATGATTATCGGCCGGATGAAGTGGATTATTTCGTCGGCTTCCGCCCGCCGCACGGGTTCCTGAAATCCCTGCCCCATCTCAAGCTGGTGATTTCGCTGGGCGCCGGCGTCGACGGATTCCTGGACGATCCGCAATTTCCAAAGCATGTGCCGCTGGTGCGCTTCAAGGACGAATCTCTGGCGCTGGAGATGGCGCAATATGTCGCCCTGCATGTGCTGATGATCCATCGCCATCAGCGTTATTTCGACCAGGCCCAGGCCGATCATGCCTGGCGGCAATTGCCGCCCCCGCGCCCCACCGGCAAGACCCGAATCGGCATTATGGGGATGGGCGAAATCGGCGGCACCATCGCCGGACGGCTGAAGGCATTTGGCTTTGCGGTGTCGGGTTGGAGCCGGACGCGCAAAAATCATCCCGGGGTCAAAAGTTTTGCCGGGAAAAGCGAACGCAAGGAATTTCTCGGCCAGTGCGACATGCTGGTCTGCGTGCTGCCGCTGACGCAAGAGACCCGTGGCATGATGAATGCGGAACTGTTCGCGCAATTGCCGCGGGGCGCCTGGGTGATCAATGTGGCGCGCGGCGCCATGCTGGTCGAGGAGGAATTGATCGCGGCGCTGGGCAGCGGCCAGCTGGCGGGCGCGGTGCTGGACGTTTTCCAGACCGAACCACTTCCCGAAGACAGCCCGATCTGGCGCCATCCCCAGATCACAGCAACGCCGCATATCGCCGGCATCACCGATCCAGGCGTGGCGCTGCGCCATGTCGAGACATGTGTCAGCGAGATGGAAGCCGGCCGCCTGCCAAAGGATATTGTTGCGCTGGAGCGCGGCTATTAGAGGCGCTTGATTGCGGTGACCGGCCCGGCGGTTTTTGCGATGCGGGCGACGGCCTGGTCCAGCGGTTCTGCAAACACTTCCATATGAAAGGCATTGGCGTGCAGCAGGCGGGTGGTGTCGAGCATCACGCCCATATGGCCTTTCCAGAACACCAGATCTCCTCTGCGCGCCTCCGGCGCGACATCGCCGCGCTGCGGATCGTATATCGGCAACCCCAATGCCTTTTCCATCATGTCGGTGTCGCGGGGGGCCGAAATTCCCGCCGCCTGCAACGCGGTTTGAATCAGTCCCGAACAGTCCAGCCCCGCTACCGTCTTGCCGCCCCAGACATAGGGCACGCCCCGGAAGCGCTCGGCGACGGCTACAAAATCGGGCGCAAGATCTGCCAGCGGCGCCAGATGGCCTTCATAGACAAAGCCGCCGCCGGCAAGATGGGCAAAGCCATTGGCCCGCGCCTCAACTTTCACCACCGCCCCGAGCGGCAGCATGTCATAGAGAACCGATTTCACATCGCTGCTTGGCAGCAAAGGCGTCGCCAGGGCGGTGACCCTGTGGCCGGGCTGGGTGCAGGCGTCCAGGCAGGCGCTGTGCAGGTAGCCGACATAGGAATCATTTTGCGCCTGGCCCCAGGACCAGCCGTTCTTTCCCTCATAAACGGTGAAGATTTCTCCGAACAGCAATTCACTCTGGCGCATGCTGTGATGGTCGGGATCGGCATGCAGGGTGGTGCGCCCCCGCACCACTTGCTGGCGCGTTCCGGTGACGAAATTGGCGGCTTCCACCTTGCCCTTAAGATGGGCGGCGGCGAGATCGGGGCGAGCGGGGGTAATTCTTCTATCGCCCATAGCGCTCTTTCAGCAGGGCATAAAGCGTGCGGGCGCTGTTGGCTTCGCCGCCCAGCTTGCGGCCCGGCCGCGGGCGGTCGGTCCAGCCTGCGATATCCAGATGCACCCAGCTTTTGGCCTTTTCGACAAAGCGGTTCAGGAAAAGGGCGGCGGTGATGGCGCCGGCATAGCCGTAATTGGGATTGTTGGTGAGATCGGCGACGGCGCTGGACAATGTCGGCTCATAGCCGCGCCACAGCGGCAGCCGCCACAGCGGATCGGCGGTGGCGGCGGCATGGCGCATCAGGTCGGCGGCCAGGACTTCGTCATCGGTGAAGAAAGGCGGCAGCTCCATGCCGGTGGCGATGCGCGCCGCACCGGTCAGGGTGGCAATGTCAATCAGCAGCGTTGGCGCTTCGTCATCGGCATCGGCCAGAGCATCGGCCAGCACCAGGCGGCCTTCGGCATCGGTGTTGCCGATCTCGACCGTCAGGCCCTTGCGGCTTTTGAAAACATCGGAGGGGCGATAGGCAGTACCGGACACCGAATTCTCCGCCGCCGGAATCAGCACCCTGAGGCGTAAGTTTAGCTTTGCGCCCATCACCATGCCGGCCACAGCCAGCGCCACCGCCGCGCCGCCCATGTCTTTTTTCATGGTCGACATGCCGCTGGCGGGCTTGAGGTCATAGCCGCCTGTATCGAAACAGACGCCTTTGCCGACCAGCGTGACTTTGGGGCCGCTGCCCCAGACCAGTTCGATCAGGCGCGGCTGCCGCGCCGAGCCCTGTCCCACGGCATGGATCAACGGATAGTCTTTTTTCAGCGCGGCACCGCCGATGACACGGAATTTGGCGCCATGCTGTTTGGCGAGGGTGGTTGCGGCGGCGGCCAGCTCGTCCGGGCCCATATCGTTGGGGGGCGTGTTGATCAGATCGCGGGCGAGAAATACGCCCGCTGCAATGCGGCTGATCTCTTCGCCGTCCACGCCCGGCGGCAGCGCCAGTTTGGGGGCGCGTTTGGAAGGCTTCTTGTAGCGGGAGAATTGATAAAGCCCGTACAGCCAGGCCAGCGCGGCCTTATCGCCGCCGCAGAAATCGGGCACCTCGCCGAGACGGTAGGTGCCGTCGGGCAGACTTTCGGAAAATGCCGCCAGCGCAAGTGCGTCGGTGTTTTTGCCAAGCCCCAGCACGGCGCCGGAAAGACCGACTTTACCGGGCAGCAGCCGCAATTCCCCTTCTTTGGCGGTGAAGCCGCTGGCCTTCAGATAGGGGTATTTGGCGAGAAAGCCCTTTACGTCCTTTGCCGCCACGGCATGGAGCGGAATGGCTCGTTGAGAGGATTTCGCAAAGCTCGCATGCATGAATGGGTCTTACCGGAAAGCGCAGGGGACTTTATGAATGCGGAGCCAGCTTGCCAAGGAGCGGCGGCCCGGAAAAGTGTGGGTGGCCAGGCGGCCTAGCGACAGCGTAGTGGCCGCGCGTAGCGCCGCGGTTTTCCGTTAGCCGGGCGACCATCGAATAAGGAGCTCAAATATGTATACCCTGATCGTCGGTACCCAGGACTGGTCGAGCTGGAGCCTGCGGCCTTATCTCGCCTTGATGGCCAGCGGCGCGCCGTTCGACATGGAAGTGATAAGGCTGCGGGTCACCAATACCAGCCGTGAGACCATCCTGAGATATTCCCCGGCGGGCAAGGTGCCGGTGCTGAAATATGATGGCATGACGGTGTGGGACAGTCTTGCCATCTGCGAAACCCTGGCGGAACGGCATCCCGAAGCACAATTGTGGCCGGCAGATGCCGCGGTGCGGGCGAGGGCGCGGGCCTATGCCTGCGAAATGCATTCCGGTTTTCCCGATCTCCGCGACCAGCTGAACATGGATTTCGTGCGCCGCTTGCCGCTGCCGGAATTGCGGCCGGAAACCGAAATCCAGATCGCGCGCATCATCTCCGCCTGGGAAGCGGCGCTGGCGGCGCAGGGCGGCGACGATTTTTTGTTTGGAAAATTTTCCATCGCCGACTGCATGTATGCGCCGGTGGTGTCGCGCTTTACCACTTATGACGTGACCGTGCCGCCACGGGTCAAAGCCTATATGGACAAAGTCTGGGCCTTGCCGGGCATGCAGAACTGGCTGGCGGCGTCACAGAAGGAAGTGGTGGAGGGAATTGCCTAACGCCGGGCGGATTCGCTGTAGAAGCGCGCCGCGCCGGGATGCAGCGGCGCCGGCGGCGACAGGGCGGCGGTGGCAAGCCCGATTTCGCGCGCGGAGGGATGGCTGGCGGCCAGTGCGCCGTAATTGTCCGGATTGAACAAGGCGCGGGTGATGCCATAAACCAGCGCCTCGGGCTCGCTGTCGCGCACCACCCACAGGGCTCGGGCCGAGACTGTCTGCACGATGGCATTGCTGCCATAGGCGCCGGCGGAAATTGGCGCCGCCGAAAATGATGGCACCGCTTTCAGCAACCGGTCGCGGCCGGGCCCATCGATTGGCGCAAGCCGCGCCTGGCCGTGGCCGACCAGGTCGCTGATCGGATCCAGCGGCACACCGCCCACCGCGAAGAAGGCGTCAAGCTTGCCGGCCTTCATCAGGGTGGCGGCATTGAAGACATCCTCATGCACGGCTTTCATCGCGGTCTCCGGAACATGGTAGGCGCTCAAAATCTCGCGCGCGGTGATGCCAACGCCGGAACCATCGCTGCCCAGCGAGACACGCTTGCCCTTCAGATCGGCCACGCCGCGTATTCTGGAATTTGCCGCGACCACCAGATGCACCTGTTCGGCAAACAGCGAGGCGATTACCCGCACATGGCTTTGCGGGCCGAGACGGTGGAACGGACCATCGCCCTTGACGGCAGCGGCCGTCACATCGCTCTGCGCCAGGCCGGATTCGACATCGCCGCGATTGACGGCGATCAGATTGTCCACCGCCCCTTCCGAGGTGCGGGCGCTGACGATCAGGCCGGCGGGGCCGCAGAGATTGGCGTTGTCGCAGCGGTCGACGCCGCGCGGATGGCTGATCAGGCCGGCAATGGCCTCGCCCACGGGAAAAAAAGTGCCGGCGGTCGAGCCGGTGGCGATCTGGAAGGAAATCCGCTCCGGGGCCGGAACGGGGATCTGGGTGCCGGCGGCGGTTTGCCGCCCGCTTCCGACCAGTGCCGCCAACACCAGGGCAGAAATTCCGGCCACAATGGCCAAGGTCGCAAGACGATGCTTCATGGGTTGTTAACCAACTCCCCCATTGCGTCGGATTTTGGACAGCCGCTTGGGCCCATAGCGACAGCGTATGGGCGCGTAGCGGACGATGGAGCGCCCAAACCCTTTTATCTATATGCTCCAATATGTTTAAGGGTTTGTTGACCGGGGTCTTGGCACACTGGCGTCGAAGAGTGGCTAAGGGCCTTTCCATGCTGCGTATCGCACCCCGAACGATGATTGTTCTGCTTTGCGGAACCATGCTTGCCGGCTGTGCCACCATTGCCCCGGATGTCGCCAAGCTGACCGGCGGCGATACCCAGGCGGGACATGCCCGCAAGGAAGCCAGCAACGCCGTGACCGAAAAGACCGCGCCCACCGATCTGGAAGGCGGCGTGCGCCAGGCCCAGCTGATGCGCCTGGCCGGTCACTATGACGATGCAATTCATGTTCTGTCCCAGCTGATGCTGGTGGCGTCGGACGATCCGCGCGTGGTTGCGGAATATGGCAAGACCCTTGCCGAAAAAGGCCGTGCCCAGGATGCGGTCGAGTTTCTCAATCGCGGCATCGAGCTTTCCTCCAATGACTGGACGCTCTATTCGGCGCTGGGCGTGTCCTATGACCAGCTCGGCAACCAGGTGGCCGCCCGGGCGGCTTATGAACATGCCCTGGCGCTGCGCCCGGAAGAGCCCAGTGTGCTGAACAATTATGCGCTCTCGCGCATGCTGGCGGGCGATACCGACGGCGCCCGCATCCTGATTAATCGCTCACAGCTCGCGGGCGGCGCCAGCGACGCCAAGATCGCTTCCAATATCGCGCTGCTGAACAAGATCGATCCGGCCCCAGCCGCGCCGCAGAATCTGGCCGTGGCGCAAAAGCCTGCCGCCATGCCTGCCAGGCAAGCAGCGCCCATGGTCGCCAGCAGCGCGCCGCCCATGATTATGCAGCGCCCCCTGCCGCAGCCGGTCGCCCAGAATGCCCCGCGTCTCATCATTCCCAATGGACAGCAGCCGCAGAAAACCGCCATGGCGCCGATGCAGGCCAGCGGCGTGGTGATGCAGGCGGTGCCGTTCGATCCTTTCGCCGGACCCGTCCACGGGTCCGCGAAGGCGAGGCCTGTCCAAAAATCCGCGAAGGCCGGCCCGCCGAATCCGGCGGTCCATGCGCCCGAGGCGCTGCCCATCGTACCCGCCAAGGTCGCGCTGGTGCCGCCGAAATTCGACATCATTCCGGATGCACCGGCCGCCAAGCCCGCAGTGGTGAAGACTGCCGATGCCAAGGCGGGCGGTGCGGCTGCAAAGACCGCAAACGCCACGCCGGGCGGCAAAATGGTTCCGGTCAAGGCCGTCGCCAAGGATGCCATTCCGGCGCTGCGCCTGAGCGCCAACGCCTACTGAATTTTCGATTCTGTCGAAATAAAAAAGGCGCGGGCCGAAACCCGCGCCTTTTTTCGCATCTGTTGGGGCGCTAGGGATTTTGCGGCGTGAGCATGCATAGCTTTTCTTAGCGAGGGAAGCGAGCTTAGAAAAGCTGGCACTAGCCGAGCGCAGCGAGGATGGGAGCGCCTAGCGAAGTGTGCAAGACGCACATGAGGTCCATAAGCGACAGTGAATGGACGCGCGACGAACTCACGACGCAAAAGACCAGCGCCGGCGGCCTAGTGGCCGAGCGGGTTGCCCAGATGCATCAGCTTCATCGCCGCCGGCCCCAAGATGACCACGAACAGGCAGGGCAGGAAGAAGATGATCATCGGCACGGTCAGCTTGGCGGGCAGCGAGGCGGCCTTGCGTTCGGCTTCCTGCATGCGCATTTCGCGGTTTTCCGTGGCGGTCACGCGCAGGGCCTGGCCCATGGGCGTGCCGTATTTTTCGGCCTGGTTCAGCGCCACCGCCACCGCTTTGACACCCTGGTGGCCGCAGCGCTTGGCCAGATTGTCGAAGGCCTGGCGGCGCTCGGGAAGATAGGACAGTTCGGCGGTGGTGAGCGCCAGTTCCTCTGCCAGTTCGGCGGATTGGGTGCCGATCTCGGCGGCGACCTTGGTGAAGGCGCTTTCGATCGACATGCCGGATTCGACGCAGATCAGCATCAGGTCCAGAGCATCGGGAAAGGCGCGCATGATGGATTGCTGGCGGCGGGTCCGGGTGTTGGTCACCCACAGATCGGGCAGGTAATAGCCGAACAGGGCACCGGCAAAGGACGCCGTCACCTTCATCATGAAGGAATAATGGAAATTCGTCAGCACAAACAAATAGACCAGCATCACCACAAATACGATCGGCGGCATCACAAAGCGGAAAAACATGAAGGCAATCATCGGCGCCGGGCCGCGGAATCCGGCCTGGGCCAGCTTGTCCTTGCTGTTTTCGGATTCCAGCATATTGCCCAGCTTGAAACGGTCCAGCGTGCTTTTCATATAGCTGGAGGGTTCGATGCGAAGCGCGCCGCGCTTGGCATTCAGGGCGGCATGGTGACGGGCGCGCAGTTCCTCGCGGCGCTGGGCCACCGATTTGAGGCGGGCGCCCAATCCGTCGCGTTCGGCCAGCGGCAGGCCCAGTGTCACGATCGTGGCAAAGGCCAGGATTGCCGCCGCCGCCGTGGCCAGGAACGACTTGTCGAACAGGATATTGAAAAGCCCAACGCTCAACATGGATGGTCCAAGCTCATGTCTTGAAGTTGATCATTTTGCGCATCACGAAGATGCCCACGCCCATCCACACGGCGCAGCCCGCCAGCATCAGATTGCCCAGTTTTTCCGTGAACAGCAGGCTGATATAGGCTGGCGTGGTGATATAAACGAGCGCCATCACACCCGGCGGCAGCGAACCGATGATCATGGATGAGGCTTTGGCCTCGGACGACATCGCGCGGATCTTGCCTTCCAGGCGTTTGCGGTCGCGCAGCACCGCGGCCAGATTGCCCAGCGCCTCCGACAGATTGCCGCCCGACTTGGACTGAATCGTCATCACGATGCTGAAAAAGCCCACTTCGGCGGTGGGCATGGCATCATACATGCGCTTGAGGCCCTGCTCCAGCGTGATGCCGACCTTCATGCCTTCGACCAGGCGGCTGAATTCGCTGCCCACCGGATCGGGCGATTCCTTGGCGACAATGCGCAGCGCCTCATTGGTGGGCAGGCCGGATTTGACCGAACGCACGATCACGTCAATCGCATTGGCGAATTCCGAAGTGAATTTCTTGCGCCGGCGGTTGGTGAGAAAGCTGAGGGCCCAGCGCGGGAAACCAACGCCCATGGCGAAGGCCGCCAGACCCATCACCAGCGGCGTCTGGTGCGTGACATAGCAGCCAAAGCCTGCTGAGAGGCCCAGCACGCCACAAACGATCCAGAAGGTGCGCGGCGAGGTGTTGGCAAAGCCCGCCTGCTCCAGGCGGCGGCGCATGGTGGGCTTTTCCTTCTTGCGCGTCTGGTTTTTCTCGATGTCCTTGAGCTGGGCGGCAAGATTCTTGGCGCGTTTGGCGACGATTTCCGCCTGATCCCGGCCGCCGCGCAACTGCGCCATGGGTTTGGCCACGGCGGCAACGCGTTTCTCCGAGCGTTCATTGCCGCCCGAAAATGCGAATGCCGCCCCGCCCAGCGCCAAAGTCGCCAGCAGGACAAAAACGATGATCATTGATTGACCTTGTCGAGCGCGTCGGCCAATTCGCGTTCCAGATTGTAATAACGGGCGCGCTCCCAGAAATTGGGGCGCACAATGCCGGTGCCGATATGCTTGCCCTTGAGGCGCCCGGTTTCGTCTTCCCCCTGGATTTCGTAGGTCACCAGGTCCTGGGTGATGACGACTTCGCCTTCGGTGCCGATCACTTCGGTGATCTTGGTGATGCGGCGCGAGCCGTCGCGCAACCGTTCGGCCTGGATGATAATGTCAATTGAACCCACGATCATTTCGCGGATGGTCTTGGAGGGCAGCTGGAAGCCGCCCATGGTGATCATGGATTCCAGCCGGCCCATGGCTTCGCGCGGGCTGTTGGAGTGCAGCGTCCCCATCGAGCCGTCATGGCCGGTGTTCATCGCCTGGAGCAGGTCGAACGCTTCGGGTCCGCGCACTTCGCCCACGATGATGCGTTCGGGGCGCATACGCAGGCAGTTGCGGACCAGGTCGCGCATCGAAATCATGCCCTGGCCTTCCAGGTTGGGCGGACGGGTTTCCAGGCGAACGACATGCGGCTGCTGCAACTGGAGTTCGGCGGCGTCTTCGCAGGTGATGACGCGCTCTTCCGAGTCAATATAGGCGGTCATGCAGTTGAGCAGCGTCGTCTTGCCCGAGCCGGTGCCGCCGGAAATCAGCACATTGCAGCGGCAGCGGCCAATCACCTGAAGCACGCGGGCGGCATCCGGGCTGATGGAGCCGAACTTGACCAGATCTTCGAGGGTGAGCTTGTCTTTCTTGAACTTACGAATGGTGAGCGTGGCGCCGTCCAGCGACAAGGGCGGAGCAATGACGTTGACGCGGGAACCGTCAAGCAGGCGCGCATCGCAGATGGGTGAGCTTTCGTCCACCCGGCGGCCGACCTGGCTGACGATTCGCTGGCAGATATTCATCAGCTGGGCATTGTCGCGGAAGCGGATATTGGTGAGCTGCACCTTACCGGCAACTTCGATAAAGACGCGGTTGGCGCCATTGACCATGATGTCGGAAATATCGTCGCGCGCCAGCAGCGGTTCCAGCGGGCCATAGCCCAGCACATCGTTGCAGATGTCCTGCAGCAGATGTTCCTGCTCGGCGATGGACATCACCACCGCCTTGATCGAGATGATCTCGTTGACGATGTCGCGAATTTCCTCGCGCGCCGATTCCGGGTCGAGCTGGGCGAGCTGGGCCAAGTCGATGGTGTCGATCAGGGCATTAAAGATCGTGGATTTGATCTGGTAGTAATCATCGGAGCGACTGTCCTGCACAATGCGGGTGGCGGCCTTGGAGGCGATGGGCGCGGCCTGGACCGGCGGAAAGCCTGCCGCGGGCGCCTTGACTTCGCTGGGCGCAACGCGCGGCGGCGCTTCGGGCACCGGCCGGGCCGGGCTGCCCCCAAACACGGGCTCACTTGTGGTGCGCTTGCCGAACATGTTTTAGGCCTGCTTCGCGCCTTTGAGGAACGAGAACAGTGAACTGCTATTCTTGCTGCTGGCCGCCGCCGCGGTACGGCCGGTGAGAGCGCGGGCCAGCCGGCGCACCGCTTCCGAACCCGCCGCCTTGGGCTGCAGCTCGATCACCATCTGGCCGTTATTGGCGGCCTGGCCGAACAGGGCCGGATCGAAGGGCAGCACCACCAGAGGATCGGTGCCCATGGTTTCGGCGAAATCCTTGGCCGGAATCTCGGGCCGCTTGGGCGTGCCTGCCTGATTGATCACCAGGCGCGGATGGGTGTCGTTGGGCCGGGAATTCTTGACCAGCTCCATGATGTTCTTGGCGTTGCGCAGTGAGGCCAGGTCGGGCGTCGCGACAATGACGATCTCGTCGGCGGCGATCAGGCAGGCCTTCATCCAGGGCGTCCAGGCATGTGGCAGGTCGATCACCACGCATGGGGTGGACTGGCGCACCGCGTCAATCACCGCCTCATAGGCTTCCGGCACCGCATCATAGTCGCGCTCCAGCGCCGCCGGCGCCGTGAACAGCGCCAGATGCTCGCCGCGCTTGATCAGAAGGCGGTCCAGCAACACGTCATCCAGGCGCTCCGGCGCGGACAGCGCATCGGAAACGCCCTGGCTGGCCTCGTCGTTGAAATCCAGGCCCAGGGTGCCGAATGGCAGGTCGAAATCCACAATGGCGGTGTTGATGTGCAATTCCTCGGCGATGCACCAGCCGACATTATGGGCCAGGGTGGAAGCACCGACGCCGCCTCGCGCGCCGATAAAGGCGATGACACGGCCGATGGGGCTTGCACCCGGGTCCAGGTAAAGGCCCGAAATCACTTCTATGATCTGCAGCGGCGCCAGGGGCGCCACCAGATATTCCGACGCGCCGCGGCGCATCAATTCGCGATAAAGCTCGACATCATTGGTACGGCCGATCACCACAACCTTGGTGGCGGGGTCGCAGACCTCGGCCAGCCGTTCCAGTTCGTCCAGCGCCGGCTGGCCGTGCAGCCGCGTCTCCACGATCAGGAGGTTGGGTGTGACCTGGCCATTGTAGAAATCCACTGCGGCGTTGATGCCGCCCAGCTGAACCGTCAGATGCGCCTTGGACAGGCGGCGGTCCGCGCCGGCGCGCTGCAGGGCGGCACCGGTGTCAGGGAACTCGCAAAAGGCGTGGATCGAAATGCGCGGCACCGGCCGCTCATGCGGTGCGGCACCGAATGCCTGATTCTCTTCCGGACGTTTGCTCATATAACCCTCAATTCGCGCCGACACCGGAACCCGGCGCCGACTGGTCCGGGCTCTTGGCGGAAGATGTGATTGCGCCCTTCTCGTAATTGTTCATCGCGGTGGCGCGGCGCACGGCGCTTGCGGCGTCCATGGTGCGCGGTCCCAGCAGGTCGCGCGGATCGGCGACCTGGGCGGCGATATTGTGCTGCACGGAGCAGCCAAAATTCTTGGGCGTCAGATTGTCGGCGGAGTATGCCAGGTTTTCCGACCAGTCGCCGCATTTGTCGGTATGGGCCTGATAGGAGACATAGTTGATCTCCACCCGCATATCGCCATCCGGCGCGTCATGACTGGCGACCAGAATGTGATCCTTGGGCACGCCCAGATCGTTGATGCGCTGGGCGAAGAAGCCGATCATCACCTTGGAATTGATGCCGGCCGGCGCGCTCACAGCGATGGAGCCGTTGCCATGATCCTGATAGTCGGCCACGAAACTGCCGAAGCGGGCCTGGTCGGCCGGCGAGATACCGGTATCGGCCGGCGAATAATACAGCTTCATCGACTGATAGGCCGGTTCCACCTCGATGGGGTGATTGACCGCGCCGTCTTCCACAATACTCCTGCCGTCATTGGTCGGCGGCACGGCGCAGCTTCCCGCCATCAGCACGGCTGCCAGGGAAAACCCCCGAAGCAGATATTTGATGTCCATCGTCATCTCCTAGCGCACGACAAAGCCGACCGGCGCCGCGGCTTCCGGCGTCAGCGGCTTGTCGGATTTCTTGTAAACGGTGTTGAGCCGGCCCAAGAGCAGGGTTTCGGGATCGGTCGGCGCCACAAAGCCGTCGGTGGGCGCGGCGAAGGCGCTTTCGGTGGTGGGCGTGACCAGATAGGCGCTGACCAGCACCACCAGTTCGGTCTGGTCGTCCTGATAGTCGCGGCTGCGGAACAGGGCCCCCAGCACCGGCATGTCCTTCAGGCCGGGAAAGCCATCGATCACCTGCTTGGTGTTGTGCTGCATCAGGCCGGCGATAGCGAAGCTGCCGCCCGAGGGCAGTTCCACCGTGGTTTCGGCGCGGCGCACCGACAGGGCGGGAATGGTTAGCCCGCCCGTCGTCACGGTCTGGCCATTGACCACGCTGGTGCCGCCACTGAGCGTAACGGCGCCCGCGGTGCTGAGTTCGCTGTCCTCGGTCGAAATCTGCAATGAGATGCGGCCCGGCGACAGCACCACCGGGGTGAAGCTGAGGCCGACGCCGAAGGTCTTGAATTCAACCGTGATGTTGCCCTGATTGTCCTTGGCGACCGGAACGGGGAATTCGCCGCCGGCGAGGAATTTCGCCGTCTCGCCCGACACGGCGGTCAGGTTTGGCTCGGCCAGCATATGCACCAGGCCCACCTGTTCCAGCGCGTTTAGGATGCCCTGGGCATTGTTGGGGCTCAGGCAGGATGTGGCGCTGTTGGCGGCGGTAGTTACCGTGGGCACGCCGCTGGTGATGGTCTGCACCGTCGAGGCCACGCCGTTGGTGATGGTGTTGACGGTGCTGTTGCCGGCCGCCGCGCTCGAAGCAACGGTGGTGCCGCCCGACGGGAAGAAAGCGCCGGAACAGGCCTGGCCGAAGGTGCCGCCCGAGGCATCGTTGAGGGCATGGCCGAGAAGGCCGAAGGGATTGCTGGTGGCCACCGCCATGGGCACGCCGCCAATATTGCCCGCCGCGCCCAGATTGACGCCGAACTGCTTGGCGATATTGCGGTCCATCTCGGCGATGCGGACTTTCAGCATCACCTGCTCGCCGCCGGCAATGCCCAGCATGTTGACGACCTTTTTGGGATCGCCGGTAAAGCTGGCGGCCAGGTCGGCGGCGCGGGTGGATTCCTGGGCGGAACCGACGCTGCCCGAGAGCACGACATTGTCGTTCATCGCCGAAACCTTGACTGCCGAATTGGGCAGATTGGCCTTCATCAGGCCGGCCAGATCGGTGACGTCTTTTTCAACCCGGATGTCGAGCGACAGGATCTGGTGGTTGGCGCCGTCAAAAAAGAACGCATTGGTCTGGCCGGTTTTCAGGCCGAGCAGAAAGATGCGCTTGGGACTGCGAACCACCGCATCCACGATATCGGGGCTGGAAACCAGAACGTCATGCGCCTCGCTATCGAGTTCGACCACCACCGATTTGCCCATCCCCAGCGTGATGCTCTGATGCACCGCCGCACCGCCGTTGGTGGAGACATGAATGACGCGCGCGCTGTCGTCGGACAAAGCGATGCGGGATGGCGGCGCGGCGGCGGCCGGAATCGCCAGCAGCAGGCATGTGCCCAGCAAAAACCCCTTGCGAATCATTGGGCCTTCTCCCTTGCGCCTTGCACGGTCGATGCACTGTCGTTGGCATGCGCGATGCCGTAGCGGATCACCGAAACCGGGCCGTCATCACCGGTGGCGGCTTTGGTTGCGCTGGCCAGGGCCTGATTGTCGCCAAGGCCGCGCAGCGACAGAGAGAGGGAACCGGTATTCTGGGCGGCGGCAACAAGCTCGGCCTGGGCCGGCGTCAGTTCCAGCGTCGCGGTCTTGCCGACAACGGTCTTGGTGTCCTTGTCTTCCTTGAAGGTCTGGTCAACCGCCAATACGCGCACATCGCCCAGGATGGTCTTCACCTTGACATGGGGCGGACTGTCATTGGTCTTGGTCGTCAGCAAGAGATCAATGCGGTCATTGGGCAGGATGAATCCGCCCGCGCCGGAATCGACGCTGATGATGATCGAGACAGCCCGCATGCCGGGCTGAAGCTGCGCCGCCATGAACCCGGCGGCCGCGCCATGCACAATAGCGGTGTTGGTGATGGGCTGGCCGGCGAACAGCGGCACGCGCACCACCGTGCCGTTGATGGCATCTTCCAGATTGGGCGCCGCGGCGTGGGTGATGAAGCTGGCATCCACGGCGCTGGCGGGCCAGCTTTGCCATTTCACCATTTCGGGCTTCAGCGTCAGGCCCGGCTGAATATTGGAGGTGGCGACCAGCACTTCGCTCATCGCGATCGGCGGCGGCGCAATCTTGGCTTCGACTTTCGGCGTGCCGCCACCCATAAGCCCGCGCGCCAGAAGCGCGGCAGCGCTCGCGGCCACCAGGGCAAAACCCAGCACGATGATACGCTTGGTGTTCATGGGAACGGCTCCTATCAGGCGCTAATGCACCACGAAACCGCTTAGAAATTGCTTAATAAGAAGCTGCACAAAAAGAATAGTGCCGGGCTTTTAAATACTCGCGCGGACTGCCGCGCCGTTAAGACCTGCTTCACACTTTCGTTCAACCCCGGCTTGGTCTCAGCTTGAGGCCGCGAGGCGAAAAATCTCCGTACCCGGAAGAACGACCAACACGCCCGCGGCCAGGGCGACGCCATAGGGAATGCCGGCATGGCTGTCGTGCAGCCGCAGGATCCAGGATTGTCGGGCGAGCAAGGCCGGCAAAGGCAGGCGGCGCAGAGCCAATAGCGCCAACGTCAGAACCCCGCCCAGCACTGTGGCGACCAGTGTATAGGACATCAGATCCTTGAGCCCCAGCCACAGCACCACGGCGGCGAAGAGTTTGGCGTCGCCGCCGCCGATATAGCCAACGGCAAACAGGGCAAAACCTATGCTGAGGCCGATAAGGCCCGCCAGCAGATGCAGGCCGATATCGGGTGCGCCCAGCCGGGCGGCGGCGGCAAAGGCAACAAAACAGGCGATCAGGGAGCCTTGCAGGAAATTCGGGATCGTGAAGCTGGCCAGGTCCCAGCCCGCGGCAGCTGCCAGAAGAAGCGGCAGCGCGACCAGGACAAGAGCTTCGGCGAGCATGGGGCGACCTATAAACGAACGGCCGCCTTTTCAGGGGCGGCCGCTCTAGCTTTCAGGCCAGCGCGGATTAGCGCAGGCTGGTGGCGATTGAGGCCAGTTTCGTGTTCAGGTTCGTGCCGACCGAGGTCAGGCCCGTAATGATCACGACAGCGATAAGCGCGGCTATCAGGCCATACTCGATGGCCGTGGCGCCGGACTCGTCACGGACGAAGCGCGAAAAGAGGTTGATCATGTTAGTCTCCACTTTAGTGACACCCTAGGATGCCCTTTCAAAGCCGCAGATACACCGTCGGCCCCGTTCGGACGCGCTCACCATAGAGAGACGGGTTTAATTTCCTCCTAATCGCCCAGCCCGCAAACATTCCGAACTGTGCCGGGACGGCACGGAAAAGGCCTGTTGCGATAGGTCTTATCGTTAAATTTTCCGTCGCGTTTACTGTGTCGTGCAATATGCGGGAACATGTCGCCGATCGCGCCAATTTTCGGATCCGCGCCGGGAGCCTGATGCCGTCGCGAACCCGCGTGCTGAGAAGGATGGATAGCAAGGAGCATTCCAGTAATTAAAACTTAATTTACGGCGTCCGCCCTAGGCTGGCGCCGCAGAATTCCCAAAGGTTTGCCATGCGCAACGTGTTTTTCGCCGCCAGCCTCGCTCTTGCCCTGCCCGCGCCCGCCTTCGCGGCGGGTATCGCGCTGGCGATGGACGAAGTGCGCACCGTGAGTTTCGCCGTGCCGGTGGCCACGGTCTATGTCGGCAATCCCTCCATCGCCGACATCAACATGATCGACGCCCGCCACGCCTTTGTCATCGGCAAGGCCTTCGGCAATACCAACATCGTGGCGCTTGACGGCGACGGCAAGCAGGTTTTCGACACCCAGATCGCCGTGCTGGCCAGCGCCGCCAACGCCTCTTCCACCTTGGTGCTCAATCGCGGCGTCCAGCGTTCCACCTATAGCTGCACCGCCGGCCATTGCGAAGCGACGCCGGAGCCGGGCGACGGCAAAGATACATTTGAGGCGATCAACAGCCAGCTCGCCAGCCACAGCGCCGCGGCCAAAAGCGCCGCCGCCGGTCAGTGAGCGCGTGGCCGCTAGCGTCAGCGTAGCGCGGCCGTGCGCGAACGCGCGGCGAAGCCGCGCAATGATACAAATTTTACCCTCGAAATAATGGGCATAGCGTCAGCGTAGTCGCCGCCGTATATTGGCCATGGGCGAGCGCGCGGCGAAGCCGCGCAACGCGGTCACGACCTCACTCTTGACGTAGCGGATACAGCATCTGCGGCACCAGGCCGGCCGGCATTTTGTCGTCTTCAATGCCGTAACCTTCCGGCAGCACGTCCTCGGGCAGATAGAACGTGCCGAACATCAGGTCCCAGATGGGGAAGGTGCTGGCGAAATTCTTGTCCTTGACCGCGCTGACATGATGCCAGCGGTGAAACACCGGGCTCACCAGCGCGTATTTGAGCCAGCCCAGCCGCCAGTTAAGATTGGCGTGCACGAATACGGAATAGATCGTGTTGAAGGGGCCAATAACGATGAAGATCTCGGGCGAGATGCCGGCGAGCAAGGCGGCGACATCCACCGCCACCGCGCCCAGGAGCAGATTGACGGGGTGGAAGCGCGCCGCGGAAATCCATTCCACCTGTTTTTCGGCGTGATGTACGGCGTGGTATTTCCATAAAAATCCGTCATGGAACATGCGGTGGCTGCCATAGAGAATAAAATCGCCCACCACCAGATAAAGCGCACCCTGTACCCAGAGCGGCAATATGGAAAGCGGACCGTGGCCGTGATCATAGAAATCGGCGATCGCCTGCCCGTCGGTGATGTGAAAAAACAGCAGCGTGCCCATCACCGTCAGCCAGACGCGCAAATAACGCGTGAACACGGGCACAAAAATCCAATAGGCGAAATCGGTGACCAGATGCTTTTTCCGCCACCAGGGCTGGCCCGGATTGCAGGGCATGAACAATGACAGCACGCTGAACACCGCACCCATCGCCGCCAGCCAGGGCAGCACATGCCAGAGCGTCAGGGCGAATTGCCAGGCGGATTCGCGGACAAAGACCCAGGTCATCTGCTCACCCGCAAATTGGTAATCTGCTGGGCGATGCCGTTCAGAGTGGTGATGATCGCGCCGGACGTTGTCAGGTCAAAATACTTGCTGGAGTCGCTGGCGCAGCTTTGCAGCGGCGCCGAATTGCCCTGGGTGCCATTCAGATCCACATAGATGGTATAGATGATGACTCCGGCCGCCTTGGCATTGGTGCAAAGCAGCCCTTCGCGCGTGTTCACAGATGAGGACTCGTTGGAGCCATCGCCATACCAGCGATCCTGGGTGTTAAGCCCGTCGCTGATCAGGATGATGTACTGGGTGGTGTTGGACGGCAGCGCCGGCGCGCCATAGGGACCGGCATTGGTCAGGGTCTGCCAGCCATGCGCCAGACCGACGGTCTGGTTGGTGGAGCCTTTTGCCGTCATGGCGGCGATCTCGTTGCTCAGCGTGGTCCATTGCGCCGTCGTCCAGGTTGCGGGCAATGGCGTCACCGTCGTTGCCGGACAATTGTCGTCATTGGCCGCGGGAAAGTTTGTCGCGGTGGAACTGGGCGCGGTGTTGCTGGTATCATAATCCTGGGTGCGATCCTCGATACAACCGCTCCAGCTGCTGGTGGGGTTGGTCACCCAGGCATGACTGTAGCCCGTAATCTGGGTGCAAACCTTGCCGTTGCCGTTGCCCGTGCAAGTGCAATTGCCGTAGCCGTTGCAACTGGCATTCCTTCCGGAGCCGACCACATTGTTGATGGCTGTGCTGGTGTAGCAGCCATTGAAATAATGGCCGCCCATGCCTGCCAGGCTGCCGCTGGCGGTATAGGTCTGGACCACGTCGGGGCAGATATAGCCGGAGTAGGCGCCGCTTGAGGGCACCGTAGCGGTCGAATTTGTATTCGGGCCGCTGGAAAACGACCAGCTGGTGGCGGGCCCATCGACGCAGCCGAACCCGTTGCTGTTCCTGCTCCAGGGACAATTGCTGCCGGGCCCTATGGATGTCGAAGGCGCGCCGCCGGGCGGCTGGGCATTCCAGTCGGTCCAGTCGATATAGGAAGAATTGACATAGGATGTTCCGATATTGACCAGCTTGGCGAAGGTGGTGAGCGACATCTCGACATCGCCGACCGTGGTCGAAGCGCCCTGCAATGTGGAAATCAGATTGTTCGATGCGGTCTTCAGGGCGGAAATCTTGCTGGTGCCGGTGCCATCGGTCTGGGTCATGGAGCCGGTATTGTCGAGCACCAGTGCCACCCACAATTTGGTTTGGCCCCACACCACCGTGGTGTTGGCGGAGACCAGCATATTGTCCAGGGCCGACGAATTCAGCAGCCGGTCGGCGGCGGCGAGAAAGGTGGTGGGCACATTGTCCGATACCGACAGGGTGACGCCCTGATTGGCGATGGCAATGTTGACCTTGCTGACGATGTCGGCGCCGCTGTCCTGCTTGAAATTGGCGTTGAAATATTGCTGGGCGACAAGCTGCAGCGGGGCGCAGCTGGTATTGTTGCTGGGGCCATTGCCGGTGGTCGAACTGCTGCTGCCATCGGAGGAACAGGAGGTCGGCTTGGTGGCGGCGGCGCCTACCGCCAGGCCGGCGGCATCCAGCGCATCGGTCATGTTGGAATGCACCACCAACCCGCGCGCATAATCCACCCCCGCGCCCATCGCCAGGGTCAGCGGAATCGCCGACAGCGCCAGGATAATGGCGAGATTGCCGGAGGTTGCGGTGAAGAAGGACCGCGCACGCGCGCAAAGCCTTGAAACAATTCGCATCGCACTTTCATGCCCATCGAAGCTGGGCCATCATGGCCAAAGGGAATGAAAATGCAGTTGCTTTTGGCTGCCGTGGTTTCCAGTTCGTTAGTGAACCAGGTGGGAAGCCGCAAGGTTCAATCTTTGTGAAGGAACCGTAAACGCGGGGCCGGGCCGCTAACCAATTGGCAAGGCGCTTAACCGCGCGTTGAGCATGAAGAACGCTTTGGCTTCGTACCGGCTCGGCAAGACGCTAAAAATTCGCGGTCGAGAGAGGCTTAATCGTGACATCCCGCTTTCGCAAAAAACTGCGCGTCCTTCGCCGCCGCTTGCGTGTCCATGCAACCCATGCCGCGGCCGGAATCGAATTCGCTTTCCTGGCGCCTGTTTTTTTCACCCTGCTGCTGGGCATCGTGGAAACGGGAATCATTTTCTATGCCCAGAACACGCTCGCGTTTGCCACCCAGACGACAGGCCGGCTGGTGCGTACCGGTTCGGCGCAGAGCACCGCCTATGCCACCGCCGCCAAATGCTCGGGTTCGGCTGTCGTCGGTGCCTATACCTCGTCGCTGCAATGGTACAAGGACCAGGTCTGCTGCGGCATTTCAAACCTGATGACGGATTGCACCAACGCGCTGCATGTCAATGTGCAGAATTATAGCAACGGTTTCGGCACCAATTTCAGCAATTCCACCGACGCGAGCGGCAATTTGCTGGCGGTGTCGGACAATTACAGCCCCGGCAACCCCTGCGATGTGGTGCTGGTGCGCGCCACCTATAACTGGTCCGTAATAACTCCCGTGCTGTCTTACTTCCTGGTCAATATGGCCGGTGGCCAGCATCTGTTGTCGGCAACCACGGCGTTTCGCAATGAGCCCTATACCGCCGGCGCGGTCTGCTGATCCGATGCGCGGGCGGCTTCTTCAATTTCTCACCCGGCGCGACGGCGCCATCGCGGTGGAGTTCGCCTTTGTCGCGCCGGTGATGATTGGAATGTTTTTCGGCCTGACGGAACTGGCGTTGGCGCTGGGCGTACACGCCGACGTCATCAATCTCAGCAGCGTCGGTTCCGATCTGGTGGCGCAGGAAAGTTCGGTCACGACCGCGGACATGACCAATGTGTTCAGCGCCCTGTCGGCGATGCTCTATCCTTATTCCACCGCCCCCGCCCAGATCACGATTTCCAGCGTGATCGACAACAACTCCGGCGTGTCGGCGGGCGCCGCCGATCCCACCGGCACGGTGGCCTGGAGCTGCACCCAGGGCGGCACGGCGCGTGCCGCCAACAGCGTCTATACCTTTCCCACCGCGGCTCAGGGCGTCATCGCCAGCGGCAGCGGCGGCAGCGTCATCATGACCGAGGTCAGCTACAGCTACTCCCTGCCTGTCCCCATCAGCATTCCGGGTATCGTCAACTTGTCCGGGCCCTATGCGATGAGCAGCACTTTCTATTCCAAGCCGCGCCGCGTGGCGCAGATTCCCGGCCCGACCTGCCCTTGAAGAGCGCCTTAGCGCGGCCGGATCAGCCCTTCCTGCGCCACCGAAGCGACCAGTGTTCCGTCACGCAAGAAAATCGCGCCGCGATTGAAGCCGCGTGCGCCCGAGGCCGAGGGGCTGTCCTGGGCATAAAGCATCCAGTCATCGAAGCGGAAGGGGCGGTGGAACCACATGGCATGATCCAGGCTGGCCACCTGCACGCTGGAAAAAATGCTCTTGCCGTGCGGCAGCAGCGAGGTCGAAAGCAGCGACGCATCCGAGGCATAGGCCAGCAGCGGCCGGGTGAGCGGACCGGGCACCGGCCCCGCGGCGCGGAACCAGATATTATTGTAAGGCGGGCGTGGCGGCCGGTCGCCCGGCAGGTCCAGGATCACCGGCCGGGTTTCGAACGGCCGCGCCCGAGTCAGCCATTCGCGCAGCATCTCGGGTATCTGGCTGGAATTTTTTCGCAGGGCCTCGGTTTCATCTTCCAGCGCTTCGGGCGGAGGCACCTCGGGCATCGCAGACTGATGCTCAAAACCCTGCTCCGGCGTCTGGAAGGACGCCGCGAGGATGAAAATCTGCTTGCCCTGCTGGATCGCCACCACCCGGCGAACGCTGAAGCTGCGGCCATCGCGCGAACGATCCACTTCGTAAAGAATCGGCACTCTGGGATCGCCGGGTCGCAGAAAATAGGCATGCAAAGAATGACAGATGCGTGACGGTGGGACCGTGCGCGTCGCCGCCACCAGCGCCTGGCCCGCGACCTGGCCGCCAAATACACGCTGGACGCGGCCGGCCGGGCTCAGCCCGCGGAAAATATCTTCCTCGACCTTTTCCAGATCGAGCAATGCCAGAACATCGGCGAGCGATTTCCTGCCCTCATCCGTCATGGCTTCGCCAATCCGTCATGCAAATGCCCTATCCCCTTGATGTCGATTCGCGAGGCTTTCCCATTATGGCCAATCTGCTCCTGGAACGCGCCGCCCATCAACGCCCCCTTGGTACCGGCAGGGGGGCGCTGGAACGGCTTTTCACCCTGATGTTCCAGGGATTTGTCTATAATCAGATCTGGGAAGATCCCAGTGTGGATCTGGAAGCGCTTCAGCTTGCGCCCCATCACCGCGTCCTGACGATCGCCAGCGGCGGCTGCAACATTCTCAATTATCTTGCCGCCAGCGAGGCGCAAATCATCGCCCTCGATCTCAATCCCAATCACGTCGCGCTGACACGGCTGAAACTGGCGGCGCTGGAACATTTGCCGGACCATGAAAGTTTTTTCCGCTTCTTCGGCATGGGCATGGACGCGGCCAATGTCCAGGCATTCGACAATTTCCTGGCCGCCAAGCTCGATCCGGAGACCCGTGCCTATTGGCGGAAAAAAGTGGGGCCGCGCCGCCGCATCGAGATGTTCGCGCGCGGCCTTTACAATCATGGTTTGCTGGGCCGTTTCATCGGCCTGCTGCATGCGGTGGCGCGGCTGCACGGAAAAAAACTGGGCGGTTTGCTGGACGCAAAAAATGCCCGCGAACAACGCGCCGCCTTCGACACACTGATCGCGCCCTTGTTCGACTCTGCGGCCGTGAAGTTTATTTCCAAATCGCCGCTCTCGCTCTACGCGCTGGGGATACCGCCGGCGCAATATGATGCCCTGGTTTCCTCCGGCAATGGCGATGCCAGCCTTGTCCTGCGCGAGCGGGTGGAACGACTGGCGTGCGATTTTCCGGTGGCGGACAATTATTTCGCCTGGCAGGCGTTCGGCCGCTCCTATGACCTCAGCCATCGCGAGGCGGTGCCGGCCTATCTGCGGCGTGAAAATTACGCCGTCCTCAAGGCGCGGCTCGGCCGGGTCAGCGTGCATCACGATTCTCTGGTGGAGTATCTCAAGCGCCAGCCGGCCCAGTCGCTCCACCGCTTTGTGCTGCTCGACTCGCAGGACTGGATGAGCGAAACCCAGCTCGCCGCCCTGTGGCGCGAAATTGACCGCACCGCCGATTCGCGGGATGCCAAGGTGATATTCCGCACCGCCGCCCCTGATTCGCCGCTGCCGGAAAAATTGCCCCCCAACCTTCTGGCGCCCTGGCTCTATCATGAGTGGCAAAGCCGGGTGCTGCATGCCCAGGACCGGTCCTCCATCTATGGTGGCTTTCATGTCTATGCCCGCCGCCCCCTCTGCTGACGGCGGCCATTTCGGCCTGATGGACAAAGTCTATCAACGTCAGCGCTATATATATGATTTTACGAGGAAATATTACCTGGTGGGGCGCGATTCCCTCATCGATGACTTAGGCCTCAAGCCCGCCGAAACGCTGATAGAAATAGGCTGCGGCACCGGGCGCAATTTGATTGCCATTGCAAGGCGTTACCCCGATTCCCGGTTGTATGGTCTGGACGCCTCCGCACAGATGCTTCGGACGGCCCGGGACCAGCTGGCGCGGGCGGGCCTGGCTGATCGGGTCACTCTGGTCCATGGCCTGGCCGAAAATCTCATCCCGGGGGATTTCGGCCAGGACAGCTTCGACCACGCCCTGTTCTCCTACAGCCTTTCGATGATTCCCGACTGGCGGCAGGCCATTTTTTCAGCTGTGAAGGCACTTTCCGCTAAAGGCCATATACATATTGTGGATTTCGGTGACCTCAAAACCCTGCCCGGCAAGGCCGTTTTGCAGCACTGGCTGGCCCTGTTTCACGTTACACCCAGAGCGGAACTGCTGGAAGCGCTCGAAGCCTTATTCGCTGAGCCGGATGAGGCGCTTACATTGTTTACTGGGCGTTATGCCTTCCGGCTTTCCACGGCAAAAGGCAGTATGGGATCACTTTTATGTGGCGCCACTGACACAGGGCGGGCGTAAAACCTTGCCAGACGACATGCAATCGATTCCAATGATGCAGTTGCGATGGAGACTTTTGGCAACTTCGTAGTTATAAGGGCGACTATTCATTCTGACGAAATTTGGTGGGGTTTTCCCGCCCGTCGGTCATTTGAGAGGGTTAATATGAAAATTCGCATGATTGCCTTGGCGGGCGTCGCGGCGCTTGCGCTTTCGACACCGGCAATGGCCGCCAATGGCTGGTATCTGGGTCTGGGCGGCGGCTGGGACGGCCAATCGTCCATCAAGGCCACTTCTCAGGTGAACACCAATTTCTTTGGCAGCAGCAAATCGGGCGGTGCGGCGATTGTTGCCGGCACGGTTGGTTATGCCTGGGACAACGGCTTCCGCCTGGAAGATGAAATTGCCTGGACCGGCCATGATCTTGCCGGCTTGACCGGCACCTTTGTGACCGCTGCCGGCGGCGCCACGGCGCGCGGCTATTCCAGCGTTTCGACCGATATGGCGAACTTGGTCTATGACATCCCCCTCGACGAAAACTGGAAATTGTCGATCGGTGGTGGTGTCGGCTACGGCAAGGTCCGCACCCATTTGCAATATGCGCCCCTGGGTACGGGGCCTTTGGGTGATATCGTCAATGGCTCGCGTGGCGGCCTGGCCTATCAGGGCATCGCCGGCTTGGCCTATTCGGTTTCGGACGATGTCGATCTGTTCGCCGATTACCGCTATCGCAGCGTTTCCGCCAGCGGCAACCAGCCCAGCGGTTTTCCGACTCTGACGCCGGTCAAGATCGGTTCGGACCACGAGAATGTCATCATGGTCGGCCTGCGGTGGTTCATGACGCCGCCGCCCCCGCCCCCGCCGCCTCCGCCGCCTCCGCCGCCGCCTCCTCCGCCGCCTCCCCCGCCGCCGCCGCCGCCGCCGCCTCCGCCGCCTCCGGCGAAGACGTATATTGTCTTCTTCGACTTTGATAAGTCGGACCTGACAGCGGAAGCGCAGGCGACCGTGACGCAGGCCGTGGCTGCCGCAAAGCAGCTTGGCTCAGTCCGCATCATGGTCACGGGTCACACCGATACGGTCGGCTCGGACAAGTACAACCAGGCTCTCTCAATCCGCAGAGCCAATTCGGTGAAGGGCGAGATGGTTCGCCAAGGCCTGACGGACGGCAGCATCGCCATCGAAGGCAAGTCCTTCCATGATCCGATGGTGCCGACGGGCCCGAATGTCCGCGAGCCGAAGAACCGCCGTGCGGTCATCGATCTCGGTGGCTGATCGGACGAAAGTCTGAAGAACAGGGGCCGGTCGAAAGACCGGCCCTTTTTCTTTGGTGCCGGTCGCCCAACAAAATCGGCACCAAAATCACCAGCGCCGTTTTCATTTCTTCATTCCAATGCGATTGGCACGCAGCATTTTGTGACGTGAGCAGGAGCGTCGCCCGGAGTGTGCGCAAGCACATGAGGCCGCGCGACGAACTCACGACGCAAAAGGCAAGTGCTACGGGAAGAGATTTTGATTGGGCGGATCGCCGGGCAGATCCGGGCGCGGCGACGGCATCACGCTGGGGCCGGCGGCGACGCCTTGCAGCGCTACCCCGACGGAGATTTCGCAGGTGTCCACCGGGGTCTTCTCCTCAACCGGGACACCGGCGACGAAATCCTCCAGCACCGGCTTGTCGGGCGCCAGCGCCGCGGCGAAAACAATGTCGGCGGTCCGGCAGAAATTTGCCGCCTCGCCGGGAACGGTGCGGCGCTGTTCGGCATGGGCGATGGCGCGGGTCTTGTAGGAGTCATATTCCGCATTGCCCCTGATCGTGCCGTCCAGGCGCTTGAACATCGACAGCATCACGGCGTCGGAATGGCGCAGCTCCTTGTTGAACACCGTCTGGAAGCGGTTGTAGAGGGCGGTTTCCTTGTCCCCACAAGCCAGCGCCGCATCGGTCAGTTCCTGCTGCACCGCCGACACCTGGATTGCGCTCACTTCCGACGCGGTGGCGCAGGATCCAAGACTTTTGGCCTCGGCGATTTGGCCGCCGCTGAAAGCCGCCAGAACGACCCAGGCGCTGAGTTGAAATTTCCGGGTCATTTGCGTGTCCCTCCAACCGTTCCCGGCAGTTTAGGGCATTTTTTTTTGCCCTTTCAATTGGCGATGATGCCCGAAATTCCTTTCCAGGCCACCAAGAGGTGCAACCCGGGCAGGGACAAAGCCGTTTCCAGAATGTAACACGACAAGGTTCCCCGTCATGTGGTCCATGGCCAAGGCAACTATCAGCGTGGCGCTGTTGGCGGCGAGCCTCAGTCCCGCCCTGGCACGGCAGACTTATGTTGACGGCGCGGTCTCGGGCTCGCCCATGGATTACCCTGGCGCGCCGAAGCCGGTCCGCGACAATGCTGCCACCCCCTACGCCATGAGTTATTCCGATGAGGCGGCTCAGGCCATCGGCGTCCGCGATGGCCATATCGACGTTTTTTCCACAAAACCCTCGGAAAACCGGTCTTATTTGCCGTCCTTCAGCGGCGGGTTGGGCGGGGACGGCGCCATGCTGAAACTGCAATGGCACCCGGGCGAATAAGCGCGGCCGGAAATGGCGTCGGCGCGCTTTAGCGCCCAAATAAGGATTGTGGCGCATCTTCGTCGGGCCGGCATTCGGCCGCGCCCTGCGATCCCAAATACTAGGCCCCTTTCCAGCACCCCCCTATTTTAGTATCTGTCCGCCCGCGCCGATGCGGGAACCCCGCTTCGGCCAAGCCGCAAAGGAAATATCGGGTGGCATACAAAATCGCAGTGGTCGGCGCGACCGGCAATGTCGGGCGCGAAATGCTGTCGGTGCTGGCGGAACGCCAGTTCCCCATCAGCGAAGTCGTGGCGCTGGCCTCGACGCGCTCGATCGGGACCGAGGTTTCCTTCGGCGACAGCATTCTCAAGGTCAAGGCGATCGACTATTTTGATTTCAAGGGCACCGACATCTGCCTGATGTCGGCGGGCGGGACCATCGCCAAGGAATGGGCCCCCAAGATCGCGGCTCAAGGTTGCCTGGTGATCGACAATTCCAGTGCCTGGCGCATGGACCGGGGCGTGCCGCTGGTGGTGCCGGAGGTCAATGCCGACGCCCTGCATGACATCAAGAAGGGCATCATCGCCAATCCCAATTGTTCGACCGCCCAGCTGGTGGTCGCTCTCAAGCCGCTGCATGACGTGGCCAAGATCAAGCGCGTGGTGGTTTCGACCTATCAGTCCGTTTCGGGCGCCGGCAAGGAAGGCATGGATGTGCTGTTCCGCCAGACCCGCGCCGTGTTCGTGGCCGATGCGGTCGAGGTGGAGAAATTCACCAAGCAGATCGCCTTCAACGTCATTCCGCATATCGATGTCTTTCTCGATTCCGGCTACACCAAGGAAGAGTGGAAAATGTCGGTCGAGACCCAGAAGATTCTCGATCCGGACATCCAGGTGTTCGCTACCTGCGTGCGGGTGCCGGTGTTCATAGGCCATAGCGAATCCGTCAATATCGAATTCGAGCAGCCCATCACCGCCGAGCGGGCCCGCGCCGTGCTGCGCGCCGCGCCCGGCGTGCTGGTGGTGGACAAGCGCGAAGATGGCGGCTATGCGACACCGCTCGAATGCGCCGGCGAGGATGCCACCTTCGTCAGCCGCATCCGCAAGGATCCCACGGTCGAGAACGGGCTGGCAATGTGGATCGTCTCGGACAATCTGCGCAAGGGCGCCGCACTCAACGCCGTGCAGATCGCCGAATGCCTTGTCAACCGCAAACTGCTGCGCGCAGCATAGGAGGCCGTAATGCCCAAGGCATATTGGATCGCCCGCGTAGACGTGCATGACCCGGAAACCTACAAGCTCTATGTCGAGCATGGCCGTCCCGCCTTTGAACGCTACAATGCCAATTTCCTGGCACGCGGCGGCAAGAGCCACAATTTGGAAGGCGCTGGCCGCGCCCGCAATGTGGTGATCGAGTTCGCCTCGATGGAAGATGCGCTGGCCTGCTACAATTCGCCGGAATACACCAAGGCCCGGGCCTTCCGCCAGAAGGCCGGCACCGGCGAATTCATCCTGGTTGAAGGCGTGTAATTCAGGCGCGAGTTATTTTGGTTCCTGGGCAGGAGCGAGAAGCGAGATGGACGAAAGAGAGTCCATGAGCGACGAGCGATGGCCCGCTAGCGACAGCGTCGTGCGGGCGGGGGCAAAAGAACCGCGCATGATCCGATCCCGCAGAAGCGTTCTGTTTATGCCCGGCTCCAACGCCCGGGCGATGGAAAAAGCGCGTGTGCTGGACTGCGATGTGGTGGCACTGGATCTGGAAGATGCCGTGGCACCCGAGGCCAAAGCGGCGGCGCGCGATGCGGTGTGCGCGCTGGTCGCGGCAAAAGCGTTCGCGTCAAAGGAAGTGACGGTCCGGATCAATTCCCTGTCATCTCCCTGGGGCGCCGCTGATCTGGAAGCAGTGGCCAAGGCCCGGCCCGATGCCATCATCCTGCCCAAAGTCGCCGGCCCGGCCGATATCGCTGCGGCACAGGGCGGCACCGAAGTGTGGGCGATGATCGAAACCCCGCGCGCGGTTTTGAATATTGCCGCCATTGCGCAATCGGGCGCCGCCTGCCTGATCCTGGGCAGCAATGACCTGACCAAGGAAATGCGCGGACACACCATGCCGGGGCGCGAGAATCTGTGGCTGGCGATGAGCCAGATTGTTTTCAATGCAAGGGCGCAGGGGCTGACCGCGATCGACGGCACATACAACGCGATCACCGACGCGGCAGGCTTTGCCGCCGCCTGCCAGCAAGGCCGCGCCTTTGGCTTTGACGGCAAGAGTCTGATCCATCCAAATCAGATCGAGGCCGCCAATCGGGCATTTGCGCCCAGCGCGGAGGAAATCGCAGCGGCGCGGCGGATGATCGCCGCCTTCGCGCTGGCCCCCGACAAGAGCGTGCTCGCCCTGGATGGGCGCATGGTGGAAAAGCTGCACGCCGAGGACGCGGCGCGGTTGCTGGCTCTGGCCGATGCGATAGCGGGCCGATGCTAGAGACCTATCGCGCCGCCCTTGCGGAGAAGTCCCTACGACCCGATCCGGCGCAGGAAGCAGCCGCTGAAAAGCTGGAAGCCCTGTCGCAAGCGCTGGCCGGTTACAAAGCCGGCTTTTCGCTGTTCGGCAGGAAAGAGGCTCCCAGAGGGCTTTATATCTGGGGCGATGTCGGACGGGGCAAATCCATGCTGATGGACCTGTTTTTTGACGAGACGCCGGTAACGCCGAAGCAGCGGGTGCATTTCAACGCCTTTATGGTGGACGTGCATGCCCGCATTCATGCGGAACGCCAGCGGCCTGCCAGCCACGATCCCATTCCCGTGGTGGCCCGCGCCATTGCCGCCGAGGCAAGGTTGCTGTGTTTCGACGAATTCCAGGTGGGCGATGTTGCCGATGCCATGATATTGGGGCGGCTGTTCGAGCAGTTGTTCGCGGCGGGCACGGTGATCGTGGCCACAAGCAATGTGGCACCCAACCGGCTTTATGAAGGCGGCCTCAATCGCCAACTCTTCCTGCCCTTCATCGCCGAAATCACGACCCGGCTGGAGGTGGTGGAGCTGAATGGCCCAAGCGATTATCGCCTGCAGCGCATTGCCGGACTTGAAGTCTATCTGACGCCGCTGTCGCCCAAAGCGGACAAGGCGATGGACACGGCCTGGGCGCGGTTGACGGGAGACGGTAAGATGGGCGGCGCCAAGGCGGGGCCGGTAACCCTGACCGTGCTGG
>Ga0302319_10002912_pt1 | contig 36283 bp, 30 predicted proteins | sample Bog_T0_2_FD_203319 | JGI IMG/M metagenome (GOLD analysis project Ga0302319, IMG submission 203319) | Peat permafrost microbial communities from Stordalen Mire near Abisko, Sweden - Bog_T0_2 | ecosystem: Environmental > Terrestrial > Soil > Wetlands > Peat | place: Sweden: Abisko, Stordalen Mire...
CGACTGGTTCAGGTCGTCGCAGCGGAAACTCTTTCCCATGAACTACATTTTAAAAAAGGCTGGGCATCACCGATATGCCTTTATTGATGCCGGGAATCTATTCCCGACACACTCCTAGTGCAGTGCGTCGTAAATGATAACGATTATGTTTGGGCTGCGTCCATACTACTATGGAGGACACAGTATGCGCGTTGCGGCCCCAGTTGAATTGAGCCCCGAGCAGAGAGCAACGCTGGAGCGTATGGCGCGGCAGCGTTCTCTGCCGCTGCGCGTAGTGGAGCGGGCGCGTATTGTGCTGTTGGCCGCCGATGGGCTGGAAAACAAGCAGATCGCGAGGCGGTTGCACTCGACTCCGGAGAAGGCAGCACGGTGGCGGAAGCGATTTCTCGCGGGTGGCATCACGGACCTGCAGAAGGATGCGCCGCGGCCGGGTAAGCCGCGTACCATCACCGATCAAGAGGTGAAGAATGTGGTCGAGATGACGCTTCACCACAAGCCGGCGAACGCCACGCACTGGTCCACGCGCACCATGGCGCGGGCGGCCGGTATCAGCGAGGCCAGCGTGCGGCGCATCTGGCGCGCCCACGGCCTGAAGCCGCACCGGTTGAGAACCTTCAAGCTCAGCCGCGATCCCAAGTTTACCGAGAAGCTGGAAGACATTGTCGGCCTGTATCTGAATCCGCCCGAACACGCCATGGTTCTGTGCGCCGACGAGAAGAGCCAGATTCAGGTTCTGGACCGGACTCAGCCAGGTCTGCCGATGAAGAAGGGCCGCTGCGGCACCATGACTCACGACTACAAGCGCAACGGCACGGCGACGCTGTTCGCCGCTCTCGATGCGCTGGAGGGCGAAGTGATCTCCATGTGCAATGACCGGCACCGCCATCAGGAGTGGCTGAAGTTTCTGCGCGTCATCGACGACATCGTCCCGCCCCAAAAACAGATCCACATGATCGTCGACAGCTACGCCACCCACAAGCATCCCAAAGTCCAGCGCTGGCTCAGCCGACATCCCCGCTTTCACATGCACTTCACGCCCACAGGCTGCTCGTGGCTGAACATGGTGGAGCGATTCTTCCGCGACCTGACCGAGAACCGGCTTCGCCGCGGCATCTTTCGCAGCATCGAGGAACTGATCGAGGCCATCGGCGATTACATCGACCATCACAATGAAAACCCCAAGCCCTTCATCTGGACCGCCAAGGCCACAGATATCCTGGAAAAGGTGAAGCGCGCCCGCACGGCCCTTCATAATCGGCAATCTGCATGACGCACTACACTAGGGTGGGATGGCGTGCGGCCAGAGAGGAACGAGTGGTATCCGCGGCGTTGCGCTGTCCAGTGTCCACTGTCAACTGATTTACAATCGCGTTATGAGAGTAACGGTGGGCGTCTCGGGCGGAATCGCCGCCTACAAGGCCGCTGAACTGGTGCGCGCGCTGCAGCGACAGGGCCTCGAGGTACACGTGGTGATGACCGCGGCGGCGCAGAAGTTTGTGCAGCCTCTGACCTTCAGCTCTCTCACCGGCTACAGGGTAATCACCGGCTTGTGGGACGAGGCCGGCGCGCAGGAATATCCGCCCGAACAGAATGGAATCGACCATATCGCCGAGGCGCAGGCAACAAGCGCGCTGGTGGTCGCGCCGGCTACCGCGAACGTGCTGGCGAAGTTTGCTCACGGCATTGCGGACGACTTTCTGACCACGACCTATCTGGCCACGCCGGCGCCGGTGCTGGTGGCGCCGGCGATGAATGTGTGCATGTGGAATCATGCGGCGACGCAGGCCAACCTTGAGATTCTTCGCGACCGCGGGGTGAGAGTGGTTGAGCCGGGAACGGGCGAGATGGCGTGCGGCATGGTGGGCGCGGGGCGAATGGCCCAGCCGGAGGTGATCGCCGCCGCGGTTGCTGGCGCGCTTCACCGCCGTCATGATCTGGCGGGTGAAGTGGTGCTGGTGACGGCGGGCGGTACGCGGGAGGCAATCGATCCGGTGCGTTTCCTGGGCAACAGGTCGAGCGGCAAGATGGGTTATGCGCTGGCCGATGCGGCCGAGAGCCGGGGCGCGAAGGTGATCCTGGTGAGCGGGCCGACGGCGCTTCATCCGCCGGCTCGCTGCGAGTTTGTGAAAGTGACCACGGCTGAGGAGATGCGAAACTCGGTTCTTGCGCGCATGAAAGACGCCACGCTGGTGATCAAGGCGGCCGCGGTAGCTGACTATCGCCCGCTTATTGTGGCCGAGCAAAAGCTGAAGCGCGCCGGACCCATGACCCTGGAGCTGACGCCGACAGAGGACATTCTTGCCGAGGTGGTGAGGCGGCGGCGGCCGGGGCAACTGATCATCGGATTCGCCGCCGAAACGCAGGACCAGGTGGAGAACGGCCGCGCCAAGCTGCTGCGCAAAGGCGCGGATGCGATCGTGGTGAACGATGTGAGCGGCGAACAGATGGGTATCGATGCTGACACGAATGCGGCTACCTTCCTGACCGCGAGCACATCCATCGAACTGCACCAGATGCCGAAGCGCGAACTGGCCGATCGCATCCTGGACGAGATTCTCACGCTGCGCAAGCCGCGCTCGGTGTTAGTCGAACTGGATGAGCGCGAAGGCCGATTTCCACAATCGAACCAGGACCGGGTTCTTGAAGAGACGGTCCCCGCCGTTGCAGCGCGCCGGCAGTTGATCGTGGAGTGACTGAGTTGGCGCGCGCGCTCGATCCGGCAACCCGCGATGCCCTGGCTCAGCGCATCCGCTTTTATTGCGACCTGGGCCTGACCGAGTTCTATCGCAGGCCGATCGATGCGTCGATGACTGAAGCCGGGACTGCGACTTCGGGCGAGGCGGACCCGATCGCTGCAGCGCTCGAGCAGGCCGAGAGCGTCCTCGCCTCACATCAACCCGAACTTCGAGAGCATCAGATTCACACTGAGGATGCGACGATTCCTACGCGCAAGACATTTCCTGCACCTCCAGAGATTGGCGCGGCAGTGGCCCCGGTTGAGCGGGCCGCAGCGCTCGAGATCATCCGCGAAGACATCGGTGACTGCGTGCGGTGCGCCCTGCACAAGGGGCGGAACAAGATCGTGTTTTCCGACGGGTCGCCGAATGCGCGGCTGATGTTTGTGGGCGAGGGGCCGGGCGCAGATGAAGATGCTCAAGGCCTGCCGTTTGTGGGCCGCGCTGGTCAACTGCTGAACAACATGATCGCGGCCATGGGTCTGACCCGGGAAGAGGTCTATATCGCCAACGTGGTGAAGTGCCGACCGCCAGGAAACAGGACGCCGGAGCCGGAAGAGGCAAATACCTGTTCGCAGTTTCTGTTTCGGCAGATCGACGTGGTGCGGCCGCAGGTGCTGGTGGCGCTGGGCGCCACAGCGGCAACTTATCTGCTGGGCGCGCGCCAGCCGTTGGCAGGGCTGCGGGGGCGGGTACACTCGGTGCGCGGACGCCAGTTGGTCGTCACCTATCATCCCGCTTACCTGCTGCGCGACCCCAGGCAGAAAAAAGAGGCGTGGGCCGATTTGCAGATCGCCATGCAGGAACTGGGATTGAAAGCGCCGGCTAGGTCGTGAAAAGCGGAGGGCAGGAATCACGCGCCGGGCGCGTCTTACCGCCTGGTTCAATGGGCAGGATTATGGAACCTGCCAGGATGGCGCCGCCTTTGGCTTCCTGCGTTTCTTCCACCACGCCCATCCCGCAGCGATCCCTGTTCCCAATGTGCCGAGGATCCAGACCAAGTTCTTCTCGGTGAAGGCTTCGGCCACACCGACCGGATCGACCTGCACGGTAACCTCTCGATCGAAGCTGGTTAAATCCCTCGACAGATCGTTCAACTCCACGGTTGCAGCCAGGTGCAATCGCAGTTTTCCGGAATGCTTTGGCGTGATATCCCACTCCCATTGCGTGGGTATGTCGCCGGCAACGATTTGCTCTTCGGAACTAAGAGGGGTGATGTCGAAATCGGCACTTTTGAGAGTCACCCTCATCATGGTGGAAACCGGCGTCGCGGCAGTCGACGTCGTCGCCCCCTGGTCGGCGGGCAATCCGGATTCCAGTGTCTGCAAAGAAACATTCTCCGACCCGATTCGCGCGGTGACATGAGCGGTATGCCCGCTCTTCATCTTTTCCGGGGTGGTATAGGCCAGATTGCCCTTCTTCAGCTTTGCGAGGCTTTGCGCGAGCCGTTCTTCGTCCGAGGTAGTTGGCAGGGGGTGGTTTGCTTCACCGGCGGGATGCTGTGGCCTGACGGCGTAAGTTGGCCTTGGATTGGGATTATTCGTAGCGGGGTTGCCAGACGACGGCGGCGCGCCCGTTTTGATGGCGGCATCCCCGTTCACGCCACAACACTTGGCGAACCTGAACCACTGGTTGCCTGTCCAGTTGCTAGCAAAGGAGGAGCCTGTGTGGCTCTTGTCAAGGTGAACAGGAAGACGACTGCACACAGACCAATAGCCAACACCAACGCAACGCTGATACTCACGATGAGTCGACGTCGTCGCATGTCATTCGCCTCTGCCAGAGAACTATACTGCGCCGGGACTATGGGACACACAAATATGTTGCTTGTCGCTGTAAGGGCGAGACGAAACCGTCATCGGCGGTCAAGCAATGGTGGCGCGCGGGCTACGCGGGCTTGCTCGGCGTCTTCTGCCAGATGGATTGCATCTGCTCGAGCGAGCGGCCCTTGGTTTCAGGAACCATCTTCCACATGAACAAGGCGGCCAGGATACCCATTACGCCGTAGATCCAGTAGGTGAAGCCGTGGCTAAAGTGGCTTACCAAAAAAGTGTTCCGGTCGAGAATAGGGAAGGTCCAACTGACTAGGTAATTGGCGATCCATTGCATGGCTACAGCGACGGCCATGGCCTTGCCGCGAATCTGGTTGGGGAAGATCTCACTCAGCAGCACCCAGGTGACCGGCCCCCACGACACGGCGAATCCGGCCGTGTAGACTAGCATGCAGACCAACGCAACCATCCCCTGCCCTCCCAGACAGAAGTCGGTGCCCAGAGAGATCATGCTGGCGGCCATCACCAGCGCGCCGATGATCTGGAGGGGTTTGCGGCCGAACCGGTCCACGCAGAGAATGGCAACCACGGTGAAAGTGAGGTTGACCGCGCCCACGATGATGGTTTGCAGCAGCGAGGCATTGGTGTTCATGCCCATGCCTTTGAAGATGTCGGTGGCGTAATAGAGAACGACGTTGATGCCGACGAATTGCTGGAAGACCGACAGCATGACACCGATGAATACGACCAGCACGCCGAAGGAGAATAGATTGCCGGAGTGATGCTCGCTGAGCGAGGCGCGGATCTCAGCGAGCTCGCCTTCGGCTTCTTCCGGAGTCACCAGCCTGGCCAGCACCTCCCGCGCGGCCTTCTCATTCCCCTTCAGCATCAGGTAGCGCGGGGTTTCCGGGACAAAAAATAAGAGGATCAGAAAAAGGCCGGCGGGGATGGCGCCGGAGAGGAACATGTAGCGCCAGCCGATGGAATTGAGCCAGGCATCGCCGCTGCCGGCCCTGGAGATGCCGTAGTTGACAAAGTAAATCACCAGCATGCCGAAGATGATGGCGAACTGGTTCCAGGCCACCAGGTTGCCGCGGACTTTAGGCGGCGCAATCTCGGCGATGAACATGGGCGACAACATCGAAGCGAGGCCAACGCCAATGCCGCCGATGAGGCGATAGACGACGAAGTTGGCCATGAACCCCGGACCGCCGTGGCCGATGGGCGCAAAGGGGAACTCGGGCGCCGCGGCGCCCAGTGCTGACAGAAGGAACAGCGCGGCCGCGATGACCAATCCGCGTTTGCGGCCGATGTGGGTGGAGACCCAGCCGCCGATCGTTCCGCCGATGATGCAGCCGATCAGGGCGCTCGAAACCACGAAACCAAGCAGCGAATTGGCGGCGTTGGCCTGGGCCGGGTCGGCGAGATCGGTGAATCGCGGATCAATGAAATAAGTCTTGAGACAGTCGACTGCGCCGTTGATGACGGCGGTGTCGTATCCGAACAGCAATCCGCCCAGTGTGGCGATGAGCGTGAGCAGGACGACGTGCGGATTCAGTCGCGACATGAAGCTCTCCGGAGCTGCGAAGGGAACGAGGGTCGATTTGCGGGCCGCTCCATCGGTACGCAAGAAAAGTCAGTCGTCGGACTACTGCCGAGTCCGGGGCGGCTTGTGCGGCTCCCGTGGCGCTACTGCAGGTCGCGCCAAAGCGCTACGCCGCCCAGGATGCCGGCTTCGTTGGAGACGATTTTCACACCTTTAGGAAGCGTGAATTCGATTTTCTTGGTGTTGCCGCCGCCCAGGTAGCATTGATCCCAGTTGAATAGTTTCTCAACTTGCCCGAGAGCCTCCTCGAGAAACCTGTTCCACTCCTTCTTGCCAAATTTGTCGAGGCCGCGGCGGCCGAGGTAATCCTCATACGTTTTCTTTTTCCAGGGGTGGTGGCCGAGTTCCAGGCCGGGGCATAGTTTGCCGTCGGTGAATATGGCTGAACCCATTCCGGTGCCGAGAGTGAGGAGCAGTTCAACTCCCTTGCCCTGGACTACGCCGTAGCCCTGGACGGAGGCGTCGTTGGCCACGCGGGCCGGCTTCTTCCAACGCTTTTCGAGTTCGGCCTGGAAGTTGAAATTCATCCAGTCGGGGTGGAGATTGACTGCGGTGTAGGTGATGCCGCGCTTGACGACGCCGGGAAATCCTGCCGAGACGCGGTCGAATTTGGGCAGCAGGGCGACCAGGCCGTCGAGGGCGGCGAGAACCGCCTTGGGGGTAGGAATGGCCGGAGTGACCACGCGCTCGCGCTCGCTTACCGGTTTGCCCGCCGCATCAAGCAGCATCGCCTTGAGGCCGGAGCCGCCGATGTCGATGGCCAGCGTAATGGGCGACTTCGAAGTTGCGCCCGGCGAAAGGCTTGGCTTGGCAAGTTCCTTGGCAGCAGGCGAGGTCTTGGCGGAAACAAGGGCGGGTGTGAAAGTGTTGGCAGTCATCAGCAATGAATTGTAAACGACCTCGGCGGGGGTGAGGGCGAACGGTCGACAGCCGGCAGTTCCTCGCCGAGCCGGTACACTGATGCTTGCCCTCCATGCCTGTCTGCTGCGAAGTCGCGCTGCCTGTTCCGCTGGACCAGACTTTCACCTACGCGGTGGGTTCGGGGCACCGTCCGTTGCGCGGCGCGCGGGTGATCGCTCCGTTCCGTAACGAGAAGCTGATCGGCGTGGTGACGGCGGTTGGCGTGAAGACCCCGGCGGATTTCGAGGTGCGTTTTCTTGAGGCCGTTCTGGATGAGGAACCGCTGCTGAGCGAAGATTTGCTGAAGCTGGGGGAGTGGATTGCGCAGTATTACCTGGCTCCCCTGGGCGAAGTGCTGCGCGGGATGCTGCCGCTGATGGCCGAGGTGCGGCGAACGGTTTATTACCGGATTACGGATCTGGGACGCGATGTGCTGGCCAGTTCGATGGAGAGGGACGAGGGAGGTTCCCGTTCAGTTCAGAAAGACCAGTCGAAGCGTCGCGGGAAACTCTCACGGGAAGTGCAGGACGTGGAGCGCAAGGTGCTTGCGCTGCTGGCTGCTGGAGAGGCGGTGAAGGTGGCGAGGCTGCGCACGGCTACTGCGGCCTCGCTCCCTCTGCTTGCAGGCCTGGTGAGAAAAAAGTGGATCGCGCGCGAGACGGCTGCTGCCGAGCGGGATGCGCGGCGGATGGAGCGGTTCGCTGTGCTGGTTCCCGAGGCGCGGCTGCCGGCTCCGACCGCGAAACAACAAGCGATTCTTGCCGAGCTGGCGGCGGGCGGGGGCGAGCTGGCGCTGGCGGAGCTGCGCAGGCGGGACCTGCCTTTATCCACCTTGCAGACCCTGGTGAGGCGCGAACTGGTGCGGCTCGAGGAGCGGCCCGTGGAGTTCCGGCTGGGTGGAATCAGGCCCGAGGCGGCGCCGTTCCATCTCAACCCGGCGCAGACGGAGGCGCTGGGCGGCCTGACAGGCGCGCTGGGGGCGTTCAATGCGTTCTTAATCTTTGGAGTGACCGGGTCGGGCAAGACGGCCGTGTACTTGGCGGCGATGCAGCAGGCCCTGAATCGGGGACTATCGTCCATTCTGCTGGTGCCGGAGATTGTATTGACCCCGCAGACTGCCGGGTTGCTGGACCAGGCGTTCGGATCCCGGGTCGCGCTGCTGCACTCCGCGCTTACGCCGGAGGAGCGAAGTGAGCAGTGGCACCGGATCCGTTCAGGCGATGCGCCGATCGTCGTGGGGACGCGCTCGGCCATTTTCGCTCCAGCGCCGAACCTGGGCCTGATCCTGGTGGACGAGGAGCACGACGGCAGCTACAAGCAGGAAGAGACGCCGCGCTACAACGCGCGCGACGTGGCGGTGGTGCGGGCTAAGCTGGCCGGGGCGGTGGTTGTGTTGGGGTCGGCGACCCCGTCGCTGGAGAGCTGGCAAAACTCGGTGCAGGGCAAATATGCGCGGATCGAGCTGCGCGACCGTGTCATGAACCGGCCGCTGCCGGAGATGGAACTGGTCGACATGCGGCGCGAGTTTCAGGAGACGGGCAGGGAGCAGCTTTTTTCCCGTGCCCTGGTGGACCAGACGCGGACGGCGCTCGAGCGCGGCGAGCAGGCGCTGATCCTGCTGAACCGACGCGGCTACTCGTTCGCGGTGATATGCCGGGCGTGCGGCGACAAGCTGGAGTGCCAGAACTGTGCGATTGCGCTGACGCATCACAAGCCGGCCGCCGTTGAAGAACCCGAGATCGCGCGCGTCGGGCAGCGGCTGGAATGCCATTATTGCGGCTTCAGGCGAGCTGTACCGGCGCGTTGCCCCAAGTGCGACAGCGAGCACCTCTACTTTCTGGGCGCGGGGTCGCAGCAAGGCGAGGAGCGGCTGACAGAGATATTTCCAGGCGCGCGGATCGGGCGCATGGATCGCGATACGGTGCGTGGGCGCCACGACCTGGAGCGTCTGCTGGCCCGGCTTCACTCGGGCGAGATCAACCTGCTGGTGGGCACACAGATGATCGCCAAGGGGCACGACATTCACGGCATCACGCTGGTGGGGGTGGTGGGCTGCGATCATGCGCTGTCGATGCCCGACTTCCGCGCCGCGGAGCGGGTGTTTCAACTGGTTTCGCAGGTATCGGGGCGGGCCGGGCGAGGGGATCTTCCCGGGCGGGTGGTGGTGCAGACGTATTATCCCGATCACTACGCGATTCTGGCCGCCGCGGGTCACAACTACCGGGCATTTGCGGAGCGCGAGTTGAAGTTCCGGCGCTGGATGCATTACCCGCCGTTTGGTGTGCTAGCCAACGTGCTGGTGCAGTCGGCGAAGCTCGAAGAGGCGGCGGGGTGGGCTGCTGTCCTGGGCAAACATCTGGTCCACAGCCAGAGCGGGAGGGCCATCAGGGTGCTGGGGCCTTGCACGGCGCCGATTGCCCGCATCAAGGGAGTCTACCGGTTTCACCTGATCCTGAAGGCGGAGTCGCGCAAGGGGCTGAATGGAGCGCTGCGCGAAATGCTGGCGCATGCCGATGAGGCCGGAGTGCCGCGAAGGAACTTGGTGGTCGATGTGGATGCGCTGCGGCTGATGTGACCGCCTGCGGTGGGGCAGACTGCCTTCAGCGCACTAAATTATTATCAGGAGAAACGATATGCCCATGCACAACCCGCCACATCCCGGCAAAGTTCTACGGGAATTTCTCGGCGACGTTGGCGTAACCGCCGCCGCTAAGCATTTGCAGGTTTCCCGCGCTACGCTTTCCCGCACCCTCAACGGGAAGGCCGGCATCTCCGCCGGCCGGCATCTCCGCCGATATGTCGCTGCGTCTCTCCGCCGCCTTCGGCATCCACGCTGAAATCTGGTATGAGCTGTAGACCGATTACGATATGTGGTGAGCCTCCAAAAGGAAGCAGCCAAAGGTCGAGCCTTTCCTTAGGGCGGCATAGGGACGGAAATGGCGAAGAGGTTGGGGTTCTCTGAGGTCTCACCATCGAGACCTGGGGCACCCGGCCACCTGCGGTGGGGCGGGCGTTCGCGATCCCTCATTGCGCGGCGCGAAGTTTCTCGATCTGGAGCAGGCTCAGCATCGAGTTGTCATGAAACGGCGTGGGAGTGATGGTAAGCAGGAAAATCGCGATGCCGATGACTCCCAGCGCTTTTCTTCCCCGGCTCAAAGCGAAGAAGTGCGGCACGATTGGATGGCGCATGGCGGGAAGCAGGAGGATGATGCCCCATAGAATCCAGCCAGCCCAGTAGAAAACTCCCGCTACCAGAAGCGCCGGGGGCAGGATGCGCGTCGTCGCTCTGTGCAGGCGGGGTGAGAGGGCGTAGAGGATGTGGCCGCCGTCGAGTTGACCTGCGGGAATGAGATTGAGTGAGGTAATGAAAAGACCGATCCATCCAGCAATCAGGATGGGGTGAGGCACGATCCTGCCGAAAGGCTGAAGCCGCGGGTTCCAGTGCAGAAGCAGCGCGTGGACCAGGCGGATAGTGAGGGGCTCGCCGCCGAAGCGGACGATCGGCTCGGGTGCATGGGCGCCAGCTGGATGGCTCAGTAGAAATCCGAAGGTAATAGCCAGGACGGAGGCCAGGTATCCCGCCAGCGGACCATAGATGCCCACGTCCATGAGCGCGTCGAGGTTGGGAATGCGGGAGCGGAGTTTGATGATCGCGCCGACTGTGCCGCTGAGCGTTGGCGCCGGCAGGACGAATGGCAGGGTGGAGTGGATGCGGTGGACCCGGCAGGCGATATAGTGCCCGAACTCGTGAATGAGCAGGATGCCGAGCAGGGCGAGGGAAAATGCCAGGCCGGAAAACCAGAGATGAGGGTGGCTCGCGAGCAATGGCCATGGCCACATGTCGCTGTCCAGCATCACGGGTTGCAGGCCACGGCGGAAGTTGCGCATGAAGCAGGCCCCGCTGGCGGTGATAGTAACCAGGCTGGCGCCGAGAAGAAGTGCCGGAAGGCCATACTCGCGAAGATTCGAAGGCAACGTGTCCCTCTTGGTTGAGCCGGCGGTTCAGTGCACGAACCTTGTGTGGTCTTCCCCGCATTGCCTGCGGGCGAACTCAGGCCCGACCGCGCCGATGCGACACGCATCCTGAAGGCTCCAATACGAGCGGCGCTGGTTGCGGAGGCTAGCCGGCGGATTCGATCGCGTGCAGTTCCTTGCCGGGCTTGAATCGGACAGCCTTGCCCGGAGCGATGCTGACCTCCGTGCCGGTGCGGGGATTTCGGCCGATGCCGGTTTTCCGGGCGCGGACGCTGAAAACGCCAAAACCGCGCAGTTCGATGCGCTCCCCGGCCGCCAAAGCCTGTTTCAGGCCCTCGAAGACCGAATCGACCGCCGCCTCCGCCTTGGTGCGCGGCAGGCCGGTGCGCTCGATGACTTGATGAACGATGTCCTGCTTAATCAATGGGGTACCCTCGCTGGCGCGAACTGGTATTGAATGTACCACGACCTACAACCGCCATACTACAGACTTTGCGGGAATTATGGAATTGCCGGGCGGCGCCTGGGGCGAATGGAAGGGGGGAAGCGCAAACGGTTTTTTCGATTTGGAGCGGGTTTTTCCACCATTCCCGAGGGTCGCTTTGCCGTTGTCATTTGACCTGCGCTTCCGTAAGATAAATCAGCAAGTTGCAGCAGACACGGGGAATGCTTGCGGTGGAATCCGAGCCCTTCGAAAGCGAGACGCATGTCGATTCAGAGTGACCGTTGGATCAGGGAACAGGCCATCAACCATCGCATGATCGAGCCTTTCAGTGAAAAGCAGGTAGCAGCAGGCGTCATCTCCTATGGACTTTCCTCGTACGGGTATGACCTTCGGGTCTCCGATGAATTCAAGATATTTACCAATGTCAACAGCGCCATCATCGATCCCAAGGCCTTTGACGAGCGATCCTTCGTCTCCGTGCAGGCGGAGTCGGTCATCGTTCCGCCGAATTCGTTTGCACTGGCGCGTTCTGTAGAGTATTTTCGAATCCCCAGAGACGTTTTGTCGATCTGTGTTGGAAAATCAACCTACGCGCGTTGCGGAATCATCGTGAACGTAACGCCGTTCGAGCCGGAATGGGAGGGATATGTGACCCTCGAGATATCGAACACGACTCCGTTACCGGCCAGGGTCTATGCCAACGAAGGACTGTGCCAGATTCTGTTTTTCCGCTCCGATGACGCCTGCGAAGTCAGTTACGCGGACCGCAAAGGCAAATACCAGAAGCAACAGGGAATCGTTCTACCCAGGCTCTAACGCCTCTAAAGACCATGGGGCGGAGCAGTGAACCGGTGCACGGCTCAAAAGGCTGGGCGAGTTCGAGCGGGGACGGGAATGCGGGCAATGAGCGTGGCTGGGAGTCCGGCGCCTTGAGGGGGGCGGGCCAGATCGCAGAATTGCTTGACGGTGATCCAGCGATGGCGGAAAACTTCAAACCCGGCACGATTCGCATTGGGGTGGTGGGTGACGAACCGATCCGACTTGCCGGCATGGCCAGCATCTTTGACCAGCGGGCCAAGAAGGGTCAGCCGCAACTGCTTCCCGTGGTCGGCACGCTCAAGAAGCTTTTGGGCGAGGCGGATCTTGAGTACCTGGTGATCGACCTGCACGGCTCGGCGAGCGGAGTAGATGCCTTGGAGCCGATTCGACGCAGGCGCCCCGATATCCGGCTGATTGTGATCGGTCCTGAAGGCGACGAGGAACTGGTCCTGAGCTCGATCGTCGCGGGTGCGCGCGCCTATCTGGACCTGACCGCTGGTCCGGAGGTGGTTCGCATGGCGGTTGACGTGGTCACTTCCGGATCCATCTGGGCCCCGCGACGCCTGCTCTCGAAGTTGATTGACAGGCTGCTCAATGTCCACGACGCTAGCCTGACCAGCGACAGCAATTTACTTACCGCGCGCGAGCAACAGGTTCTGGAACTCATACTGCTCGCTCGATCCAACCGGGAGATCGCCGCTCAGCTTGGAATTGAGGAGCGAACGGTGAAGGCTTATGTCGGACGGCTCATGAAGAAGACCGGTTCGGACAACCGCATCAAGCTGTCGATGTCAGCCCTGGGGCGCTCGCTGCTGGAGCACGAATCGCCGACCCGGAGGCCAGAGCCGGCTCACGGTCGAGAAGGCAAAACATCTTAGTGCACTTCTGATGTTACTTTTTGGCAATGCCCTTAAGTACTCTTGTGCTATTTGTGCGCTTCCCACAAGATTACTCACAGAAACAACGCAGATCTGGGGAAAGGAGTTCCCAGGCGGCATGAAATCATGATGCCTGTGAACTCCTCTTTTTTTGCGATGTCCCGCTAAGTAGAATGGAACGAAGGGTCGAGTGTCGACCTCTTTCTCCGGGTCGCCTTGAAAGGCGACAATCCCCGTTACAAAAATGAGTCCTCCGTCGGTTGATTACCCGCCTCCCACGCGGATGCTGTAGGCTATACCGGTAGGATCCCCGCGGCTTGCCAGGGGGCGGCACTATCTTCCGTGACTCCCCGTATGTTCGTCCATGCCGCCACGGGAAACAATCTCTCAATGCATAGCTCACCCATCCAGACGGAAAACGTCTGCGGAACGGGAAAGGAGTTTCAAATGAAGAAGTTGTTCCTTGTCCTTAGTCTCTTTCTCACGCTCACGTCCCCTGCCATTGCGGCCTCTTCCCGGCAGGATTTGCAAGACCGGGTGGACGCAGCCAAGACGGTGCTGGATCAAATCATGAGCGCGCAGGACCGCACCATCCCTATGAACATTCTTCATTCGGCCACCTGCGTGGGGGTGGTTCCGGGGCTCATCAAAGGGGCTTTTGTCTTCGGCGGACAGTACGGGCAGGGAGTAGTGACCTGCCGGACCGGTCACGGCTGGAGCGCGCCGGTGTTCATCCGCATGGCTGGCGGGTCCTTCGGCTTCCAGATCGGCGGCCAGTCGACCGACCTGGTGCTGGTGGCGGTCAATGACCGCGGATTTCAGGACCTGCTTAAGAACAAGTTCAAGATCGGCGGCGACGCATCGGCGGCGGCCGGGCCGGTGGGCCGCTCCGGGCAGGCCGCGACCGACTGGAAGATGAACGCCGAGCTGCTGAGCTATTCGCGCAACAAGGGGCTGTTCGCGGGCATCGACCTGGACGGAACCAGCGTGACTCAAAACACGGACGATACGGAGATCTATTTCGGCTCTCCGCAGAATTTTGAAAGCGTGCTCAAGGGAAACGTTCCGGTGCCGGCGGGCGCGGTCGAGTTTGTGCGCGATGTGGCCCGCCATTTCATTGCGGCCAAGAACCAGTGAGGTACGGAGCCGCCGCGCGGCTCACTTAAGACTCGAGGCCTGCCCGGACCGACGTCGGGCAGGCTTTTCTCTTTGTGCGAGGGCAGGAAGAAAGCCTGGAAAAGCGAATCGAACTCTATGGACGCAATAGACTGTTGATTCAACCAAGCGATGCGGGAAACCCTGGAATTCCGGCTTGTCGTCGCCGTGGCGCGCGCTCTGGGCGTCATGCCGCGTCCCCTGGCGCGCCTCTGGGCGCGGGTTCTCGCCTTCAAGGTCTACTGGATCTTCAGGCGGCTGCGGAGGGTCGGGATGCGCAACCTGGAGATGGCTCTGCCGGGACTGTCGTTGAAGGCCAGGAAGAAAATTCTGCGCGGTGTTTATCTTCATCTTGGCTGGCAACTGGTGGAGTTTTGCCAGATGACGCGGTACACGCGGGAGAATACCCGGGATTGGCTGCGCACCGAGGGCCTCGAACACTATCTCGCCGCCCAGGCCAGGGGCAAAGGGGTGTTGATTATCACCGGCCACCTGGGCGCGTGGGAGCTGTCGAGCTTTTACCACTCGCTGATGGGTTATCCCATGGGGATGGTGATCCGGCGCCTGGACAACCGGCGGCTCGACGCGTATGTGAACGGGATCCGCTGCCTGCATGGCAACCATGTGCTGCACAAGGACGATTTCGGCCGCGGCCTGCTGACCGCAATGCACGGGCGCGGGACCGTGGGGATTCTGATGGACACCAACATGACGCCGCCGCAGGGAGAATTCGTGCGCTTCTTCGGGATTGAGGCATGCACGGCGACGGGCCTGGCGCACGTGGCACGAAAGACCGGGGCTGCCGTGTTGCCGGGCTTCATGCTGTGGGAACCACGAGAGAAGCGCTATGTGCTGCACTTCGGCGAGGAGGTTGAAATTCCCCACTCGGCCAACCTTGCCGCCGACATCCTCGAGGGCACCGCGCGATGCACGAATGCAATCGAGGCATGGGTGCGGCGCTATCCCGACCAGTGGCTCTGGATCCATCGCCGCTGGAAGACGCGCCCGCCGGGCGAGCCGGGGCTATATTGATTCTTGGGAGAGGAATCGGAGAGCGCCATGACCCTGGGTGAATTGATCGAAGCGCTGGGCGGAGAGATCGTGGCGGGCAGCCCGGAGATTGTGATTGCGGATGTGACTGAAGTGGCGGCGGCCAGGGGCCTGGACCTGGTATTCGCCGAAAACGCTGAGAATGCTCGAGAGGCGCTCCAATGCAATGCATCTGCCGTGGTGCTGAAGCCGGGGCTGGCTGACTCCGCGACGGAAGCGGGCCATATTGGCATCGTGGTGGCGGAACAGCCGCGCCTGTGGTTCGCCAAGGCCGCGAAACTGTTGGCGGCGGCGCAGCCGATAGCGGGCGTGCACCACCTGGCAATTCTGGGAGCACAGGTGGAGATCGGCAGCGGAGCCACGATCGCCGCCGGCGCGATCGTGGGCGACCAGGTGAAGATCGGCGGCGGAACCCGCGTTGAAGCGGGCGCGGTGATCGGCGCGGGCGTTGCAGTGGGTTATCACTGCAAGATTTATCCGCGAGTGGTGATCTATCCGGGGACCACCGTCGGAGACCGGGTGGTGATCCATGCGGGCGCTGTGCTGGGCGCGGACGGATTCGGCTACGTTCGTGACTCGACGACCGGAGCATACACCCAGTTTCCCCAGGAGGGGACGCTGGTGATCGAGGACGATGTCGAGATCGGGGCCAACTCGACGATCGACCGGGGAGCGCTGGCGGAGACACGGATTCGGCGCGGAACAAAGATCGACAACCTGGTTCATGTAGGGCACAACTGCGACATCGGGGAGGATGTGATCCTGGTTGCGCTGACGGGCATCAGCGGCTCAAGCACCGTGGGCAACGGCGCCGTACTGGCCGGTCAGGTCGGCATTGGCGACCATGCTCACGTAGGGCCGGGCGTGATCCTTGGCGGGCAGGCGGGGGTGTTAAGCGGCAAGACCGTCACCAACGATGGTCTGCCGCCCGGAAGCGTGCTGTGGGGCACGCCCGCGCGCCCGCTCAAGCAGGTGCTGCGCGAGCAAGCGGTGCTGAAGCGGCTGGCAGGCAGGAAGCGTGGAGCCGAGACCGGGGACTGGGAATAAGCCTTCCATCCGCCGTCGCCCTGTTCGGATTCAGAACGGCTTTTCGGTCAGGAATGGCTCAGCCTTGAGAGTGCCATCGCGTTGCTTGACCAGCATCTGGACTTTGCCTTCGGCGGCGTCCAGCTCCTGCTTGCACGCGGCCGAAAGTCCCACACCCTCTTCGAAGAGTTTGAGCGAATCTTCGAGGGCAAGGTCGCCCTTTTCCAGTTGATCGACGATCGATTCAAGCTTCTTCAGCGATTCTTCAAAAGACGGCATGGCGTTCACTCCGAATGGGTATTGGCCGGGGGCAGCGCGTTGTGAATGATCTCGGCAGCCACTTCGAAGCGCCCAAAGGGAGCGCTTACCTGGACGCCCTCGACCAGCGGCCGTACGGCCTCAAGCATCTCTTGCGCGATCCGGATGCCCTCGGCGCGGGCCGCGTCCGGCGTATCCGCCTGGGCCATGCGCAGCATGATCTCTTCCGGCATGGAGGTGCGCAGGTCGTTCTTCATGAACTCGGCGTTACGCAGGCTGGTCAGGGGCCAGATACCCGCAATGATAGGAATGCGATGGTCTTTGATTCGCTCCAGGAAATGCTCCAGCAGTCGAAGATCGAAGACCGGCTGCGTGACGGCGTATTCGGCTCCTGCCTCCACTTTGTAAAAGAAACGGCGCAGCTCGTTTTCCATGTCCGGCGCGCCCGGGTTGGCAGCCACGCCGATGGTGAAGTTAGTGCTGGCGCCGATGGAGTTGGCTCCGCTGTCGAGTCCGTGGTTGAGGCGCTCGACGATGTTGACCAACCCGATGGAGTCGACGTCAAACACCGCAGTAGCGTCAGGATAATTACCAAGCTCCGGCGGGTCGCCCGTGCGGCAGAGAATGTTGCGCAGCCCGATGGACGAAACGCCCAGCAGATCGGACTGGATGGAACGGAGGCTGCGATCCCGGCAGGTGTAATGGAGGATGGTTTCGATCCCCGTGTGTTGTTGAATCTGGATGGCCAGGCTCTCCGCGCTCATGCGGGCCGAGGAGCGCGAAGAGTCGTGAATGTTGATGCCGTGGACGCCGAGCTGGGCCAGCAGTTGCGCCCCTTCGATTTCTTCGGAGCAGTCGATGCCCTGGGGCGGAACGAACTCCGCCAGGGTGATGAATTTTTTTTGCGCCAGGAGCGAACCGAGACGCGATCGTTCGCTAAGCGGCGCGGGTGGAACCTTGGCGTTGGGCGCCGGAGGCTGACCCGAGATCTGGATGTGCGCCTGTTCATCCAGGGCGCGCATGGCCGCGCGCATGGCGCGGATGTGGTTGGGCGTGGTTCCACAGCAGCCTCCAACAATCTCGACTCCGGCGGCAATGGATTTGCGCACGAAGCTGGCCATGTATTCGGGCGAGCAGAGATACACATTGCGTCCTTCGACGGCGCGCGGCAATCCCGCGTTGGGCATCGCAGCCAGCGGCAGGGAGGTGGCCGGGCGCATGGCTTCGATCGCAGTCAGAACGCTTGTCGGGCCGGTGGAGCAATTCACTCCGACGGCCGCCGCGCCCCATTCGGTGAGCAGGGCCGCAGCCTGCGCCGGCGAAGAGCCGTCGAGGCAGTTGCTGTCGTCATCGACTGTGACCATGACCAGCACCGGCAGATGGGGCGCTGCCGATCGCGTCGCCTCGAGGGCCTGGCGGGCCTCGTTGAGGGCGGGCATGGTTTCGACGATGAGCAGATCGACGCCGCCCTCGGCCAGCGCGGCGATTTGTTCTTGGAAAGCGGCTCGGGCCTCTTCGAGCCCGGTCTTGCCCAGAGGCTCGAGACGAACACCGAGCGGACCGATGGAGCCGGCCACCCAGGCTTCGCCCCCCTGTTTTTCCTTGAGCCGCGCAACGGCCTGCCTCGCCAGCCGCACCCCGGCTGCGTTGATCTCCGCGACCTTCCCGCCCTGGCCCTGCCGCGTAAGCCTGAAACGGTTTGCGCCGAACGTATTCGTCTCAAGAATCTCCGCGCCGGCCTGCAGGTACTCTTCGTGCACGGAAAGGATAAGGGCCGGGTCAGAAAGGTTCAGCTCGTCGTAGCAACGGTTGATGAAAATGCCGCGCGCATAGAGGACCGTGCCCATGGCACCGTCGGCCAGCACGGGACGGTCATGGAAGATGTCGGCGAACTGGGTCATCCTGTTGCCATGCTATCGCATCGGCTGGATTGTTGTGCGCCGGTTGGCGCAGGCACGAGGCCTCTGGGCGGTCACCGCGCGGCGCCGGGGGGTTGGGTTGCTTTGTTATACTTCGGGAGTCATAACTTCGGCAGAATCCGGTTCCCGGCCGCAGGTTTCTGTACTGCGGATAAGGCCGAATCGCCATCAATTTATCCATGCTGCGGCTCGCTCCGCGTTTTCAATTGAGGTAAAGGATTTTGAAGAAAAGAAGTCTTTGGATGAGCGCAGGCGCCGCACTTTTTGTGGCCGCAGCGTTGGCAGGTTGTGGCAGTACCACTTATTTTGCGGGCCGGCCGCTGCCGCCCAGCAAGCTCCTGAACCGGGTCATGATCGCGATTCAAAATCCCAGCGCGCTTACCCAGGGAGCGCTGCAGATCGTGGACGCATATTACGACACCCGCAGCGGATATACCGGCCAGCCGCCGTCCTTTTCGATTGCCGGCTATGGCGGTGCGCTGCCTATCTCCATCCAGAACATGCCCGAGGAGGAATTGGGAGCTGTCTATGGCGCCGGTGGCAGCGGCAGTCTTTCGCCGGCCAACTACGCCCAGGAGAAAACCACCGGGAGCGTGAGCGGCCTGAACGGCCCCTCATCAAGCATCTTCATGACCCGTAACCAGCAGTTCGTCTTTGCGGCCAGCCAGCAGGCGCATGTCCTGACGGTCGTGAGTCAAAGCACGGGCGGGTCTTATCCTCTCAATCTTCCCGGCGTTTACCGGGTCAGCGTGAATCCCGGCGGCTCAGTGGCGCTGGCTTTCGCTCAGAACTCCAATTACCTTTACTACCCGATCCAGCTCACCACGGGGCAGACTCTGTCCTACTCCGGCGGCCCTTCCACATGGCCGTTGGGCGCGGTGGATTGCGAGCCGCAGAACGCGCCCGGCTGGTGCTTGTTTCAGGCGCTCGACCCGTCCAGCACCAAGACCAACCTCAAGCCGCTCAGCTTCGACCGGCCGGTGAAAGCGGTGTTTTCGGCCGACGGCAACACGGCTTACGTCCTTAGCTGCGGGCCGGAGTGCGGCGGCACTGCCTCTTCGATCACGCCGCTGCCGATTGCGCCCATGCTCTTTCTTCCTGGCCAGGGATCGGGCCTGTTGCCAACGCAAAGCCAGATTGCGCCCTGCTCGACGAATACTGCCAGTTCCTGCACCCTGCCCATCCCCGGCGGATCGAGCAACGCCCTGGTCGTCTCCTCAACTATGTACGTTGTGGGCCAGAAGCCGCAGACCGTCAATGCCGAACAGCTTTTCAGCGGTAATCTCACGGTCTTGAATCTCTCCGTCGGCGCCTCCGGTTGGGCCAGCGTGACCACTGCCGCGGCCATCAGCGATGGGCAACCCGGTGCGGTCAGCCGCATGCTCGAGGCAGACGACAATACGCTGTGGATCGGCATGTCGGGTTGCACGGTTGGGGTTCGATACGCCACCAATCCGGCAGGTGGGTACGGCTGCCTGACCATGTTCAACACCTCGACCAACACGGTAACCATGCTGGAGCCGTATATTGGTGACGCGACAGGCATTGCCGCGGTGACCGGCCTGCACAAGATCTACGCGGCCGAAGGCGGGCAGGTGTATATCTACTCCACAACCGACGGTTCGACGCTCGACAACCAGTTCGTAACCGTGACCGGCACAGCGTACGACGTGGCATACATGGACGCAATTACCGATACCGATAACACTGTTTATTAGTCCTTCACGGGCGGCGCCGAACCACGGAAGATGAAACTGTATGCCCCGTCCATCGAGCGCATTTTGCTCGATGGGTGGGAGTCGGTAGAACCCTGCGACAACTTCTTTTTTGTTGAACTTGTATTCTTGTTTCTGTTAGATACCGGCAACGCCGGTGCGAACTGAAATGGCTGTCGAGGCTGACAATTTTCGCGCCGATATCCTGGCCATTGCCGCTCATCGCGACGATGTGGAACAGACCTGCGGCGGAACCCTGCTGCGGATGGCGGCGCGCGGCCTGCACACGGCCATTCTCGATCTCACCCAGGGAGAATCAGGAACGCGCGGCTCGGCGGAAGAACGCTCACGCGAGGCCATGCAGGCCGCGCAAATCCTTGGAGTGGGCTGGCGCGAGGCGCTCCGTTTTCCCGATGGCGCGATCGAAAACACACTGCCCAACCGGATGGAAATTGTCGGCGCGCTGCGCCGGCTGCGGCCGCGGGTAGTCATCCTGCCTTACTGGCAGGCACGTCATCCGGACCACGCCGCCGTGGCCGCACTGGGCTACGACGCGTGCTTCCTTGCCGGTTTGAAGAAGATTGAGACGGATGCGGAAGCCCATCGGCCATTCAAAATCGTCTACGCCAGCCTCTACGCGGACGTGAGGCCCAGCTTTATCGTCGATATCACGCCATTCATCGAGCAGCGGCACCTGGCGCTGATGGCTTATCGTTCCCAGTATGCCAACCAGGCGGCAGGCGGCGCCTTGTTCGTTCCGGAAGAAGAGATTCGCGAGCGCACCTGGGCCGAGGCGCGCCATTACGGTCTGTTGGCCGGTGTGCGCTATGGCGAACCCTTTGTGCAGAAGGAAGTAGGACTGGTCGACGACTTGACCCTGGTGCCGGTGCAGTCGATCTGACGGCTGCACGCCCTTTGAAGCGGAGACAACCGATGAGCCAGACCTGGGACCCCGAAACGTACGCTCAGGGCGGTGCATTTGTTCATGAACTCGCATCCGGCGTGCTGGAGTGGCTGGCCGCTCGGAGCAGCGAGCGCATCCTCGATCTCGGTTGCGGCGACGGCCAACTGACCGCGCGGCTGCTCGTGTCGGGTGCCGTTGTAACTGGGGCGGACAGGGACCCTGGCATGGTGGAAGCTGCCCGCGTACGCGGCATTGACGCCCATCGTGCTGCCGCCGAGTTGCTGCCCTTTGCCGATGCCGCGTTTGACGCGGTTTTTTCCAATGCTGCGCTGCACTGGGTGCGCGATCAGAATGCCATGATGGCCGAGGTGCGCCGCGTCTTGAAGCCCGGCGGCCGCCTCGTGGCCGAGATGGGCGGACACGGCAACATCGCCGCCATTCGAGTCGCGCTGATGGCCGCGCTCGAAAAGCACGGCTGCGCGGGCCGCGAAGAAGGCGTGAATTACTACCCCACCGCGGACAGCTACCGGCGCCGCCTGGAGCTTCACGGCTTTCGCGTGGAACGCATGGCGGTGATCCCCCGGCCCACGCTGCTTCCCGCGAGCGGCATGGTGGGGTGGCTCAAAATTTTTCTCAAAGGAGTTCTTGACTCCTTGCCTGACCCTGTTCGGGAACAGGTCATCGAAGAGACTTGCGAGTTGCTGGCTCCGGCGCTCCGCGACGAGGAAGGAAATTGGATTGCGGACTATGTCCGCCTTCGATTCATCGCGACCGCGCCGGCCCCTCATTAAACGTAGCTTGCCGCAGTACTTTCCTGATTAGCGGCCGCTTCCTGGTATTTCATTGAGCTGGGTGAGTCAGCGGCGAGCGTCTTCAGTCGGAACAGCAAGCCGGCCGCGGCGCCGCCCAGCGAAGGAAACAACAGGAACAGCCATACCTGCCGCATAGCCTGTCCGCCCACCAAAAGCGCCGGACCCAGGCTGCGGGCCGGGTTCACGCTGACGCCGGTAATGTGGATGCCGGTGATGTGGATCGCCACCAGCGTGATGCCGATGGCCAAGCCCGCAAACCCAGTGGGCGCCTTTGCCTGTGTCGAGCCCAGAATTACGATCAGGAACAGCAGCGTAGCTACAAATTCAAACAACATGGCGGATGCCATGTTGTAGCCACCCTGGTAGCCGGGGCCCCAACCGTTCTGTCCCAGGCCGCTGGTGGCCACGTCGTAGCCGCCGCCGACACCGCTGACGATGATGTATACCACCCACGCGGCAATCAGCGCTCCCAAAAACTGCGCCACCCAATAGCCCAGCATGTCTGTGAGCGACATGCGTCCGGCCGTAAACACGCCCAGGCTCACCGCCGGGTTGATATGGCAGCCGGAGATGGGGCCAATCCCATAAGCCGCTGCAATCAGTCCCAGCCCAAAGGCGAGAGCGATGCCGACAATGCCAACCAAGCCGGGCACGCCGCCGGTAATCGCCGCCGTGCCCACGCCAAAGAACACCAGGAAAAAGGTGCCCACGAGTTCCGCGAAGTACTTCTTCATGTTTCCTCCTCCAGGTTGGGTTTCTTGAGTCCGCACCGGCCGGTGCGGTGCGGTTTTGTATCCTCGGGCAGACCTCGACGGGTTTGCTGCCCGGCGCTAAGCGGCCCCTCGTCAGGGGAATCAGGCCGCTCCTGTGAGCTGAATACGCAAGAAGTTTTGCAGGGGGTACTTGGCGGAGTCAAGAAAAAAACCGCGCCTGGCGAAATTGGAAATGGGGGCGCAAACAGAAGCGGGCCGGAATGCAATGCGCAGCCGAAACGGTCACATCGCCCGGCTAAGATTCCCCAGACGTTTCCCGCGTCCGGCGCCGCAGGCGAAGCATCATCCGCCCCGTACAACCGGGGCTGGAGAGGCGCGTCTAACCGAGTAGCAGCCCGTTCCGTCCGGCGCTCGTCTATTTTATGCAGCTTCCCCGTCTTGAACGCCGCCCCGAGCTGGATGCACTGCGCGGGCTGTTCCTTGTCTGGATGACGCTGACGCATCTGCCCACGCGTTTCAGCGATTTCGTAAATTCGCCCATTGGCTTTGTATCTTCGGCCGAGGGGTTTGTCTTTGTCTCCGCGCTGCTGGTGGGCCGTCTTTATTTCCGCGACCTGCTCACCGATGCCTCCGGTGTCCGTACGCGATTGTGGAAGCGTTCGCTCAAGATCTACGGCTATCACTTGCTGATGTTGGCGCTGTTATTCACCGTGGCGGCGGCCTTCGCCGTGCATACCCACAGGGCTGCAATCAGCAATCTGCTCGACTTTTATCTCGCCCATCCCTTTGTGGCCATCGTCGGTTCCGTGCTGCTGCTTTATTGTCCGCCTCTGCTCGATATCCTGCCCATGTACGTGACCTTCCTGTTTTTCACGCCGCTGCTGCTTTCCGCGGCGGTGAAGTTCGGCTGGCGAGCCATTCTTTTCCTCAGCGGATGCATCTGGCTGATGGCCCAGTTCGGACTTCGCGACCTCGTGCACAACTGGATTGTGCATCTCACTCACCTCAATATTCCGTTGCAGGAGGGTGGGGCGTTCAATCTCTTCGCGTGGCAGGCGGTGTGGACGGTGGGCTTGTGGGTCGGGGCGAGGTCGGCGACGCGCGCTCAAACCTTTGAAGACCCCCCAGGCTGGCTGGCTGCATTGTCCTCCGCGCTGTGCATTTTCTTTATCGGAATTCGCTGGGGCTGGCTGGGGCCTCACCTGACCCAGCAGGCCATGGGCCTTCAACTCGATAAGTGGCATATCGGCCCGCTGCGAGTCATCAACCTGGTGACTTTCTCGATTGTCGTTTACTGGTTGCGCAGGCATCTGCTGAAAATCGTAGCGATCGAGCCGTTTCTCACCCTGGGCAAAGCCTCGCTCCAGGTGTTCTGCACCCACATTGCCTTCGTGTTCTTCGGTCTGGCACTGCTGGTGCGGGATGTTGGCGAAGACGAAGGAGCGCCCAGCGAACAATTGCATGGATTCGCGGCGGTTCTGCTTCTTGCGCTCACCTTTACCGGGCTGTTCCTGGTTGCCGCGCGCGAGGTGCGAAAGCGCCGGGCGCGCCGCGCGAGCAAGGGCGCGATCGGCAATCAGGCCGGTTTGGCCGCTGCCGATCCTGGAACCTCACACGCCGGGCCCCGGGCGGCAAGCGCGTCGGAGACGGCCATAGCCATCGGTTTCGACCCTCCCGCTTATGCGGCGGAGCTGTCCGCCGAGCCTGCGGGGCATGCTTCGCTGTGCTGTTCGGAGGAGCTGCCTCCGCCCTCCGGAGTGGCGTAAAAAGGGAGAAATCGAGAGCCGGCGCCAGGGTCGAATTCATCAAACGTTTGCAATCTATTTGCCTGCCTGCATTACTCTGTTAATGGTTCCCGGCGCCCAGTACTGCATCCTGACCCAACCTCCGCCGGGGTGAGGGCTGACCGTTTGAGCCAATCAGTATTTGTTCTCGAAGACGACGCCGATATCGCGCGGCTGGTGCAGCATCATCTTGAAGCAGCAGGGTTTGAGACCCGGCTGTTTCACACTCCGGCCAATCTCATTCCCGATGCTGAACGGAATCCTCCGGCGATTTTTCTGCTCGACATCATGGTGCCCGGCGGGGATGGCCTGGACGTTTGCAGGCGGCTCAGGAATCACAACGGTCTGTCGACGGTGCCGATCATCTTCCTCACCGCGCGGGCGGGCGAAAACGACCGGGTTCTGGGTCTGGAACTTGGCGCCGACGACTACATCACCAAGCCATTCTCAACCCGCGAGCTGGTGGCCCGGGTCAAGGCCGTGTTGCGCCGTTTCGAGAGGCCGTCCTCTCCCAGCGTGATCAGCTTTGAAGAGGTGATCATCGATGCCGGGGCGATGCAGTTGAAGGTCCGGGGTGAGCTTACCACCACCACGGCCACCGAGTTTCGCCTGCTCGATTACCTGGCCCGGCACCCCGGCCGCGTCTTCAGCCGCGACCATCTTCTGGATGCTGTCTGGGGAGACGCGCGTTTTGTTACCCCAAGGTCGGTTGACGTGTACGTGCGCCGCATCCGGGAGAAGATCGAGGTCGATCCGGAAAACCCCCGGTACCTGAAGACGGTGCGCGGAGCCGGTTATCGTTTTGAGTTGCCCAGGACCGATTAGTCTCAGGTTGACCTTGCTTCTTCATTCGCCTCGGGCTGTCCAACTTCGCTGCGGGTTATAAGTCGTTCCCCTCGCACCCGCCAACAACGGCAAGATTTGAAAGAATCAATGCCTTCCATGACCTCAAAAGTCTTTCTCAAGCTGCTGGGCCTTTTCGTGTTGCTGCTGGTTTTCCACACCGTGGTGATGGAGTTCCTGTTTCATCGCTTCGTGGAACATACGGCCGGGGAAGGGCTGCGGGCCCTGGGCCGCGAGGCTCTGTGGTCGGGGCTGATCGCGCTGGGCGTTGCGTTGCCTCTGGCGGCGTGGGTAGCTGGCCGCATCTCGACGCGGCTTCACCGCGTGATGGATTTCGCGCGCCGCATTGCCGACGGCGATATGGGGGCCCGGCTGGAGATGGGCAAGTCCGACGAGCTGTCTCCCATGGAAGCTGCGTTGAATCAAACCGCCGAACGCCTGGGAAAGGATTTTGCGGAGATCGAGAGCGGTCGCCACGAACTGGCCGTGATGATGGACTCCATGCAGGAAGCGGTTGTGGCGCTGACTGCGGAGGGAACGGTCCGCTGGTCGAATTCGGTGATGCAGCGAATCGCCGGCACGCAGATTCGGGCTGGCCGTTCGCTGGTTCATTCGGTTCGCGATCCTGAGCTGCTGGCTTGTATCCGCGGCGCGCTGGAACGGCGCGAGCTCTGCATCGGCCGCGCAAGCACGCTCGCTCCCGGCCGGGTCTTTGAGGTGAATGCCGCGCCACTCGCCCTAGGCGGTGCCTTGGTCGTGCTGCACGATGTGACCGGCATTGAGGCCGCCCAGAAGTCGCGCCGTGAATTTGTGGCCAACGTAAGCCATGAGCTGCGCACCCCGCTGACTTCGATTCAGGGATACGTGGAGACGCTCATTGAGGAGCCCACGCCGGGGCCGGAGACAAGGCGCGAATTTCTCGGAGTGATCCTCAAGAACGCAACCCGGATGAACCGGCTGACCGAGGACCTGCTGGCGCTGGCCAGCGTGGAGAGCCCCGACTACAAACTCACTCTGCAGCCCCAGCGCGCCAGCGTGCTGGTGAAGGACGCCATCGAATCGCTGGGCGGCATTGTTGTCGATTCCGGCGTGAAGCTGCAGTCGGCCGGCGCGCCCGACTCGCAGGTTATGGCCGATCCGGACGCCATGAACCAGGTCTTCGGCAACCTCATCGAGAACGCTTTGAAATATGGCAGAGAGGGTAAGCGCATTCGCGTGGGCGCGCGCGAGCTGGCCTCGGAGGTGCAGTTCACCGTGCAGGACTTCGGGCCCGGGATCTCCTCCGAGCATCTGGAGCGCATCTTCGAACGCTTCTATCGCGTGGATAAGGCGCGCTCCCGCGAGTCGGGCGGCACTGGCCTGGGCCTGGCCATCGTGAAGCACATTGTGCAGGCCCACGGCGGACGCATCTGGGCTGAGAGTGAGCTGGGCAGCGGTGTCTCGTTTCACTTCACCCTGCCCCTGGTACAGGCCGCGCCGCAGCAGTCCGCAAACCAGAACGGCTGAGACCCACTCACCGGCTCCGCCGCCCCAAGGGGGATGACACTGGGTGCCCCACCCTCGGCGCGCCTTTGATTTTTGCGCCTGGGGCGGGTGTGCACGAACCTCGATGCCACGCCTTGTTTTCAAAAACTTACGCGCTTGCTTCTTCCCACGCCCAAAAGCCCAATTCCCAAAGAGACTCTTACACCTGGACCTTCCCCGCAGCCTGTTTAGGGGTGCCGCTCAAGAGGGTCCACGCAGTCCGGCTTTGGTCCCTGCTCCGGCCGTCGAGAGCGCACTCCCCTGGAAAACTGTGCGCGGAATTGCGATAAAGTAAAGAAATGGGAAGTACTCCCCGCGTTCTTCCACACCAGGGCCGAGACCCGCAAGGGAATGCCGGCGGCGCCAAGGCCGAGGCAGAGGTTTTGCCTCCCGCGAGCGACTACGCGCCTCCGGTCGGCTACGAGCCCGCCGGGCAGCCGGTGCGCAAGCCGCGGCCGCTGTGGCGGGCCGCTCCGGCCACTTATCTGCTCGTGGGGATCAACTGCGCGATTTTTCTGGCTATGTTGTCGCGGGGCATAAGCCCGTTCAAACCCACCGTCGACCAGTTGATGAACTGGGGCGCGAACAACGCCGGCAATGTGCTGCTGGGCGGCGAGTGGTGGCGCGTGGTCATGGCCATGTTCCTACATGTGGGGATCCTGCATCTGGCCACCAACATGTGGTGCTTGTGGAATCTGGGCCTGCTGGCCGAGCCACTGATGGGCTCCTGGGGAGTGCTCGCGGTTTATATCCTTACCGGTGCGGGCGGCAACCTGCTTTCGATCTTCGTCAATTGGCTCAAGTACAGCGATTCGAATGTTTTCCCTGCCGGTGCCGGCGCGTCCGGCGCCGTGTTCGGCATCGCTGGGGCGCTGATTGTCCTGCTCAAGTCCAACCGGCTTCCGGTGCCTCCGGACGAGCTCAAAAAGCTGCGCCGGTCGGTGATCTACTTCGCGGCCATCAACCTGGTGATTGGATTCTCGATCAGCATAGGCACGGACTATTTCGGCAGAGGACTGAATATCGACAACTGGGCCCATCTGGGCGGCTTCACCTGTGGACTGATCTTTGCCGCGCCCATGGTTCCGCGCCTGGGATCGCCCAGGACTTCCTTCAACGTCCGGCTGCGGATCGCGGCCGCGGCGCTCGTTGGCCTGCTGGTGCTGTTCGGCTTCTACCTCGCGCACCTGACGCCGCAGAACTGAAGGCGTCTGAGCAGGCTCCTGTTTTGTGCAAAAATGCTCTCGCACGCAGTCCATACACTTCCCGACCCGGAGGTTCATCATGGAACGGCGCAATTTCCTCAAGCAAGTAGCCATCACAGCAGCCACTGTGGCATCCGGCAGCCAATTGAGCCGGGCAGCAGCGGCGTCTTCCGCTACACCCTCTAAACCCATCGCCCGGCGTGCCCTGGGAAAGACAGGCGAGCACCTTTCGATCATCGGATTCGGCGGCATTGTGGTGATGAACGAAGAGCCCGGTGCGGCCGCCAACATCGTGGCCGAGGCCGTCGATCGCGGCATCAACTACTTTGACATCGCGCCCAGCTATGGCAACGCGCAGGAGCGTCTGGGCCCGGCGCTGGCTCCATACAGAAAGAACTGCTTTCTGGCCTGCAAGACCGAAGGGCGCATGAAAGACGATTCACGCGCGCAGCTTGAGCAATCGCTGAAACTGCTCCAGACCGATCACCTGGATCTCTACCAGTTTCATGCCCTCACCAAAATGACCGATCTCGACGAGGTCCTGGGGCCGGGCGGCGCGATGGAAACCTTGGAAGCCGCCAAAAAGGAAGGCAAGATCCGCTACATCGGCTTTTCGGTTCACTCCGTCGAGACCGCGCTTGCCGCCATGGACCGTTACAACTTCGACACCGTGCTGTTTCCGCTCAACTGGCTGTTGGTCTGCCAGGCCGGCTTCGGAATGCAGATTCTTCGCCGCGCGCAGCAGAAGCAGATGGGCATTCTATGCCTGAAGAGCATGGCGAAAACCGTCTGGCCGGCCGATCAGAAGCAGAACCACGCAGAGCCCAAATGCTGGTATCAGCCCGCCGACTTCCCCCACGAGGCGTCATTGGGGCTTCGCTGGACTCTGGGCCATCCCATAACCGCCGCCATTCCCCCCGGTGACGAGCGCTACTTCCGGCTGGCGATGGACGTCGCGCAAAGCTACAAGCCGCTCGAACCGGAGGAGGAGCAGGCGCTGCTCAGCGGAGGCAAAGGCGTCGAACCGTTCTTCCGCCTGGGTAACGATGTCTAAACCCAATACCGTTTACCTAGGCACGTGCGAAGCTCAAATATCTGGGTGTCCCGCCCTCGCCGCGTCTTTCGTTCTTGCGGCTAGGGTGGGATCGGAGACAACTTTCCTGCGTGCAGGATCCTTGAGTGAACGGCATTGTGTCTAATCCGGCACCCCTGGCTTTGCGCGATGCTTTACCGCGCCGTAGAGGCGAATTTCTTCACCATGGCCAGCAGCAGTTTCCGGTCGCTGTCATTCAGATTGTTGGAGTAGCGGCGAATCTGCGAGAGAAACCGGAGTTCCTCATCGGAGAGTTTCTGGGTGTTGAGCTGTCGGTCGAGCGCGTCCTCGGCAAAGAACTGAGCGATGGGCAGATCGAGCGCCTGGGCAATCTTCGAGAGCGTGTCCAGCGAAGGCACTGTGTGTCCGTTCTCGACCCGCGAAAGATAGCAGCGCAGCAGGCCGGTCTTCTTCTCGATATCGCCCTGCGAGAGACCCTTCTGGAGCCGGAACGAGCGTATCGTGGTGCCGATCTTCATGGTGGAGATGTCCTGTTCTGACGGGGACCCGGGTTGATTTCTCCGGAATCCATCGGGAAGCTGTTGCCTTAATAGTTAACATGGGGAGGAGCGATTTGCAAGGCGATCTTGACCGGCGCGCTGTCACTTAAGTGGTATGGACCTCCGGCGCGTCGTCGGGTAGGCCCGGCGCATCCGGGGCTGCGTAAACCTTCGCTGCACATGACTCGTCAGAGTGAGTACGGAAAGAATTCACCTGGAGACGGAATGCGGCTTGCGGCAGGGCGATGGGCGTTGGCGGCGGGAGTGATTGCGGCTGCCGGGGTCCCTTGGATTGCGCACGGACAGGCTGCCGCGGCGCCTCAAGTGCCCGCGCAGACGGCGCCCGCCGGAGACGCCAGCCAGCAGCCGCAACCTGTCGCCGGCGGCAGGCTCCACGGAGTCGTGAAGAGCGGTAACATCCCCCTGCCCGGAGTGGCGGTGACTGCGCAGAACACCCTCACCGGGAAGAGATACTCCAGCACCACCGACATCACCGGCGCCTGGTCGATGAATATTCCGCAAAATGGGCGCTATGTGATCCGTACCCAGTTCGCTGCCTTCGCGCAGGGGTCAGGAGAGGCGGTGCTGAACGCCGCGAGCCGCGATCAGATGGTGAATTTCACACTCCTGCTGGCCTCGCGTGCTGCGGCGCTGGCGGCACAGCAGGCCGCGCAGTCCGGGCAGGGAATCTCCCAAAACGTCATCGAGCAGGCCTTGCGCCAACTAGCCGGCAACGCCCCGCAGAGCCTGGGCCTCAGCAGTGCGCTCTCCAGCGACACCGAGACCGGAAGCGGCGTGGCGGGCGCGGGTGGCGCGGCGCTGCCATCAATCGCGAGCAATTCCGACTTCAGCAGCGAGTCGGTGGCAATCTCCGGCCAGTCGGGACAGGTCAGCCCGATGGCCGGCGTCAACCTCGACCAGTTGCGCGACCAGCTCGAGGCCTACCGTCAGCAGAATGGCGGACAGTTGCCGAACATTGGCGGATTGTTCGGCGGACCCGGCGGCGGTGGTGGTTTTGGTGGAGGCGGCTTTGGCGGCGGCGGCTTCGGCGGTGGTGGCTTCGGTGGTGGTGGCGGCCGCGGAAACTTTCGCGGCTTCAATCCCGGCCAGCCGCACGGGGCCATCTTCTGGACCGGAAACAACTCGGCGCTGAATGCCGAACCCTTTGCCTTGCGTGGTCAGCCGCAGCAGCAGCCGGCTTCTGGGTCGAATCGCTTCGGGCTGACGTTCATGAGCGCGCCGTACATTCCTCACCTGACCAAGCCCAGCGGGAAAGACACGGTGTTTCTCACCCTCTCCGGCACGCGCAGTTCGAGCCCTGACGATTTCTACGGTACGGTGCCGACCGACGACGAGCGCAGCGGCAATTTCGTTGGCTTGCCGGAGATCTTCAATCCCGTAACCCAGCAGCAGTTCATATGGAACGGCGTTCCCAACGTGATTCCGCCCAGCAGCATCGCGCCGCAAGCCCCGGCGTTGCTCGATTATTTCCCGCTGCCCAACCTCACCGGCGCCGATGTGGTGGACAACTACAACTACCACCTGCTGACTACCGCGCAATCGAACTCGACGCAAGCCGGCGTTCGCTACATGCGCAGCTTCGGCGCCAATGCAACCCAACCGACAGGCCGCGGTGGCGGCGGCGGTAGGCGCTCGTCGCAGAGTCAGGGACTGCGTCAGAGCATCAACTCTAATTTTAATTACAGCGATTCGGCGTCGGATTCGGCCAACCTGTTTCCGATATTGGGAGGTAAAAGCGCCTCCCACTCCTACTCGCTCTCCGCCGGATACACGATTGGCTACCACAAATTCACCAACATCTTCAGCGCCAACTGGAACCGCAGCGACACCCAGACCACAAATTTCTTCACTAACACCTCCAATAATGTGGCCGACGCGGCAGGCGTGACCCTGCCCAACGATGTTCCGTTGAACTACGGCCTTCCCGATATAAGCCTTACCAACCTCACGGGCTTGAGCGAAACCCAGCCCAGCTTCTCGCTCGGGCAGACCATCTCGTTTTCAGAGACGTTGAGCTGGATTCACGCCAAACACAATTACCGCTTCGGCGGCGACTACCGCCGCGTGCACCGGGATTTTCTCGCCGGATCGAACGCCACCGGAGACTTCACATTCACCGGCTTGTTCACCGAAGACCCGGCGCAGGACCCGGCGACCGGCTCGCCCTTCGCCGATTTTCTGCTCGGACTGCCGCAGTCCACCAGCATCAACTCATCGGTCGAGAAGAGCTACCTGCGCGATAACGTGATGGACGCCTACGCGCAGGACGATTGGCGTGTGCGGGCGAACTTGACCCTCAATTACGGCGTCCGGTATGAGTTTTACGCGCCCTATACAGAGAAGAATGGCCGCCTGGCCGAAGTGCTGACCAATCCGGAGGACGGATTCACGAGCGAGACCGAGGCGCAGGCCGGCGCCAAGGGGCTGCCCGGTTCGCTGGTCTATCCCTGGCGCAAGGCATTTGCGCCGCGCCTGGGAATTGCGTGGCGCGTACCGAAGGTGAAAAACACAGTTGTCCGCGCCGGATACGGAATCAACTACACCGTCGGTGAGTATTCAACCTTTGCCACCACCATGGCCCACCAGCCTCCCTTTACCAATGAGCAGACCAACCAGGAGGCCAGCGGCAATGAGGCCTCGACCGCATGCGCGCTTGCAGGCGACTGCTTTACGCTCGCCAATGGGTTTCCGGCGCCGGCAACGCTGGGCAGTTATGCGCTCGACCCGCACTATCCGCTGCCCTATGTGCAGGCGTGGAATCTCGATATCCAGAAGACGCTGCCCTGGGGCATCGTAATGAATCTCGGCTACAACGGAAGCAGGGGCAATCACCTCGACACGGTGATTGAGCCGCGTTCCATCCCCACCAGCCCAGGCACCGATCCCGCCGTGCCTAAGGGCTCATCCGACTTCCCGCTCAATTTCAAATACGAAGAAGCTGTTTCGCTCTCTAAGTTCAACGCCGCCACGGTGCGCGTCAACAAGCGGCTCTCCAAGGGCATCGCAATAGGCGCCAATTATCAGTATTCACACTCCATCGACGATGCGGCCGCGCTGGGCAGCGTCGGCGGAGTGAGCGTGCAGGACTGGCAAAATGTCCTCGGCGAGCTTGGAAATTCAAGCCTCGACGTGCGCCACACCGTGAGCGGAACCTATCTCTACGAGCTGCCCTTTGGCAAGGACAAGTTCTGGCTGACCACCGGCGCGGGCTCCCATATCATGGAGGGATTTTCCGTCTCCGGCACCTTCACCTTCGCCACCGGAACGTGGCTGACTCCGAGTTACCAGGCATCGGTGGCAAGCACCACCTGCGGCCTCAACGGCGTCCTGCGCCCCAACCTTACCGGAGTCCCGATTTACCAGGACGGCGGCTCGCTGCGGCGCTGGTTCAACCCGGCCGCTTATGCGGTGCCCGCCAATACGCCGGGCTATTGCAATTACTTTGGCGATGCGCCGCGCAATTCCATCGAAGGGCCCGGCACGGTCACCAATAACATGGCGCTGTCAAAGACCATCCAGTTTGTCGATACGCGCAGCATGGAGATTCGGGCCACATTGAATAACGCCTTCAACACCGTGCAGTACGTGGGCGTGAATACCGTGGTGAATTCGCCCACCTTCGGCCAGGTGAGTTCGGTAGGAAATATGCGGTCGTTTCAATTCATGGCGAGATACAGATTTTAGCGAATGGTGTCATACAGATCGTCTTTTGTGTTTTGAAAGGGCACGACTTTAGTCGAGCCTTGGATGGCATGGAACAAGCGGGGCTTGAGCCCCTGAGGGACCGTTTCAGGCGATTCCATGTCAACGTAGGATGGGCCCATTTACAGGTCCGCACTAAGTGATTAAGTTGCACTTAGTCCGCGCTTCGAAACGAGTTAGCAGTCAGCGAGGAAATTATGAACGGTTGGGCACAAAAATGTATTGCAGCGATCGCGGCCTCGGCTCTCGCGCTGCCGGCTGCTGCCCAAAGCCCCAACCAGGACACATCCACCCCACAGGGCGGCTTCACCATGAAGCTCAATGGCGAACTGGTGCTGACCAACGTGGTCGCCCGCGACGCGAAGACCGGCGAGATTGTGCACGGGCTGAAGCAGAGCGATTTTCGCGTCTACGAGAACGGCAAAGAACAGCAGATTTCCAGCTTCGATTTTGAGAGCGTCGATATGGCCACGCCGCTCAATGAAGCCACCGTAAGCGGGCTGGCCGCGGGCCCCGGCGGCAACGGCAGCAAGGCAGTCGTGGTGGCCAGGCCCGAAGAGCTGCGCAATCACCGCTTGATCGTCATGTTCTTCGATCTGACCTCCATGCAGCCCGAGGATCTGGAGCGCAGCGTCGATGCGGCGCAGGACTTTCTGAAAAAGAAAATGCAGCCCGCCGACCTGGTGGCGCTGGTTTCGCTCGGTGACACGCTCAGCGTAGACCAGGACTTTACCCAGAATAAAGACGCGCTCATTCGCGAAGTGGGCGCGTACAACGGCACCGAAGGGCAGGCCTTTACGCCTGGCGCGACGTCTAACTCCAACCAGGTCGAAGATACGACCAGTTATACCGCGGACGAAAGCGAATATAACGATCTGAACACCGATCGCGAACTGTTCGCGCTGATGTCGATCTCAAAGTCACTCGCCAAAATCGGCGAGAAAAAATCGCTGCTCTATTTTTCCGGCGGCATCTCCCGCGATGGCATTGAAAACCAGGCATCCCTGCGTGCGGCGATCAACTCTGCGGTGCGCGCCAATCTGGCCATTTACAGCGTCGATACGCGTGGACTGCAAGCTATCTCGCCCCTTGGCGACGCTTCAACGGGTAGCCTGCGCGGCTCGGGCGCTTACAATGGCGCGGCCCTGCTCAACAACATGAACGCCAACTTTGCCTCGCAGGAAGTCATGTCGACTCTGAGCAGCGACACCGGCGGCAAAGCGTTCTTCGATTCCAACGATTTCGCGCCCGCCTTTGCCAGGGTGCAGGCCGATACGTCGGCCTATTACGCCATCGGCTTCCGCTCCACAAATCCGATGCGCGATGGCAAGTATCGCAAGCTGACTTTCAAGATCACCCGGCCCGGAATCAAGCTCGAATACCGTCCCGGCTATTACGCGCCCGCCGACTTCAAGCACTCGGGGCGCGAAGATCGTGAGCAGGAGCTGGAGGATCAGTTGGCCAGCGATCTTCCCGCCACCGATATCGCGGTCCACATGGACGCAATGTACTTCCGTCAGGACGAAAACCGATTCTTCGTTCCCATCTCGCTCGTGGTTCCGGGGTCGCAGATTCCATTTGTGAAGGGTGGCGACAAAGACAAGGCCACGCTCGACATCATCGGCGAAGTCATCGACGAGGTACGGCGGCCGATCGGCCGCGCCCGCGAGACGGTCAAGCTGAACCTCGACCAGTCGTTGCAGGCGAGGCAGAAAAACATTCAGTACACCACCAGCTTCAACCTGCCTCCCGGCAAATACACCATGAAATTCGTGGTGCGTGAAAATCAGACCGGCCGCATGGGCTCGTTTGTGGCCGACATCACGCTGCCGGATATGAAGAAGTTCCCGCTCAAGCTCAGCTCGATTGTGCTCTCTTCCATGCGTCAGCCGAGCAAGAAGCTCGATCCGCTGGTGCGCAACGGCGAGGAGTATGTGCCCAATATCAGCCATGTCTTCCGGCAGGATCAGCACATGTATCTGCTCTATGAGATCTACGATCCGGCCAAACAAAAACCGGCGGAGAACGCGCCCAGGGGGACGAAGCCGGGCGTCAACCTGCTCAGCAGCCTGGAACTGATCCAGGGATCGACGAAGGTCTATGAGACCCCCGAGGTGCAGGCCCGAGCCATGAATGTTGAAGGGCGCGACGCCGTGGCCATCGAGCTCGATGTGCCGCTCGCAGGCCTGAAGGCGGGCTCCTACATCTGCCAGTTGAATGTGGTCGACGATGCCGCCGGAAGCTTCGCGTTTCCGCGCTTTGCGGTGCTGGTCAAAGAGCCCGCGCCAGCCGCGCCCGCTGCTGCGGCCATTCAGCCTTCCGGAAGCGGCGGCACGGAATGAGTCGCCTGTGCCGCGACGCCCTCAGCTCCATTGCCGTACGGACAGTGCCTGCATCCTGAGCCGCAGCAGGCGCCGCGCTTGAGGTGATAGGCAGCAGTGAAGACCAGGTCCTCGCCGTCCAGGTAATAATCTTCTTCCTCAAGTTCCGGCAACAAATCCATGTCTCTATTCTCTCCTGTTCGGCGCGGACGCGCGGAAAGTCCGCCAACACTCGCAGGGCAATCGCATATCAAAATAGCTCCAGTTGGCGGTAGAGGTTGGCGTCGTCCCAACCGGCACGCTTGAACTTTCCGCGCAAGGAGCCTTTCCATCCTTCTTTTTGCATGGCGTTGATGGCCAAGTGGCGTAGTACGGCGAGATTGTGCGGTCCGTGTCCCATTCGGGTCCGATCCCGATCCTCGTTCATGACCACGTCCAGCCGCCAGTGCAGGCTGTTTTCGATGCTCCAGTGCTGTTGAATCACCCGGTTGAGCCGCTCTGGCGACAGCGCTCGACTGAGCAGGTAGCAAGCAGTTTCGGTCGTGGTCTTCTCCGCCGTTTCGCGCCTTCGAACCACTCTGCCGATAGCTTTCAGGCCCGGCCATTGG
>Ga0302319_10002913_pt1 | contig 36281 bp, 32 predicted proteins | sample Bog_T0_2_FD_203319 | JGI IMG/M metagenome (GOLD analysis project Ga0302319, IMG submission 203319) | Peat permafrost microbial communities from Stordalen Mire near Abisko, Sweden - Bog_T0_2 | ecosystem: Environmental > Terrestrial > Soil > Wetlands > Peat | place: Sweden: Abisko, Stordalen Mire...
GGGACCGCAGCTTGGCCAAAACGGTGACGCTGCGGGCGATTGATGTCCGTGAGACTGACGCACCACCCGGCGTCGAACCGCTGCACTGGCGGCTGCTGACCACGCACGCGATCGCCGATGAGGCTGATGCCTGGTGCATTGTCGACTGGTACCGCGCTCGCTGGACCGTTGAACTATTTTTTTTATTGTCGTGGAGCATGTCTCAGTCTGTATGTAGGTGTGTAGGTTGGTTGGCTGGCTGATGGTCTACGGGTTTGCCTCGTGCAAACAAGTGTCTCATGGGGCTTGGAACACTGCCGGAAAGCCAACACCTGACCTGACGGACGCTGCCCAGGGCCAGCCCTGACTTCTGCTACGCCTGACGGCAACCGCAGGTCGGCTTCGTGGAATGGTCAAGGCGTTCTGGCGCTTCCGAAGAACTGCACGTCATCTGATATCGGCGTAGGGTGGCATGGCCGTAGTCGGTATTTTGTCCATGTTCCGATTGAAGATGACGTATTTTGTGCATGCCGGGCATTTTGCGGCCAGCTATTATCTGTTCGGGTATCATGAATTGTTGAGGACGAGATGGGACGCCCTTCGGGCTCAAAGAACAAGGTCTTTTGCCAGGCGACAATGGATCGAGCGGTGCGCGCCAGGTTCCTGTGCGAGACGACCGGGGCCGCTCCGGCAGCAACGGTGAGAGCGGTCCTGGCCCAGGACGGCATGAAGGGCCGGTCGAACGAGGTCCGCCTTCTCAGGTTCATGCAGCGGTTCAGAATGACGGATGAGGAAACTGCGGCCATCGTGCGACGCAAGGAGCATGATAGGCGCCTTGCAGGTCTGGTCCGCGTTGATGGCGAGACCATGGAACTGCACCGAGCTCTGGAAATGCTTCGGGCGGGGCCCGTAAAGGGTGATGTCGACCTGCGCGGATCGGGTGTCGTAGCGCTGCCCGCGGGAACGGCGGTGGGCGGCACCCTTGACCTGCGCCAGTGCCGTGATCTCCAAGAGTTGCCGGAAGGACTGGTGGTCGGGTTCGAGGGGGACTGCCACGGATCCCTGCTGCTGTCATACAATCCGATCCGGGAACTTCCGCGTGGACTAGAGGTGGACGCTGACCTGGTGATGGTTCATTGCCATGGCATCGAAGAGATTCCGTCCGCGAAAATCGGCTTGGGCATGCGCGTGACATCCTTACATAGCCTACGCTGCATAGACGACGCGAACGACGGCTTCAGTTCCCTTGAACTGATCGACTGCCCCGAATTGGTCCGCCTGCCCAGACGTATGCTTGTGCACCGGGAGATGAAAGTGTCCTACTGCGGCTCGCTGCACCAATTGGCCGAGCACCTTGAGGTGATGGGGAGCCTGAAAGTTTCATGCTGCCAATCCCTCGCTACGCTAGCCGACTGCCTGTGGGTGCCGAGGGGCATGATAGAGGTGTCGAACGTAAAGGGCTTGAGCTTTGATGCCCGCAAATCGTGGATGGACACCGATGAGGATCTGCGGTGGCGCTATGCCGTGGCATCGAGATTCGAGAACTACAATATGCAGGGAACATGGTCGTGGGAGTATTGGGCGACAATCTGCGATCTGTTCAGCGAGATGCCGATGCCGCAGCCAATATTTTGTCCAGATCACGTTCCAGGAAGAAATTGAATGTCCATGCCTGCCCCTCCGTCCTCCACTACGATGGCGATATCGCAACAGGAGGCAGGGAATGACAAAGACACTCGACGACTTCGCCAAAACCATCGCATCCGGCACCACGTTTTCGCCTTCAGAATTAGCGGAATTGGTGGAGTGCCTGCGGGCCGCGCATCGTTCCGGTCGTTCTCTGGATGAGTTTGCAGCCGTTATAGTGAACGAGACCAATCCCTGTTGCGACTGCGGCGATGATTACGACCCGGATTATCCGGATTGGGTCCACGAGCGTGGTCTGGAAAACGAAGGCTGGGTTCATGACCGCTGGGGACGATAGGCTCATGCAACCGCCTACGCTGGCCCCGAAATCCATCTCCGCAGACAGCCAAGACGACCCGTGGTCGGACATTGTTCCGGACGATGACGAAGGTTGGCGTATAGCGGGGATGGGCGAACCCGGCCAGTCCGAGGCGGCTCCGATGCATTCATATCGGCCCGGAGACTTCCGATTGGACATTCATGATATGGAGGCGGCCAGATTGGGCATCCATGAAATGGAAACGGCCAGTAAAGCCCTAAACGCTGAAATGGCTGCGCGCCAGGAAACACGCCGCGCAGAGGATGCCACTTTTGCAAAGATAGGCCGCCTCTTTTGCGAAGTGATGGTGCCCGCGGTCAAACCGGAAGCTACCGCTCACGAGCGGCCCTTCGAACTGGACAACTCGAGCAACAGCGGTGCGTCCACCGATCAAAAACACATAAGGGTGCTGGATGCTGTCGGTGATCCGGATGGAGGCATCTTCTCGTCGTCTCCAAAAGATCGTTATAGCAAGCTTCTAAAGCCGCTACCGCTGGTGGGAGGCGGCGATCCAGACGCGGTCTGGCGGACTTTGGAGCGGGAATTCCCGTGGATGTCGGAGGCGAACGACACTTTCGCCGCAGCAGTGGCAGTTTCGGCGGCGGGCCGCGGCTATTTCCGATGCCCACCGATGCTACTCGTCGGATCCCCAGGCGTCGGAAAGACACGTTGGACCAGACGGGCCGCCGAGCTTGCAAATATTCCTCGTCAAGCGCTCTCGTTGGCCGGAGCACGTTCCTCAATGAGTGTGGCCGGTAGCGAACGCGGCTGGTCAAATGCCCGGGCATCGTTTCCAGCCGAGGCCATCCAGTCACTCGCCTGCGCTAACCCATTGCTGGTTTTTGACGAGGTCGACAAATCGGCCGATGGTGGCCGTAACGGGGATGCAGTGGAGGCTACGCTGCCGATGTTGGAAAAAGAAACGGCGGCCAGGTATTTCGACATGTTCCTTCTTGGGAACCTAAACTTGAGTTATGTAACGTGGGTTTTAACCGCAAATGCCATCGGAGCGATGCCTGACACACTCCTGTCCCGTGTCAAAATAGTTAAGGTTGGGCGGCCGGACCGACGATGTCTCGACACTCTTATCCCTTCAATGCTCGCGGAGGTGGCTGCCGAACTAGGTGTCGATGTATCTTCCCTGCCTGATCCGTCCACGTTCATGGTGTCGTTGGCCAAAATTTATGAGGAGACGGCCTCAATCCGGGCGGTTCGCGCACGAATGGAAGAGATGTCGCAATGTCACATGTGGACACCGCCGTCTCGACGGCTTCGCTTGGTGTAACCGCGACCCATCCTACCGCGGCCCGGACCGGGTCGACACCAGGTCCGGTGGTGTCGTCGGTCGTCCACGCGAGAACCAGAGCGATTCAATCTGGCCACCCCGGCAAATCATGACAGCCGGTCCGTCCGGATTGTCCGGTTGCTGCATCATGCGCGGCGTCCAATCCACTTCCAGGGGAACGGAGGGCAACACGAGCAACGAACCACTCTTTTCGTGCGCTACAATCCTGTGGGTTTCCGGGAAAGGCGGTACTGCGACTGATAGCGCCGTCCCGTCTGCTAACACGAACGAAACTGTTTTTCCGTCCTCGGAGATTCGCACCGTTGCCTTACGGTCGACGGAAATCTTCTGGGCTGTGCCGTCGATGTGCCGGACGGCGCGAGTCCGCATTCCAGCTTGTTGTATCCCTGCGTAGCCGTCCATTTTTGCCAGATGCAGGCCGCATTCTGCTAACAGAGTCGCGTCAAGGAGGGCAGTGTGCCCCCGCTCGCGTGCCGTTCGGTCGACGCCTACGATGTCACACAAGTTATCGAGGCTCAGTGGACCTCCAGGGAACATCTGGCGGGCAATGCGTTGCGAGTCGAAGACCTTTGACGACCCGAGGGGAGGGATTCCGGCCAGCGCGAAGTCATGGTTAATGGCATTAACGTCATTTGCAGCGTCGTGCATGATCAGCGGCGCGTCACCTAGGAAAGCCAGGAGACCCGGCCCAACGTCTTTGATGGTGGGCTTGTCCTTGAGAAAGCTGGACGACAAACCATGGATCTTGCGTCCCCAGTAACTGATAGGAGCATCAGGATTAACATAGCTGTGGAAGACGCGACCGGTCCGCAGCCCCCCAACACCTCGACGGCAGCGACCTCTACGATGCGGGCAGCATCCGTGTTGTGCCCGGTCATCTCGACATCGACAAATATGACCCGCTCGCGTGGATCTGGAGGCACCCATGCGCCGGTCAGATTGGGCACCGCGGCCACCGTCTTGGCCACCTTCGTGTCCCACAGACGCTGGTACATCTCCATCACGACCTGGCCCACCCTTGCCAAGTCGATGGTCGTCGGCAGTGATGAAGCAGCCTCCAGTTCCGGCAGGCGCGCGTCAATCTCGCCAGCGACCGCCATGAGCCGCTCGTAGCTCCACTCGCCATTCCTGATCGCGAGCAGCTCCGCAGCGTCAGGGCGTTTGACCCTGATGATACCTTCGGTAAGTGCCTCTTCCGCAGTACGCATGAGCCGCAACAGGTGACTTCCGTTCTTCGGGTCGTAGCCCAGCCTCTCCTCGCCCTCGCCCCTCGCCTTGTTCCTATTCTTCCTCCAGACCCAATAATTTTCGTGGTCGCGCTTCAGACCCTCGTATTCGGTGCGATTGAACTTCACGATGGCTGCCAAAGGTTGGCTGGTCTGTTCGGCTGTATCATGCTGACTGAACGACCGGATAGCTCCGCTTGCATCGAACCAGTTTCCGGTGCCATCGGGGAACAGGAGATAGATATCGTTGCCGCATTCGGCGGCCGTCCACGTTCCGTCACGGGGAACGCGCTTGTTGAACTCCCGGGGCAGCGTGAGGTTATGCACCATAGATACAAAATCACACGGGCGCGGCGGCTCTTCAGGTTGAGGATTGTTGAGCCAGCGGCCGTGCCGCTTCATCCCGTCTAGTTGTGCCTTGGCGTAGCCAGCGTAGGTGTGGCGCAGTTTTCGCGTCAGAAGGTCCTCTCTCATGGCGCGGAGCAGGCTCCATGCTGAATGTTCGTAAAGGACATCCGCAGGATCAACCCACAGCAGTTCCATGATGTTCGGATTCTGATCGCAGACCAGCTTCACGTAACGGGAGAGTTCCCATAGGATTAAATCATCAGGCTTTTTCTCTTCGACCATTTCAACCCGGAAGAATGGGGTCACGACATTCAATCTGCCAGCCGCGAACACCCCTCGGATGTCGGTATCGGAACCGGAGATAGCGGTGCCGTAAGCACGACTGCCACTTCGACTTTTGAACAAAAGGTTTTCTTCTGCGAGACGGCGAATATCCATGTGAACCTCCGGATGATAGAATCATCGCCCAACATCCCGCATACGGCAAGATTCCGTTGACAGACCATGATAGAGAAATAGAGCCTTCAGGGGCGATGGACCGGAGGCCACAATGTCGCGGTAAGCCCTCAAGAGGGACAATTCCGTGGCATCGTCAATACATCGGAAAGGTGCTCAAAATTCAGGTCCAGTGCTGCATTTACCGCTTCCCTGTCCTCGACATGGATGATTCGTGCAGCCTGGCGAATCAGAAGGCAACAGTCCAGTATAAGCAGTGTTGGAGGCAAGTAAGTATTCTGCGACCGTCGGCATGGCACATCTCATTCATGAAGTTTGTAGACTTTAACATAATCACCGGCCGCCACAGCGATGGCGGCGCTATCCGGGGACCAAGCTACAGACAGCGCTAGTTTAGCATTGATTGTAGCAGAATACGACTTATTGCCAGGTGACGAAACAACATAGACTTGGTCGTCTGCTGTAGCGAACGCCAACCGGCCCCCATCTGGGGACCATGCTAATTGTAATATGCCAATTATGCCGTTTGCATGCGAAGCGCTAACATTGCCGGTTGCGGTGTCGACAATGCAGACGCCTGGAGCCGTCAATTCATTGCCAGGGGGGACTTCTCCCCCATTGCGACCAAGCGCCATATAACGACCGTCGGGACTGAGCGCGATTGATTCTAATCCGTTTGTAGCTTTGCAGACATCGAACGAACGGACCAGACCACCCGTATTCAGGTCGTAAAGGTAAGCGTTTCCTTTCAGAGTGCCAACCACCAGAAGCCCTCCATCGGCAGAAACCGAAACGGCGGTTGGTGGGTCGAAGCCAGAATGCACTCTACGTATATCTATTAATTGTTTTACCGCCCAGTCACTTGTGTCGTACACGATCACGGGCATTCCAGTCATTAGCCCGTATATGATGGCAACCCGACTGCCGTCGCTTGAAACCGAGAAATCATCAGGTCTTCTGGCTACCGTGCCATCCATCTTTGCAGGTGAAGGCACCTCGAAGCCATTCCCCGTGCTCGTGTCAAACTCCCTTAACGTATAATCGTTGGCAGACGAATGCGTTATCAGCGTATGACTGTTTCCCTGGAACGAAAGAGATGGCCCGATATAGCCTGAGCCGTGATTTTCAAAGGTCTTGATGATGCCGTAGCCAAGATAGCTTCGTGCCAAATCTGCGACGGGATCTTGAGTGTCATTATCGGCGGAGAGAATGGCGACCCGGCTTCCCCACCGGTATGACGCAGCGATGGTCTTTCCATCGGGAGACCACGCGACCGCCGTCACATCAGAGGGCAGGCCGAACGTCATCGCGGGGGACAACTCTTCCGCCAGGGAGGTGCCCGCGCCAGCCACAGCAAGCGCGAGACAAAGACAGGTTTTAGATTGTCTTCTGAAGGCCCTTGCCCACCTCATCGCCTGGGTTCCTCCACTGATTGCGCAAAAGCATTCATGAGAATCAAACCAAGCGTATATGCGCCTGGAATAGCAATCGCCGATAGTGGCAGAAGCATGAACAATGGACAGTCGGCGGACGTTTTCCTCGCCGTAATGGCAGGCATGACATCACCATGCGTTTGTTTGTCGCCATCGAAGGCGGGCTCAGCCATCTCAGACGCAAGGCTCCTGGAACGCGCGAAAGGCACCTTTCCTTGCGTATGCAAGGTAGCGCGGTTCGCCCCTCCGGGTCATCAGCCTTTATGGCGTGACTGATGCGCGCTCACGTCGGTCAAAGGAGCCGCAAGGATACCCAGGCGCTGCCGGAGGCCGTCGTTTGGTGGAACGCCGTTATCCCGATACCTTCAAGGGCTTACAACAGTTGGTTTCGGCACCACATCCTCATCCGCCTCCAGCCCGCTTTCCAGCAGCGCCCACCACTCGTCCTCCGTGAGGATGCGCAGCGGGCAGCCTCCGTCGCGGATGGCCCCGGCGGTGGCCAGCTTGCCGCCGGCCCCGGGGCCGTGCACGAGGATGTCCGTTTTCCTTGAGACGCTCCCGGAGACCTTGGCCCCGAGACCCTGGGCATGGCTCTCGGCTTCCTTGCGGTCCATGCGCTCCAGGGTCCCGGTGAAAACGACCCGCTTGCCCTCGACCGGAGAGCCGCTGGTGACGGGTTTGACGTGGTCACGCACCCGGATTTCCCCGAGCAGGTCGGCGGCGACCGCCACGTTGCGGGGATTCGAGAACCATTCCCTGACCTCCCCAACGATCACCGGGCCGACCGTGTCGATGGAATCGAGGTCCTCCATCGCCGCGGCATCCCCCACGCCGACTGCCTGCATCGCCGCGAACCATGCGTCCGCCGTCACATAGTGGGCAGCCAGCAGCTGGCCCAGCGTGCGGCCGACCTCGCGGATGCCGAGACTGGTGATGCAGCGGCTCAGGTCCATCTCCCGGCGGGCCTCGATGCCTGCCAGCAGGACCTGGACCGACCGCTTGCCCCAGCCTTCCATCGCCCCGATGACATCCGCGTGCCCGCGCAGCCGGAAGATGTCGGCGGGCGTCTGCAGGAGTCCCAGGGCAAACAGTTCATCCACCGCGGTCTCCCCGAGATTTGGGATGTCGAACACATCGCGGCTGGCAACATGCTTGATCTGTTCGGCTGCCTGGGCAGGGCAGGCGATGCCACCGGAGCATCTGGTGAAGGCCCCGCCGGGGTCGCGGTGCGCCGCGCTGCCGCAGGCCGGGCATACTGCGGGGAACGCGAAGGGCACTGTACCCGCCGGACGGTGCTCCCCGGACACGCGGACAACCTGGGGAATCACGTCGCCCGCCCGCTGGACGGCCACCAGGTCGCCGACCCGGATGTCCCTGGAGGCAATGTGATCCGCATTGTGAAGGGTCGCCCTCGACACGATTACGCCGCCGACCCCGACAGGCTCCAGCTCGGCGACGGGCGTCAGCACGCCGCTGCGGCCCACCTGCACGGTGATTGCCCTGACCCGGGTCAGCGCCTGCTCCGCGGGGAATTTGTGCGCAATGGCCCAGCGCGGGGCGCGGCTGACAAAGCCGAGGCGCCTCTGCCACTCCAGGTCGTCCACCTTGTAGACGACGCCGTCGAGGTCGTAGGGCAGCGACGAGCGGTTGGCCCCGACCCACGCAAAGTGCTGAAGCAGTTCCCCGACACCGTCACACAGGCGAGCCTCCCCGGCGACCTTGAACCCCCATTCCAGCAGCTTTCCCAAGAGCTCGCCCTGGCTGGGGGCCGTCCCGTCCGAGATTTCCCCAAGCGCGTAGGCGAAGAACCGCAGCGGGCGTTCCGCAGTCAGCCGGCTGTCGAGCTGCCGCAGCGAGCCGGCGGCGGCATTCCTCGGGTTGGCGAACGGCTTCCTGCCGGCCGCGGCCTGCCTCGCGTTCAGCGCGGCGAAATCCGCCTTGGACATGTACGCCTCGCCGCGGATTTCCGCGACGTCGGGAAAGGGCTCCCACAGGCGCTGCGGGACATCGCTGATGGTCAGGACGTTCGCCGTCACGTCCTCGCCGACCTCATGGTCGCCCCGGGTCGCGGCGGAAACCAGCACGCCGTGCTCGTAGCGGAGGGACAGCGACAGCCCGTCGATCTTCGGCTCCGCCACATAGGGGATGTCGTAATCGGCGGAGAGCCCCAAAATTCGCTTGAGCCCGGCGTCAAACCGCCGGACGTCATCTTCCGTGAATGCATTGCCCAGGCTCAGCATGGGGCGTGCGTGCCGGATTTTGGTGAAACCCTCGGCCACCGGGCCACCGGCCGTCGCGGTGGGGCTGTCGTCCACCGCAAGCGCGGGGAACGCCTCCTCCAGTGCGGCAATCCGCCGGACCGCCGCGTCATAGACGGCATCGTCCACCAGCGGCGCATCATCCCGGTGGTAGGCCGTGTTCCAGGCGGCGGTTTCCGCCAGCAGCCTGGTGTATTCCTTGCCTGCCTCTCCGGCGCCGGAGGGGAGGGTGGTGGAGAAACCGCTCATCGGACTTGACCCTTCTGCAGCCGGGGAGACCATCGAATCCGCGCTGGCGCGGCTGTCGGCAATTCCTAGCCCAATCCGCGGCATTCCGCAATTTGCTTGTTTCCGTTGCGCCGCGACTGGCAGTCCCCGCCGGGATTTTGGCTTGCCGCCGCCCGGCCGGCATGCGATAAGCCCATCGGTTTCAGCCGGGGCAGGCGGACGGCGTTGCATGGCGGCGATTTTCCTTGTGCCTGGAGGCGCCGCAAACGGCTGAAGACGGCGGCGGTCGCCATCCCGTGATGGTAGGATTGCTGCGGCGGCATTTTGGAGACGGCCCATGACCGACTGTTCCACCACGGAGGAAGCCGCCGGGCGCATTGCGTCCGTGGTCATGGTCCTCGAAGGCCTTTCTTCGGCCATCGGGGACTGCGGGGCGCGTCCCGGCCTGCCTGCCGGCCTGTCGGACAGCATTGACATCCTCCAGGCCGGAGCGCGCTTCGCCGCTGCCCGCGGGCGGTCCGCGGCCAGGGCCGGACCATGCCAGCTGCGGCAGATCGAGAAGACCGTCCTGGTCGAACTGTCGAGGGGAGTTCTCATCGCGGCGGAGGCAATCCGCGAAACCGGGGAGCACGCGTGGCCGCTCCTGGAGAGCGGACTGAAAGAGGCGCGCGCCGCACTCCGGGACGCGGTCGCGTTTGACCCCGAACTGTTTTCCCCCATTGGCATGGACGCCGCCGGGGTTGCGGCCGGAGGCGCCGCGCCCTTCGCAACGGCGGGCTGGCGCACCCTCAGCGGCGGGCGCTATGCCGCCGTGGGCGAAGATGGCGTGGTGCTCGCCGCTTTCCCGATGCCCGACGAAGCCGGAGCCCCGGCATGGCTGGCCCAGGTCGGAGGCGTTGGCGTCGCGATTTGCAATGCTCCGGGGGAAGCGGCCGCCGCGGCAGCCAGCGCGCACGCTGCGGTCTTCGGCGCGGCTGAAATCCCCGGACATCCTGAGGCCGCAGCGGCACCCGAACCCTCGGTCTGTCTTGCAGCGGCCGGTGCCATCCTTCCAGGGAACAGAATTCCGCGGACAGGACAGGCAAAATGGCACCGAAGAGCCAAGCGGCTGGAAGCCAGGCGGCGGCGAGGCGGAGCGGGCTGACACCCGCGCGCAAGGCCGGCATCGCCCAGATCATGCAGTATGCGCTGCTGGACGAAATCCTGGGCGCGAATGTCTGGCGGCAGACCGACATCGTCTTCCAGGGCGGCACGCTGATCCACGTCGCCTGGAATTCGCCGCGGTTTTCCGAGGACCTCGATTTCATGATTTCGATGGACCGCGCCAAGGAAATCAAGCGGGTGATGGAGACCGCCGCGCGCGGCCTGGAGCGCCGCATCCAGATCATGCTGCCGAATTCCGAGGTGCGGCTGAAGTCCCCCAGCAAGGATGTGCTGGAGCTGCGGGATGTGCTGAAATACGAGCTGGTCTGGAGCGCGCCGGACACCATGGGGGCCGTCCGCGTGAAGGCCGAGTTCTTCACGGTCGAGCCCAGCCACATCGAGGCATACCGGCGCGAGAGCGCCAGGCACGAGCCCGACGCGATGCAGATCTCACTGCGTCCGGAGCTGGCCGGGTATGACCTTGCCGATCTCACCGTGCATGCGGTGCTTCCCGCCGGACACCCGGAATCGATCTACGGCGACAAGCTGGTGGCGCTGGCCATGCGCCCGTTCCTGAAGCCGCGCGACTTCTTCGACCTCTGGTGGCTCGGCACCCAGCTCGGGGTCCGCGTGCCGGATGGCGATCTCCACCCGGTCATGCGCAGGTCGGCCGACTGCTATGCCTACACGGACGGCGAGATCCTCCAGGGCCTCAACACGCTCATGGAGCGGCCTCCCGGCATAGTTGACGAGATCAGGGACAACCTGGCGGCGTTCCTCCCGGCGAAGGTCCACCGCCAGCTCTGCTCCGCGGACGCCTTCACAGCGATGTACCGCCATGTCATGGCGGAGGCACTGCGCCTTGCGGCGGTGCTGGAGCCGGAGCCATGCGCCGCGCCGGAACCGGCTTTGTGACGGGACTGGCGACGGGCATCCGGCGGCAACCTGGCGTGCGCCGCCTCATGCGGCTGCCCGCGGTTTTTTCCCTCAACGACCTTAGCCTGGGCGAGGGGCTGACACCGGAGGCCGCGCGGGTGACAATCTCCCGCTGGCACTGCGCCGGAATGGCCGCCCCCGCCGGCCCGCGCAGCGGGCTCTGGTACAACCTGGTCGTTGACCGCCGCGGCGCCGACGTGAACCTCGGGGCCGTGCTCCGCCGCCAGTTCGGCTCTCCGGTCATGATTGGCGCCGCCGTGCTGCACGATGCCGGGTGGATTACCCAAATTCCGCACGCCGCCACCGTCGCGGTGCCGACGGCGCGCTGCTACCCGCAAATCACCGGCGCGGCCCTGTACGGACGGCCTCCGGTCTGGTACGCTGCGGTCGCCACCGCATGGCGGGCAGCCCGGCGGTGGCATGACGGACTGCCGTCATTGCCGCCGGAGTTCGCGCTCGCCGACGCGCTGGGGCATCGGGATTCCCTCCATCACCTGCGCCCGGACGACATCGAAATCCCTTATGGCACCCCCTATGGCACGCTGATGGGAGCCCTCCGGGCGATGCATGTGCCGCCCGACATCTTTTGGCCGTACCTGGAAGCCAGCGGCATCCGTCAGCCCCCGTCCCGGCAGATGCGCGGGCGCTGACCGCCCAGTGTGCGGCGGCCTTGGACCTCAGCCTGATATGGCAATGCTGGCGACGGCTGGGGAGGAGCGCCATTGTCCCTCCATGATCGCCCAGGTCTCTTCGCAAGGCCGCTGTCCGGCGCATCGGCCGGCCAGCGGCGTGCCGTCCTGGAACATCGGCTCTTCATAGGCCGCCCACGCCATCAGCAGGAGCCTGTCCGACTGTTCGAAGTTCCCGTTCAGCCGCGCGCGCTCGGACAGGTCGAGCAAATCAAACATCTGGGCCGATTCACCTTGGCTGCCGACGCGTGGCCCGGGTGCGGCCTCTGCAGCGACTTGTGCAAACTTGACGACCACTGTCTATTACTCCGGCTCTTGGCTGACATAGGCAATGTTGCGCGGTTCTATACATGTGCCGCGTTGCAATAACTGCATGCCAAACCTTAACCAGACGCTAATTTCGCAGTCACATAATCGTGTGCATCTGCGCCAGCCGGATGGACCGCAGCCCGCCCAAAGCCCCAGTCCGGAGGGGACCGGCGGAGCCCACCACGTCGGATGTGGACATCCACACCCGCAGATGCCAGGCGGCCATGATCCGCCGCGCCGCATCAGCCAGCGGATTCGCAAGCGCAAGCGCAGACGGCCCACGGCCTGATGCTGGCCGGGTGTCATATGCCGGGGGACGGCGGCGCCTGGTCATCACTGTCCGGCTCCGGCTGCGCGGTATCCTGGCAGCCCACAGACGCCTCGTAGGCCACCCAGGCCGCAAGCAGCAGCCGGTCGGCGTGCTCGCTTTTGCCTCTCTTGCATGCCCGCTCGGCCATGCCGATCAGGCTCTGCACATTTGGCGGGAACTGAACCACGCTGCCGGCCTGCGGCTCCGTCTTCACCGGCTGGCGGGGGACGAACTGAACGACGGTCATCGGATTTCTCCCTGATTTCGGATCACTGAAAGCAACCGTTGGGCATTGCAGCCGGCCTGGCGGCGGTTACCCGTCCTCCGGTCTGTAGGCGGGCGCGGTGTAGCCAGGCCCGGCATCCCTGATGGCGTCGAGGTCGATTCCAGGCTCAGCCATCGCCCGGTAGTCCCGCCGCGCCCGCGTGGGCTCCGCATCGGCGGCAGCCCGCACCCGGCCCTGGATTTCCGGCGGCAGCGCCTGGATGATGCGTCCCGCCAGCGCTTCCCACGGCTCGCTTGACCCATCCGGGTGAACGGCCCCGGTCTGCTCGCATGCCCGCTCGATGGCCGCCGACAGCCGCGGGTCCAGCAGGCACTGCGGGCTTGCCCCGATCCACGCCAGGCCCTTGTCCGTAAGCCGCAGGTCCTGGTCCACCAGGCCGCGTGACAGGAAACCCTCAATGTGGTTCGCCCATGTGGACGGACGGCCCAGGCCGGCCTTCACCGCCGCCTCAAGAAGCACGGCGTCCGGGCGCCGCCTGACCACCTCCGATGCCACCCAGCTTTCCTGGCCCGGGAAACGCGGCCCCTGGTCCCGACGCCAGTCCAGCCCCGCGACGAACCTGGCCACATCGGGCGGGAAGCCCTCACCGAGCAGGAATTTTCCGATCCGTTCGCCGTGCGCCCGCTGGCGCACGTGGCGCTGGCCGGTGCGGACCAGGTCGCGGGCGACCAGGGCACGGACGGCGTCGTCGGCGCCCATCCGGTCCGGGCTCAGCGAAAGGTCCACGGGTCCGATGGGGTGGGGTGCGTCATGCGCCCCGTCCAGCCCCTTCGGCGCGACCGCCGTGTCGTCGAACCGGCACCCGGCCTTCTCCATGATCCGCTTCATTTTCAGCGCGGCGGCCCGGCTCATCCCGCGCGACCCCGCGCGGGGATAGGACATCCGCCCCGCCTCATAGTTGCGCTGCAGCGACTTGGCGGTCTCGGCCGGGGACAGGTCGAGGCGGTCCGCGGCGCGGACCATGATGTCGCCCATATGCCCGGGCGGGGCGGTGAACGGGGCCGACTCCCCCGTATCCAGGACGGGCAGGGCCAGGGACGCCAGCCGCGCGGCGTCCGCCGCGCCGAGGGGCGCCTTCACGTCACACTCGGCCAGCCACGGCCGTCCGCCATCCTTGGCCGGAGCGGAGAGCCGCAGGCGGCTGACCGCCGGGCAGTCCCGCTGCACCAGACCGAGCAGGGCAGTGCCGACCCGGCCCACGGCGACTCCATTCCGGGAGAACACGGCTCCGATCAGGCGGTCGACGATGGCCCGCGTCCGCCCCGGAATGGCATCCTCTTTCCGCATCGGCGTTGCGGCGGCGATGGCCTCCCGGATGCTGTCGTCATCCATGCCGCGCAGGCGCACGCGGACGGGGTGGGGCTGGATGTCCGAGACCATGTCGGCCACGTCCCAGGCAATGACGTCGCCCTCCTGGTCGGCGTCGGTCGCGATCACGACGCGCGCGGCCTCGCGCGCCATGTCACGCAGGCGCCTGACGGTTTCAATGTCCCGTGGGGCGCGCATGAACTCGTGCAGGCGCGCGTCGATGCCGAGCGGCGCCAGCCGGTCCGGCATCGACAGCAGGTGCCCCTTGGTGGCCTGCACCTTGGCGTCGAGGCCGAGGCGGGCAAGGATCGCCGCGAGGGTCCTCGCCTTGCCGGGCGCCTCTATGACCCAGAGCTCGTCCACGTTACCCCCGCGATCACGGCGCCGGCGCGGCCCCGCCACGGCCGAGCAGGCGCCCGAGGAACTCCATCATGCTCCGGACGCTCTCGGCCAGCTTCGCCGCGAAGCCTTCCATCCCGGCCTTCATCCTGTCGAGCCGCTGGCCGCCCGGCCTGGCAAGATTCGCATCAGGGCAGCTCATGTTCTGCAGGGTGTCGGCGAAGGCATTGTCAACGCCTTCCATTTGGACTCCGTTGTGCTCCACGGCGTTGCGGAACCCGGTCTGGAACCGGTTGGCGTTGTTCGCGAACTCCCTGGAATGACGCTCCAGCGCCTGGATCTGGCCCCCGAAGACCGGATGCGCGTAGAGGGTTTTGGCGGCCTCGCGCAGATCGGAGACCTCCTTGCGGTTGTCAGCAGGGTTGTGGATCGCATCCCATACGCCGGCCCTGTCCGTCTTCAGGGCGGCGGCGGCATCGCCGACGCCCTTCAGAAAAGCCTTGCCGCCGGAATGGTTGGCCAGCCCGGCGTTAAGCGTCTCGATGCCTGTGCCAAGGCTGCGGTGCGCGTCAAACATGCGGCCTGCCGCATCGATGGTGCGGACAAACTGCCCGTCCAGGGCAATGCGCCTGTAGGCAGTGCCCTTGTTGATCTGCTCACTGATGCCATCGATCTGGCGGTTGACGGCACGCACGTCCCGGCTGGAATCCTTGGCAAACAGGCTGCCCAGGAAGGTCCCCTTGCGCCCGGCGCCCGCCTGAATCCTCATCTCCTCCTGGGCGTGCAGCCGGTCGATGTGCTTCATGGCCTCGCTGCGCTGCAGGCGCAGCCCGTCGATCTCCGCGCTGATCTTCTCCCTCTGGGTGCTGCGCGCCGAGAAGAGAACCCGCATCAAATCATTGAGGTCAGGATCGGCTGTCTCAACGAAATCCGGAAGTGGATCCCGGTCCCCCGGCTCTCCCTTCTTTTCCTCCGCCTCTTCCTCCGCCTTCAGGGCATCCGCGCCGGGCGCACCGGTCGCGCCAGCCACATCGGCCACGCCGACCGCGCCATCCGGGCCGGGCGCGTCCCCACCGGCGGGCTTCCCCCCAGCGCCACCCGCGAGGCGGGCCCGGTCCTCAGGGGTCGCGTGAATATTCCCGTCAGCCCCGCGGGCTGCGGCGGGCGGGCTCACCGCGTCTGCCAGGGTTGCGGTTTTTTCAGGCCCGGCGGCGCTGGATTTCCCGGCGGACGCGTCGTCGTGGGCCTCGGGATCGGGAGCGTTCAAGTCGCCCGTGGTGGCAAGGTTGGCGCGGCGCCGGTTGTTCTGCATCGGCCGGGGAGCCGCCGCACCAAGACCTTCTGCGGTTCCGCCCGCCTCGTCCGCAAAGTCTTCGCCCTCGTCTGCACCGCTGACCTCGTTCGCCTCGTTCGCAAGGTCCGCGGATTCCTCCCCCTCGTCTGCACCGTCCGCCTTGTTTGCGGCGTCGGAGGTTGCGCCCCCCTCTGTCGTGACGGCCGCGGGTTCGCCCTGGGTTGCGACCGGCGCCAGCGGCGCCTCCGCCTTGACAGGCGCGGGTTCGTCCACCCCGTCTGCAACATCTGCGGTTACGTCCGCCTCTGCCGTAACGGGCGCGGCGTCGTCCGGATCGGTGTCCGGCGCCGGGGCGGCCTCTGCCGTAACGGGCACGGGCCCGTCCGGGCTGACATCGGACGCCAGCGGCGCCTCTGCCGCCACGGGCGCGGGTTCATCCACCCCGTCATCGGCATCTGCAGCCACGTCCGCCTCCGCCGTTACGGGCGCGGGTTCGTCCAGATCGGTGGCCGGTGCCGGCGCTGCCTCTGCGACGGGCACCATCCCGTCCGGGTCGGACCCGGACACCAGCGGCGGCTCTGCCGCGACGGGCGCGGGTTCGTCCAGCGCAGCGGCCGGGGCCGACGGCCCACCTGCCGCAAACCGCACGCGTTCGTTGCCGTCCGGCGCCAGGGCCGCCTCTGCCGCAACGGGCATGATTTCGTCCGGGCCGGTGTCGGGTGCCAGCGGCCCGCCGTCTCCCGCAGACAGCATCGGCCGGCGGACCCGTGGAGAGAACGCGGCATTTTCTTTGGCACCACGGAGGGACGCCGCAGGGGCCACGCCAGCCGCGCCGACGGGCCGCCCCGGACGGCGCCCAAACCCAGGCTGTCCCTTTCTGGCCGTATCCCGCTCACCGCCGCCAAAATTCCCGTCAGGCATTGGAACCCCCCCTAAGAGCCCGGATCACTGCACCGGACGCGCGCTTGCCTCCATAATGGAGACCATGGTTGCAAGCGTGACATTCATTCTCTCGACCTGGCGGTACATCTCCCAGTTCTGGTACACGCCCCACGCCTCGATGAGCGCCATGTCCTTCAGTGTCTGGGTTTCCGTCTGGGTGCCGAGCGACGCGGCCCAAGTCGGATTCCAGAACCAGCTCGCCGAACGCAGCTTCAGGTAGGCCGCCCGGCTGACGCCGTTGGGGAAGTTGTTGCCCGCCTGGTTGTAGCCAATCACCATTTTTGCGGTCCCCTCCGCCCAGCTGATGATGGTGGCGCTGACCTGGGACGCCGTTGTTCCCGGCGTTTGCCCGGCCGCCGTCACCGTGTTGCCCGTGGACGCCGGGTTCGCGGACGCGGATGGCGGCGCGCTGTTGCCCGCGCCTCCCGTCCCGGGCATCGCCTTGCGGTCCGCCGCGACGGCGGCGAGAGCCGACTGCGCCACGGAATTCCGCGCGGCCGATGCCAGGTTAATCCCGGCCAGCCGGCGCCCGGAATCGGTTGCCCCGGCACCGGCTGGCATCGCGCCAGGCACGTAACTGTTGACGGCCTGCAGGATGAACGCGTTCGCGGCGGCCTGATCGGCGGCCGTCATGGTGAGGTTCGTCGCGTTGAGCAGCGTGTTCGCATTCAGGTCGCGGCCGACAGGCGGCGTGATGGTCGTTCCGCCCGGGAGTGTCTGCTGCGGCTGGATTTGCGTGCCGGCCGGGCACGTGCCGTTGGTGATGTCATACGTTGTCGCGCCTACCTGGCAGTGCAGCTTGATGCGCTGCTCCATGGCGGCCGAGGCGCCCCGGCTGGATTGGGTGCCGGACGTGGCGCCAAGGAAAAAATCGAGCTGCTGGTCGGTGATTTCCTCCTGCCACTCGCCAACCGCGCTGAAGCTGTCGCGCGCCGAGACGCTGCCTGTGATGACATTGCAGACCGACGACCCCGGGGCGCTCTTCGTCGTGGCCTTCATCTTCCAGTCGGCGATCCTGAACTGCGTCGCGCGGGCGTCCTGGGTGTCGTGCATCTGGGAACTGGCCTGGGTCTGCGCCCGCTGGTTGACCGTCATCTGGCCGCTGAAACTCAGCAGGGCCTGATACAGCAGCGCCGTGTTCTTGTTGGCGTCCGCTATCAGCAAGGCGGTGTCCGCATCCCGGTTCGGCGGGTTCACCGTATCCGAGACGACGGCGACCGGTTCCGGTCCGTTGGCCATGGCCACGGCGGGCGCGGTGACTGCCAGCGCCAGCAGCAGCGCAGGCAGTATTTTCTTGCGGGTGGGTTCCATGGCGTTTCCTCCGTAGCCGTCCTGCAGCCGTGTCTGAATTGCGGTTCCCGCCGCTGGCGCCGGGGGGGCGGCCTGGATGCCGCAGCCAGCCTGGCGGATGGCAATGGGCGTGGCATTCCATGGTCCGGCGGCAGCTGATGGCTTATCCATGGTTGATGACCGAGAATCTGGTTCCGGTGTCGGCGGCGATGCCGGAAGAGTTGGTCCAGTTAATCGTCCGGACGGCGGCGGGGTGGTCCGACCATTGGTCAAGCACCTGGATGCCCTGGGCGTTCTGGCCCAGGTAGATGGCGGCATGGCTGCTGCCATCCGTCGCGTTCGCGTACTGCCCGTTCGAATTGAACGTCGCGATGGGGGTGCCCGGCTGCAGTGACGTGTTTCCCTGCACGGAGGCCCCCTGCTGCCAGGTGGCGGTCAGCCCGACGCTTGGGTCGGCGGCCTGCAGGAGCGCCACGCACTGGCCGGAGCCGACCGACTGGCCGAGGTATTGCGAGTAGTTGGCTGCGAGGCCGGCCTGATCGCCGGAGCCTCCCCCGGATGGGTCCGTCTGGCCTGTCTGGTCGCCAAGCAGGCCGGCGCCGGCCAGCAGGCCGCACCCGCTCCCGCCCTGCTGGCTCGACATGGCGCCAAACCCGCTGTAACTGCCGTTGGGGGAGAACATTGACTGGTACGGGCTGTTGCAGCCGGACGAACCGGATGAGCCGAAGGAGCTGGATGAACTGCCGCTCTGGTACCAGCCGTTGTCCGGATTGTAGCTGTAGGTGCCGCCCTGGCCAGTGTTGATGTTGACGATGCCACCACCGTTGGCCGCGCCGCCGGGCACGATGGCCGCGCCCAGTCCGCCCCCGATGGAACCCAGATTCATCCCTGGTATTATCCCGTTCAGGCTGAAGCTCTGGTAGAGCTCCTGGGTGAGCGGCGCGGTGAGCTGGGTGAACAGCTTGGTCACCTCCTGGCAGGCCGCCTGCTCCAGCATGGCCAGGATATCGCCCAGGGTCGGCGGATTGAACAGTATGTTCAGGCTGCTGCTCGCCAGGCGGTTGAGGCAGGATGCCATGGCGAAGGTGGCTCCGCCAAACACCGTGCCCTGGCCGGACTGGGCCAGCCCGCTGAACATGCCTGTCTGGCTGTTGACATAGCCCGCCTGCCCGGGCCCGATGAGCCCGGCGGCCTGCAGCACGCTCTGGCCGCCCAGCAGCGTATAACCTGTCTCCGGGCGCTGGGCGAGCACCGTCCAGTTGTCCACCATCGACTTGCCGCTGTTGGTCATGGCCTGCACGATGGCCGGATCGCAGAACATGCCCTGGACGGAAGTGGTTGACGTGCTGCCGCCGTTGCCGGTCTGCGTGGTGGAGCTGTTGACGGTCACGCTGCCGGTGCCGTCCAGCGTCGTGTTCGCCATCGTGTTCATGTTGTTCTGGAATCCGCCGTTCGCCCAGGATGGGTTGCCGGCGAGTTCGTTGGCAGGGACCTGCCCGGTCGAGAGGTAACTCCTGCAGCCGCCGGCCCCCAATGCCTCGGCGCAGTAGGCGAGATTTCCCGATGTCAGCGTCGCCCCCGACGAGGGGTCCGTGGTGCCCAGGTACTGGTTGTAGGCACTGCCGAGATACTGGACGTTCTTCTGGTTGTAGATGTTGTCGGCGGCGACCTGGGCCTGGGGATTGTTCAGGAAGTCATTGTCCGAAGTGATGCCCGCGGCCTGGGCCGTGGCGGTCCAGTTTCCGCTGGCATCCTTGTACCCGATATCCTGGAGGGCTATCGGCGTCAGCTGGAACGCGCCAAGCGCATTGGTGCTCAGATTGTGGCCCTGGAACCCCTTGGCGCCACCTTCGAGGGGGATGAGCGCCGTCTGGAACGAACTCATCTGGACGGTCGTCGACGAGGTCTGGGCCAGCGCCGTCCCGGCAAGCAGAAGCGGGACGAGCAGGCCGGAGATCCGCGCGGTGCGCACTTTGCTGGCGATCATGGCGGACCTCACGGTGCTGGCGTTGTGCCGGACGGGTAGCTGGTCTCGAATTCCCGGTACTGAGTGCCGTCGTAACGGAGGACCCCGTAGCCGGAAGGTCCGGCGAGCGCGACGTCCCTGAGGCCGTTCGGCGCGTCAGACAGGACGGCTCCCGGCCCGATCGTGAACCCGGTCCAGACCGGCTTCAGGCCATGCGCGTCCCGGACCAGGAGCGTATGTGGGCAACCAGCCGCGTTGCCGCAGAGCCCGGCGGCGTAGGCGCGGACCCAATAGGCCGGCACCGCCATGGGGGCCGCCGCGTCCACCACCACCGGTGACTGCGTGAATTCCGGGTTGTCGAACCCCTGCAGCGAGCTGCCCATGGCGGCCCTCGCGGCGCGCGCGACGTCGGGCGCGGCCGTCTTTCCTGCCGGGAACAGATGGCCCAGACTTCCAAGGTCCGGCATGTAGCGGTCAAACCCGCACCATACCCAGCGGACCTTGCCATCAACGACAAGAGTCGACATCCCGTCCGACGATGGGTTCGGGTCGGGTGGGGCGGTCTCCAGAGCCACCGCGGAATGGTCGAACACCGGGCGCCATGCGCTCCCGCTGTAATGCAGGACGACCGTGTCGCAGCGGTCGCCGCGGCATGTGTCGGGGGACACGAAACGGACTGCGATCGACGCGACCCCCTGGCCCTCCAGGTCAACCATTGCGGTCTCAAGGCGCATTCCTGGATGCGCCTTGATGAACTTGCCGTAGACCGAAACCACGGAAGCCATTTCCGGCGCCGCCGGGTCGGTCCTGAACGGGATGCCGTCCGCCGCCGCGCTGCGGGCGCCCAGCAGCATGGCGGCGCCAGCAAGGAAAAATATTGGAAGTCTGGCGGACATTGGCTGTCACTTTCCGAAAAACGAGCTGAACCATCCGCCCGAGCCTGTGGCTGACTGCGAAAAACCGCCGTAACTGCCGGGGCCGAACATGCTGCCGTATTGCTGGGTGCCGTAGGCCCCGCCCCAGTACTGGGAGGAGGATGAGCCGCCAACGGAAACCAGCCCGCCGCCGTAAGACCCCGAGGACAGCCCCGATCCGTTGACGTTCACCAGGCCGCTGCCGGAACCCCCGCCGATGGTCGGGCTCATGGTGGCCCCGAAACCAAGGCTGCCGAGGTTGACCCCGGGGATTACCTGGCCGAGCGGAACCGATGCGGAGATGCTCTGGCTCAGCGAGCTCACCTCCTGCTGCGCGAACGACGTCGCGAACTGGCAGAGGCCATTGACGATCATGGCCAGGATGTCGCCGAGACTGGGCGGGGAGAAGAGTATGTTGAGGCTGCTGCTGAGGAGGCGGTCGAGGCACGACATGCCGGTGAACCCGCCGGGCGGCATGTCCGGGTACATCTGCCTGGCCAGCGAGGAAAAACTGTCGACCATGTAGCGCTGCTGGCCGTCCATCCGCTGCTGCACCGCCGCGTCGCAGGTTGCCTGGGGCGTGGCGGTGCCCGCCGTTCCCGACGAAGTCTGCCCCCAGTACGTCTGGGCATGCCCGGCTGACGGGGCTGCCATGAGCAGCGCTGCGGCCACGGCGGCAACTGACCAGCGGCCCATCTCACACCCCTCCCTGTCTGAACGCCATTTCGCTCTCCAGCGTGAAGGCGGCCTCCGCGGCGATGTCCAGCGCCTGGCCGTCCACCGCGAGGCGTCCGCGCCGGGGCCCCACCACCGCCTTGGCGAAGGCGCGGATGTCCTCAAGGAAAAGGACTCCGACCTCGTCAGCCCCGGCGGCGCCGTCACCGCCGTCCGTGCCGTCACCGGACTCCCCGCCAGCCGGCGTCTCGCCGACCAGGCGGCGCAGCGCCGGGCCAGGGTTCGCGCCGCCCTGCGCCGCCATCCAGGCCGCCAGCCTGAGCCGTCCCGCCCGCCCGAGGGCGCGGGTCCCGTCGGCGTGCTGGCGCACCATGTCGGGAACCTGCCGGACCACCTCGGGGATGCATGCCTGCCGCGCATCGGCGGGAAGCCCGCCGAGCGTGGCAAGCGCCGCCGACAACGCAGCCGCCAGGCGGTCGGCCCCGCCCGGCAGGGGGGCGTCGCCGCCGGCAATGACCCCCCGCACGTCCTCGGGAAGCCTGCCCAGCCATGTTTCCATGGATTTGGCGCCAAGATCCAACATGCCACGCGACCCGGTGATGACCTTCTGGGAATTATGCTACCATAGGCGGCAGCCAGACATACCAAGGAAAAAGCAAGATGGCCGTCGCCCTCCAGCCGCTGTTCGGCCTCACCTGCGTCGGCGAGGCCATGCCACCCGGAGCGGATCCGGAGTGCGCCGCCGCCCTGGCGGAAGCCGCGCCGCTGCGGGCCGCCGTCGAGCGTGCCCCGTCGCCGGCGGAACGGCAGGACTACACCGACGGACTCCGTCCGCCCGGGCCGGACGCCGTCCCGGATTACGACCCGTCCCCCGGGTTTTCCCCCAGCGGGCGGCGGTAGCGGAATTGCGCCGAAGGACGCAGTTTTCTTTTGACACGCGGACCTTTCCTTGCGAAAGTGCCGCCTCCCGATAACCACGCCGGTGGCGGCGGAAGGAGCAAACGATGGCGGACGAAGTGAACAAGCAGCAGCTCTTGGCTGTGATCAGCCGCGTGGAGCGGCTCGAAGAGGAAATCAAGGCGCTCACCGAGGACAAGAAGTCGGTCTTCGACGAGGGCAAGGAAAAGGGCCTGGACCCGAAATACGTCCGCAAGGTGATAGCGCTGAAGAAGCAGGATCCGGAGAAGCGGCGGATCGAGGAGGCCGAGCTCGAGGTCTACAAGCAGGCCGCCGGCGTCGAGTGACGTGCCCGCCGGGGCGCCTCCCGGCACCCCGGCGCACGCCCGGCTCAGGCCGCGGCGGTCTCCCGCTCCCACATTCCCTTGAACGACAGCGGAAGCACGGCAAGCACCCCGCCACCCTTCGGCTGGGGCTTGCCCTTGCGGATGGCCGCCTCGATGACCCGGAGCGAAGCCGGCACGGGGTCCACGCCGATCCATCCGTCAAGCAGGCCGATGGCGGCCGGCAGCCAGAGGCGCAGCTGAACCGGGGTTGCGGTTCCGCTGCCCTCTATCCTGGCATCGTGGCAGACCAGCGCAATCCAGTCGCGGCGCCGCACCCGCCGCAGGAACGCCGCCCCTGTCCACGGCACCGACATGATGGCGGCGGCATCGTCATCAGCTACCCCCAGGACCGGAACCCGGTCGTCATCGACCCCCAGCGAGAACCTGGAGGCGGCGAGTTCCCCCATGAAGAGATCGCCGGACAGCCCGGAGCCGGGACGCTCCTGGCAGCGTGCCGCGCCCCGCGTCCAGTACGAGGCGTACCAGCGGATGAACGGGTGGTCGACCTCAAACTGCTCGGGCGTGATCCGCAGACCGCCGCGTTTTCTTGACCTTTGCATCGGCATGGGGCTCCCTACCGGGATTAACAGTGCTTGCTGTCGAGTATCCCGGAAAGCATGCTGGTGAGGCAAGGATAACCGGAAAGGGATTCCACTATGGCCCGCATCGTGCCAGCTGTCCCCCGCGGCGAGACGTCCGCCGGGGAAACCGCCATCATCGCGCTCGAAGCGGCCCTGGATGACAGCCACGTCATTCTGCAGCGCTGCCCGGTTCCCGGGCTGCTGCTTGCGATCCACCCCGATCTGGGGATCTGCGCCATTGCCTGCGCCGGCGGTGCCAGCCTGTGGGATGCGGACACCGGGGCCTGGAGCGGCGCGGACCCGGACGCGGCCGCCAGGAAGGCGGCCAAGGCACTCGGACCGCTTGCCGCCGTGCCTGTCGCCGGGGTGGCTTTCCTGCCCGGGACAGCGGCCCCGGCCCCCGGCACGCCAGGATCAGGTCTCCCGGCCGCTTTCGGTCCGGGTGCGGGCGCGTCGCTGCCCGCCATGGTGGCGGCAGCCTTTGGCTCGTCAGCCCCGCCTGGCGAGGCCGCCGTCGATGCGCTCATCCAGTCCGTCTCGCCCGGCGCCGCCCCCTACGCGCGCGGCTGGATCACCGGCGCACAGAGGGAGTGGCGCGCGGAGAACACGGGCAAGACATCGCCGGCGGCACCCCATGCCGACCCCAACGCCGCTCCGTCCGTTCCCGTTCCGGCCATACCGGCGCCGCCGGATCCCGCTCAGGTGACATGGCTCCGGGTGGACGGCGCGGCCGCCCGGCCGACGCCTCCGGACGGCACCGCGCCGTCTGTGGCTCCCGACATCACGCGGGACGACCCGATGGTGCTGCTGCTCCGCCAGGCCGCCGAAACGGTCACGGGCGAGCGGGATATTATCGTGCAGGGCATCCAGATAAGCCCGGATGAGCTCACGGAGCCTGATTTTCTGCTGCCGGCGCTGCTCGTGGCGGCCGCCGAGGAATGGGCGCCCGTCGTGGTCAGCAAGGAGGGCCGCGGCGGCTTCCATCTCCGGCTGCGGTCGGACCGGGACGGCGCGATCCTCGGCTACCGGCTGACGGCAATCGAGCCGTCAGCGCCGCTTCTGCTGATGCTCCCCGTCGTGGACCGCATCCGGCGGTCGGTGCGCAGGCTGCCGGACGGGCGGGAAGAGATATCGATGGACGAGACGGTGTGGAAGTTTGCCCGCTGGCTCGAGGCCAACCGTCTGAACACCGATGTGATCGGCGAAATCGACGTGCGCATCGCGCTTCAGACCAGCTGAGACAGGGAACGGTAACGGCCATGCGGGACACGGCGGCAGGAACGGCGGTGGAGGTGCGCAGGCGGCCAATGCTGGCCCAAAGGGATGACCACGGACCGGTGGAAGCGCCCATGCGCGCGGCTGACGGGACCGTGACGGACTGGTTCAGGATGCGGACCTGCTTCCAGCAGTTCATGCGGGAAAACGAGGCGCTGTTCCTCGCGCTGGCGTCGGTGTCCGACAACCCCTTCGCGCTGCTGTCCGGAGGCGGGTTCGCGGATGCGGCCATTACGGCAAAGGCCGTCGCGGTGGCGGCGGCGCGGCAGGCCACGGGGAAAGCCGAGCCGGCGGCGCATGAAATCCGCCCGTTCCGGACCGCCGCGGCCATGGTGGCCGGGGCGGCATGGAAGGCGGGAAGGCTGAAATCCGTCGACGCGGACCGGATCGGTGCGGAACTGGCATCGGTGTCATGTCTCGTCGACGAGCAGCTCGACCGCAGCCTGTTCAAGGACGTTGAGTTGTCCGACGTGGCATCACTGAGCATGACGTCGATGACGGTGGCGCTGCGCCTGTTCGAGGCGGTCTCCACCTACGATTTCCGGCGTGACAGGGCAGGGCTGGTTTCCGCCATGGCCACGGAGCTGATGGCGGCGGTGGCCGAGCTTGCCGACAGCGTGCTGCCCGTGACCGACAGGCCGGCTGACCGCCGCACCCTCGTCCAGACCCTGGCGAACTGCCTGTGTGCGGTCATGGTCAAGGTGTACGAACGGAAGACCAGGCAGTACCTGACCCACGTGGCTGGCATGGGGGAGGCCGAATGCGAGGCGTTCGCCCGCCGCTACGACCCGCTGCCCGAGGTGCTGCGGGTGTTCCGGGAGAACGCCAATGTCTATGCCGGCGCCGCCTATGCCTCATCCCTGGCTGCGGCGGAGGCGGCTGGCGCCAGCCGGGCCGGCACGGCCATGCGCTGACGGCGCACCCGGAACCGCCGGACGGATGCGGCTGGCGCGGCGGGGAATCCGCCGCCAGCGGATTCCGGTTCCGCCGGCATGGCCATAGTCGCTCAGGAAGATCATGCGGAGCCCTTCGGTATGCATCTGCCACCAGGGCGTGTCGCGCCGCGGCACGTCAGAAAATCTCCTTCCCGACCGGCGGGTCTGCCAGCCATCCGCCCAAGCGCTTCTTCACGTCCTCCTCGTCATAGCCGGAGATCGCCATCTCGCCCCATGTCCAGCCCTGGGCGCCTGCCGGGACATTGGCTCCATAGCGGACGGCGTGCCAATGGCGGACGCCGTCCGCCGCCGATCCCCTGCTGTCACCCCGCCTCCAATGCGGGTCGTCCACAAAGGCTGGTGGATCCACCGCACGGTGGAGCGGCCAGCTTCGGAACTCGAGGAGGAGGACCGCCAGCCGCGCAGGCACCCGTGGTGGGTGCGTGGCTGGCGGTGGATCAGATGGAGGGTGCCGCCAGGCGCAGCAGAAGCGTCACCAGCTTCCCGTCGTCCGCCGCCAGCGCGGCTCCCGCCAGTGTGAACCAGCGCGTGTCCCGCTGCGTGCGCTCTGGCCAGTCGGCTTCCTGCCGTTCGACCCGCATCCGGAAGACCCTGACCTTGCATTTCACTTCCCGGCCGCCGTCCGTCACCTTCGCGTAGGAATAGGAGCCGATCGGCTCCGGATCGACCGTCCCGGCCAGGCCGGCCTTCTCAAATGCCTCCCTGGCCGCCGCGTCATGCGGCGCCATGCCCGGCTTGATCCATCCCTTGGGCAGGATCCATCTCCTGGTGGTGCGGCTGGTGACGAGCATGACCATCAGCTCTCCGCCGATGAGCGCGAGCGGCAGCGCGGCGCACTGGATGACGGTCTTCTGTTTCGGCGCATCGGCCTTCTGGTCAGGGCGGCGTTTCTTCCCGGACACGCGCGGCACTCCCACTGCGGCAAGGAAGGCTACACCGGATGCTGTCCAAGGCGGTAGGAAAATCCAGCACCCGGAAGCTGGCGCCTTTCCCGGCACGGCCATCCGGCAAACCGGCGAGCCGCGCCCGGCGGCGCATTGCGGGCATGGTCCCCGTGACGTGGCGCACGACAGGGAAAAACCGGGTTGCCATGCGCCAAGGAAAACGGCACCTTTGACATTCGCCCCGGCGGCCTGCGATCATCTTTTATGGCCCCGGCAGCGTCCGGGCCCGCTGCGCCCTTGGGGGACGAAGATGGCTGCCGTCAGAAAGAGAACCGTCGGCGTACTCGACGACCAGATGATCGATCCGGAGCTCGTCAACGTCGACGTGCGCCCCGTCGGCAGGCGGATCACCGACTGGCTGCGCAAGCCCCAGAACGTCATCTCGACGATGATGATGCTGACGGGCGCGGCGTGGGTCTATCCCCAAGTCGGCGCCTGGCTCGTGGTCCTCATGATCGGGTTGACGTTCTGGGCGCTCGCGCAGAAGGAAACCGCGCCGCTCAAGATGCCGGTGCAGGCCGGGCTGATGGATCCCCACCAGCTGAACCCTTCGACCAGCCGCCCGTCCGCCGGCCAGGGCATTTTCTTCCTGGGCAACGACATCCGGAGCGGCAAGGAGGTCTGGCTCACCAACGACGACTGCCGCCAGCACTTCCTGGTGCTCGGCACCACCGGCTCGGGCAAGACCGAGGCGCTCCTCGGGTTCGCGGCCAACGCCCTGTCATGGGGGTCTGGCTTCCTGTTCTGCGACGGCAAGGGCGACGTCTCGCTGTTCGCCAAAGTCTACGCCCTGGCGCGCCGCTTCGGGCGCGAGGACGACCTGCTCGTGCTGAACTTCATGACAGGCAACAAGGACCTCAACTCCGGCGGCGAGATCCTCAGCAACACCCTCAACCCGTTCTCCACCGGCTCGTCGGACGGCCTGACCCAGATGGTCGTCTCCCTGATGGATGACGTAGGCGGCGACGGCGCCATGTGGAAGGGCCGTGCGACCGCGATGCTCACAGGTGTCATGCGGGCCATGTGCTGGCTGCGCGACCAGGGATACCTCGACCTGAACGTGGCGGAAATCCGCGACCATATAGACCTGAAGCGCATCATCGAGCTTGGTGACGAGAACAAGTACCCTGACTTGCCGCCGTCCATCAGAAAGAGCGTCCGCAGTTATCTGACATCACTGCCAGGCTATCAGGAAGAGAAGAAAGACAAGCAGCCGCAGACCACGCTTGACCAACACGGCTACCTGCAAATGCAGTTTACAAAAATCCTGAGCAGCCTCGCAGACGTATACGGGCACATATTCTCCACGCCGTACGGCGAAGTCGATATGTATGACGTCGTGCTTGGCAGGAGACTGTTGGTCATCATGCTTCCCGCACTTGAGAAGTCGGGCGACGAAATTGCCAACCTCGGCAAGATTGTCGTGGCGACCCTCAAGGGCATGATGGGATCCACCCTGGGCTCGAAACTTGAGGGGAACTGGAAGGATGTCGTCGAGAACCGGCCGACCAACTCGCCGTCGCCGTTCCTGTGCATCCTGGACGAGGTTGGCTACTACACGGTGGACGGAATGGCGCTGATGGCCGCCCAGGCCCGGTCGCTGGGGTTCGCGATGGTTTACGCGTCGCAGGACCTCCCGGCGATGAAGCGGACCAACGAGAAGGAAGCGGCCCCGATCATCGCGAACACCAGCACAAAGATTTTCATGAAGACGGAGGAGCCGAACGAGACCGCCAAGCTGGCGATCGACCGCGGCGACAAGGCGCTCCGGACACGCGCGGCGAGTTTCGACCGGAAGACCAGCGAGGCCGGGAACTACGCCGTCGAGGCCAACAGCGCGACCTTCGAGGAGGCAAACCGCATCAGCCTCACCGACCTGACACGCCAGATGTCCGGCGAGATGCACATCATCCACCAGGACCTCATCGTCCGGGCGCGCAGCTTCTACGTCCAGCCGGAGGTCGCGCTCAACAAGGATCTGCTGCACCTGAGGGCCAACTACTTCGTCAAGGTGCCCCGGCCAAGCCTCGACGAAATCGCGGTCAGCACCCGCGGCCCTGACATCATGGAGCGGCTGGCCGGGCCGGACACCCCCCGCAAGCTCAAGGCCGACGCCGACGCGGCCGTCGCCGCCATCCAGGCCGCGGCCGAGGCCGGCGACGAGATTGCCATGGCGGTCCGCACGTTCGACCGTGTCACCCGTGCTGGCAGGAAGCCGATAGAGGCCGCGTGCGCCGCGGTCGCCGACGTGATGCGGCTGCTGCGGGGCGCCGTCGCGTCGTTCGCGGAGGACGTGCACGGCACGTATGCGGCCGGCGCCCCTCCCGCGCAGGGCGGCTTCGCCATTGCCGACCCCGACGACGACGGGTTCGGCGGTGGCTTCCCTGGCGGCGGCGATCCGGAAGGCGGCCACCGGGGCGGGATGGCGGGCGCTCACCCGGGCGAGGATTTCGGCGACGGTTTCGCTGACCCGTTCATGGCCGACCGGGGCGTTCCGCTGTCCGACGCGCCCCTGCCGCCGCGGCCTGCCAGGCCGTTTGCGCCGGCGGCGCGGAGGCCGCAGAGGGTCGATCCCGGCATCCGGCACGGCGCCACCGTGGACGGCGGGCCGCTCATCGACATGGCCGACCGCATCGCATCGAACGATGCGATCATGAACAGCCTGGCGGCACTGGACTTCAACGGCGACCAGATCACGTCGCAGGAAGTCGACTCCGCCATTGAGAAGGCGGTGGGCGGCGCCGCGGCCAGAGGCGGCCCGCCGGATGGCGTGCCTGGGCGTGTGGAGGCATTCGACCGCGCCGCCAGCACAATCGGGGCCGCCAGGCCCGCCGCCGGGAGTGGTGCGCATCCCCAGCACGAAGAGGACGACGACGGCGGCGAGGGCAGCGGGCAGTTCGTGTCAGACTTCCTGGAGGGGCTGCTCAGCGACAAGGACGGCGACGACTGATTGATGGGGCCTGGTGTCGCCCATCGCCCACGCCGAAACTGCCGGGAAAGATCGGGGGCGCATCATCCGTCAGATGGCGGATGCCATTCCGAAGCGCCGCCATGATGTGACTGGACATTGAAAGCACAGCCAAAAGCGGCTTCCGCCGACACAGGGATGCGGGCATGCCTTCGCAGGTCAGCGAATTCCAGCGCGGTGATGCCAGCGTCGGTCCGTTCCCGATGACGGGGTCGCGAGGACTTGATTCCACGCCGACCGTGCTGCTATGGCTGTCCGAACATGGGAGGCACGTGATGACCGCGGTGATATCCGAGGTGTACAAAGCTTTCAAGGAAGCTAAAGTCAGTGACAACACCGCCCGCAAGGCGTCGGAAGCTATTGCTGCCTACGAATCCAGGTTTGCCAACATTGACCTCAAAATCGAAAAACTTGATGGTCGTTTAACTTTGGTCATGTGGCAACTTGCCATTCTGATTGGTGGCGTGGCCACACTCATCATTAAGGCTTTCACCTGAAGGGTGCCCATGGGAGCGCGCGAAAAGTCGGCATCTGCGATAGGGTCATGCCAGAGCCTGGCTCCGCAGTTGGGCCACAGCATCTTCCCGCCGGCCGGCAAAGGGACATGCAGGCTCCAATCGGCTGACCAGCCCGTCATGCGGACAAACTCAGCGGCTGCGTGCTCCTCCGGGCCAGGCTGGCCGTGGCGGGTGGCATCACCCGCGGTCCTGAGCCAGATACATGGACGGACCCCATCCGTGCGGCAGCACCTATGCCGCAAACCCGCCTATCGCCGCCGTCCTGGATTGCTTCCGATGCCGCAGCCGCGGGCGAAGTCCACGATGTCGGTGGCTGTGGCAGCGACACCAACCATCCGGCCAAGTGACGCCTCGTCCGCCGCGTGGATGGCTGCCGCGATATCGGCCGTCACCTCCCATCCTTTGGCTTTGATGAACGTCAGCAGGGCGCGTGTTTCGCCCCTAATCTCACCGTCCGCCAGGTCTTGGGACCTTCGCGCCGCAAAAAAGGCTTGCCAGGACGGGATCCTGCTCGAGCTGCTCCAGCGTAACCTTCATGCCAAACTCCCGGGTCAAGAGCTCCGATTTCTTACACAACGCGGCCGCCATGCGCAACCTGTGCTCGGCGGCTTTCCTCTTCCGGGCTGGCAGCGCACGGAACCTGACGTGGATTTGACGGAACGTCTCCCCGAGATCGCCACCGCAAAACATCGCAATGACGTTGTCATCGAACTTCCGGGATCCCAGGAACATAGCCGGGCTATTTTGCATTCATACGACAAGGGACCGTCGGCGATCTTGGCAGCCCGCCGGGATGGACGGCTGTCCCCGACACGCAGGATGAACTGGTGGATGGGCACGGACGCGTCGACTTTGAGGCGCAACAGAATGCGGTAACCCGCCATTCGCAGGGCGATCTTCGGGTCGCTGGCTGTCTCGAACTCAACGTGAAGGATCGACCGATCAGGAAGACGCGCGCAATAGTCAGCCCGCTTGGGCCTATGCGGGAACTCGGTGGGGAGACGCTCGCCGGCGCCCACGGTCCGGCCCAGAAGGGCGAACGGCAGCACATCGGAGTCCAAGGTCAGCTCCTTGAACGCCGAGTCGAAATCGCGGGGATCTCCATTGTCACCTTTTTTGGCTGCCGTTCCGCGCGCCATCATCCGCCCCCAGGTCACCGCGCCACCAAGGCGCGTCCGCCTGACAGGGCGATGCGTGCCGGAATGCCAGCCACAGCCGCAAATGAAACGTTTTCCACACCCGCAACCCGTGGGGGCCGTGACGGCCGCACGCAACAGCATGCCAACACTGCCGACGGGCTGACCTGGACCGTCGGCACCACGAAAGATGGAGGCAGCCGCCGAAAGTCAGCAGGCTTCGATCACCACCCTGCTGCTGTCCGACGAGACGGAAACATGGGTGACGCCAAGGTCCGGCCACCGGAGCCCAATCTCCTGCAGCATCTCGTCCGACTGCAGGCCATAATGGCCGACCGCCACCACGTAATCCTTAACTTCCCTGACCGCCTGAGCCATCTCCATGGTCCTTGCGGCATCCCACGACGGGGCGAACAGGCGCACGTCGCTGACCCTTCTGTTGTCCTCCGGAGCGGAAGGCTCACCGAGGCCGAAAAGGGTCAGCAGAAACGCATCCGGCGTTGTCGATTCCATCGTGGGACTCCAGGTCGGTTTCGGTTCGCAGCCTTATATGCTCAAGGAAAGCTGCGGTCAAGCAATTGTGAACGCACGTAGTGAGAAAAAATGGAACGGCGGAAATCCGCCGCCGCCGAACTCCAGGCTTCTCTTTTTCCTCCGCGCGGCGGATGATTGGCAAGGAAACGTGCGCGCCGCGGTGGTGCGCCCGCCCCGGGGACGCCAGCCCATGAGCATTCAGGACCGCATCGCCGACGAGGCCGCCGGCGCAGCCAGGGACGACCTGCTCGGCGCTGACGAGTGGAAGCGGTCGAAAATCGGCTACCTGACCGGGTTCTCGGCGTTCGCGAAGGGGATCAGCGGCGTCGGCGGCATCTGGAAGGAAAGCACCGGCACGGTCCTCGCCATGGCCAGGGGCCTCGTCAGCTCCGAACCTGGCAAGCCGCTGGAAACGGGCTCCGCCGACCCCGTGGTGCGCTTCCAGGCTGCGGTTGCGGTCTACGACCGGACAGAGCCTGATATCGAAGCCGACGTCGCGGCAACCCGGAAGTGGTTCTATCTCTACTTCGTCCTGGCCGTGCTTGCCCTCGGATTCGGGATCGCCACCTGGCACCTGCCGCCCGGGCCGTTCGGCGCGGTCCGTGAGTTCATCGGCAGGTTCGCCCTGATTCCCGCCCTGGCGGCCCTTACCATGCGGGCGGCCTTCTACAACTGGCAGCTCCGCACCCGGGCACTTGGATCCTTCGGGAAATGGATCGCCAGCCCCGGCGCATGGTTCCCTCCCGACCGCCCGCGCGGCAAGGGAGGCATGCTGGGAAGCATCGCCCCGTTGGCCGCCATCGGGCTGATGGCGGCGTTCTCCGTGGCGGCGCACGCCCAGGGGACCACCGCCGCGCCAGCCGCCACCGGCATGACCCAGATTTTCGCCACGCCCGATGCGACCAAAGACGTCTGGATGATGCTGCTGTCCTATATCTTCCCCGGGGTAGGGCCTCTCGGCACCAGCATGTCGACGTCGATGAGCCAGAGCGAGACGGCCGGCCTGTTTGCAGCGTCGGGAACGTTCCTGAGCGTCCTGATGATGCTCGGGTCCCTGATGGTGGCCTGGCACACCCTCTCGGGGACCGTGGCCGCGGCCCACGACGGAAAGGCGCTTGGACAGAAGTGGCACGCCCTGTGGGCGCCTGTCAGGGTTTCCATGGGCTTCGGGATGCTCGTCCCCGTCACGAACGGCTTCTGTCTCGCCCAGATTCTGGTCATCCAGGTCGCGGTGTGGGGCGGATCGTTCGGCAACGTGCTCTGGGCCTCCTACGTCAACTCCGTGACGGCCTCCGCCACCAGCACGCCGGCGCTCGACAGCGGGATCAATGCGAACCAGACGAGCACCCCGCCGGAGGCGATGGCCCAGGCACGCGACATCATGCTGCTTGAAGTGTGCCGGGCGACGGGCTTCCTGGAGGCCGCAAGAACCGGCTCTCCCGTCACCACGACGGCAACCCAAAGCGGCGAGTGGCTTGCCTTGGGGCTCCCCGGCAGCGGTGCCACCCACACCATCGACGAAACCGCCGCATTCGAAACTCCGGAAGCGACGGAAACGTCCAGCGGAGCGGCGGCGTCAGGCTGGAGGACGGTCCTCAATTGGGTGGCGGCCCGGGGCGGCGTTGATACCTACCCGTTCCTGAACGTCGGGCGCCAGTACTCCTACGGCTCCTGTGGATCCATTTGGGTGAACTACGTGGCGCTGAACAGCGCGAGCGACACCACCGACCAGGTGCAGTCGGCCAGGACAACATTCGACACGACACGCATTGGAGCGGTCCAGACCCTCATCGCAGCTCTCCGGCCGATTGGAATCAGCCTTGCCAAAATGAAGGATATCGGCTCGACATCCGGGACCACCACCCCCAACACTCCGCAGCCGCCGGCTTTCTCCACTGTCGTCACCGCTGTGCAGGCATACGGAGCGACGATGACGCAAGCGGCCACCACGCTGTCGACTGCGCTGACCGGCCAAAGCATGAGCACTGTGGCCAGTGACATGACCAGTGGCGGCTGGGCGACGGCGGGCATGTACTACATGGCCATCTCCAGGCTCCACGACATCTACAACACGGCGCTTACGCAGCACATCGCATTCGAGTACGGCGCCGGCTACGACAAAGCCAAGTCAACCCTCAAGGGCATGCAGAAATCCCTCGGCGACAGCACCTTCGGAACCCTGCCCCTGCTCATGGCCTGGTGGCAAAACGGGATTCAGGCCCAGGTCGCCACCATCGGCACCGATGCGCTCAACGCCGGCGAGATGCAGGGCGACCGCGACGGCGGCGATGATGCCATCAACAGGGTCATCCCGGGGATGGCGCTGCGCAACGCGATCTGGGCGTTCAACATCAACCTCAGCCAAGGCAGCGCCCTCAGCCACATGATCGCGCTCGGCCACACCTTCCTGAAGCTTTTCTGGGGGGCGCTGGCAACCTACGCCGCCATGTCGACCGCCCTGACGGCTGGCCTGACCGGAGCGGCCACAGGCGCAGCGGCCGGGGCTGGAGGGGGGCCTATTGGCTGGATTGCCGGCATCGTCACGGGCGCGGTAGGCGGAGCCGTGGTATCCCAAGTAATCGGCGCCCTCAGCTCAATCATGCAGCTACTGCTGATAATCCTGTTCGTCGCCGGAGCATTGCACGCCTACGTGCTGCCAATGATGCCGTACCTGCAGATGTTCTTCTTTATTCTAGGGATGCTTATTCTTGCTGCAGAAGGTGTGATTGCAGCCCCAGTCTGGGCCCTATTACACATCCGTATGGATGGGAGTGAGTTCATCGAGAACGTACAGCGCCCAGGATACATGATTATGTTCAACCTGCTGCTGCGAATACCGCTTGCGATGTTCGGTTTCTTCCTCTCGTTCCTCATCTTCGACATTATTATTTGGTTTGAGAGCCAGACACTGACGCAGACGTTCCTGAGCGCCGTTGCCGATACCGGCTACGGGATTTCCGGCATCCTCGTGATCATCGTGATGATGGCCTACCTCCACTACCAGACGGCAGTCCGGTCGTTCGGGCTCATCACCGCGCTGCCCGACCGCGTCTCCCGCTGGTTTGGCCAGGGCGAGCACCTCGGCAGGGAGGACGACGAGCATGCGAGCAAGAATATCGCCCTGCTGGCGGGCAGGTTCGAGAGCAACGTCGGCAACGTCATGAAGAGCGGGGCCGGCGGTGGGATGAACCGGAAGGGAAAGCCTGGGAGGGAGACGCCTCAGGGTGATCCGAAGCCGGGCGGCGGGGGGAAGCCAGGTGAGGCGGCACAGCCCAGCAGCGCGGGCACCGAAGGGCCAGGCTAAAACCACTCGGGCTAGAAATCAGTCACGTTTCGGAGAACCCGGGGAGCCTTTAGTTTGCACGACGGCTCACCGGGTTGGCTATCCCCATCTCGCGCAGAGTTGTATCAAAAGCCGCTTCGTAAACAAGGCGGCCTTTGGTCTTTACGTTCCCGGTCGCCTTAAAGCGCTTGCCGCTGTCAGCCCGCAGAGGGCTGTCTGGATGCTGGGCGATAAACGCCCTTACCCAAGCTTCATAGGCGCCAGCATTGGCTTTTTCAACGGTCAACTGATCCTCAAGGCTGGTTATCCGCTCGTTCTGAGTGGCAACGATGCGATTCAAATATCGTATGTCAGCGTTGGCCTGGTTCAGGGCAGTCATGGCGTCCGCCAGATTGGCGCGCTCCGCCTGCCAAGCTCCCCATTCGTAGCTCATCACGCTCTCCTGCTCACAACGGACGGCCCCCGACCATTCCGGGGCAAGGCAGCCGTCCGCTGTGAGACGGCTATTATCTGGCCACTGCTGGCACGCCCGGAGATGGTCACGGCAAGCCTCCAAATGCTTCAGAGGCTTGCATAGCGTAACGCCTCCAATGTGTCAACTGAATTCATCCGCAAAAATGGAAGTCCATAATCAGCTGATTGCGGCATAAATCATTGCGGTGGTGCATACTGGAGCATGCCTCCCTTGGAGATGGCCGCCAGAAGGAAAACGTCGCAAATGCGCCGTGGTGCTCGCCGTCCTTTGATTCCGGCGAAAGGGCTGGCGCATGGCGGCGCTCATTCCGGGAGGCGGCAATCCGGGCGTTCTGGCTCATCGCCCCGGCAGGCGGCGAGACCGCCAAAGAAGGCCAGCGGCTGGCGTCAGGCAAGCCAACCCAACTGGTGGCCCCGGCCCCGGGGCGGCACCGCTCGCGGCAACGCTGCGATCCCCACGGCTCGTCGGGAAACCCAAATCCCGGCCGGGGTAGCCGTCCGCACCCGGTGCTCTGGTCCGCGACGGGTCATCGGCGATGTGCAGTTGCGCCGCGGGGGCACCGTCGGCCGGGTCCCGGTCCCCGGCCGACTTGCGAAGACAGACAAGGGAGCCCAGGACTCATGACCGCGCTGGCCGGCCGTGTGTCACGCTGGCTTGGCCCTGGCGAGCCCATCGGCAGGGAGGGCGA
>Ga0302319_10002914_pt1 | contig 36274 bp, 30 predicted proteins | sample Bog_T0_2_FD_203319 | JGI IMG/M metagenome (GOLD analysis project Ga0302319, IMG submission 203319) | Peat permafrost microbial communities from Stordalen Mire near Abisko, Sweden - Bog_T0_2 | ecosystem: Environmental > Terrestrial > Soil > Wetlands > Peat | place: Sweden: Abisko, Stordalen Mire...
CGGATTGCCTGCGCCCGATCCGTCTCATCGTCGGGCGGGGGGAGGGTGCGGATGTCCAGCACGGCCTGCGGTTCCGGCAACCGGCCAGGCACTGTTGCCGAAGGCGGCGCTACGCCACTGGAAACGAGGTTAGGGTTGAACCCCCATTTCTCGAAATACCCGATCATGCTGTCGGCCCGGGACAGCGGGAATTGGCACTCGGTCCCGGGCGGCGGGCCGCCGGGGCAGGCGTCCACCACCATCGCGGTGTGATCGAGGGTGAACAGGCCCTGGATCACGCTGGCCAGGGTGTACTCGCCCTGGCTGTTGAGCTGCGGACTTCCGGGCTGGAACATCGGCGCATAGGCCAGCGTCACCCGCACGTCGTCCCCGACCCGGGCGACCGTCGCCTGGCCATCCGCCACCTGCGGCCGCAGCGTCAAGGACAGCCGCTGGTATAGCCGCTGCGGCTGCGACGCCTGCCGCCAGCTACAGCCGGCGGCAGGCAGCAGCAGCGCCACGCCAACAGCCAAGCGCAACAGTGATTTCGGCGCCATCCCTTGAGTCCTTTCCGCGGCCTGATCGCCCCTGCACGGTAAGCCGCGCCGCGCCGGTCGCGCAACAAAGTAGGGCGGAACGGGGTCGTGGGCCAGGGTGACTCGATGACGGCGTGGGCAACGGACTGTGCGGTTGACCGCAGCGCCATTCACCCGACCGGACCCGTCGCCATCCGAGGCAACGTCGTTGGTCCAGCGCCGCGTCCATGCCGGCCCGCAGCCCGCGGGGGCCTCGCATGGCAGCACGCTTGGTCCTGGCATGGCGGATCGGCCCCGGACTCGCTATGGCGCCTCACGGTTTGAGGGGGCAACGCGATGACCGACACCGTCAAGTATCTGCTGGACGAAACCAGGATGCCGACCGCCTGGTACAACATCGTGGCGGACCTGCCGCGCCCGCCCGCGCCCGCGTTGCATCCCGGCACGCGCCAGCCGATCGGCCCCGCGGACCTGGAACCGCTGTTCCCGATGGAACTGATCCTGCAGGAGGTCTCGGCCGAGCGGGAGATCGAGATCCCCCGCCCGGTGCGCGAGATCTACCGGCAGTGGCGGCCCTCGCCGCTGTTCCGCGCGCGGCGGCTGGAACAGGCGCTCGGGACGCCCGCGAAAATCTACTACAAATACGAAGGCGTCAGCCCGGCCGGCAGCCACAAGCCGAATACCGCTGTGGCGCAGGCATTCTACAACCAGCAGGCCGGCGTGAAGCGGCTGTCCACCGAGACGGGCGCCGGCCAGTGGGGGTCCTCGCTGGCCTTCGCCGGCGCGTTGTTCGGGCTGGAGGTGCGCGTCTTCATGGTGAAGGCGAGCTTTTACCAGAAGCCGTATCGCAAGGCGCTGATGGAGACCTGGGGCGCGACCTGCGTCGCCAGCCCCAGCACCGAGACCGCATCCGGCCGCGCGATCCTGGCAAAAGACCCGGAGTGTTCGGGCAGCCTCGGGATAGCGATCAGCGAGGCGGTGGAGATCGCCGCGCAGGACAAGGACACGAAATACGCGCTCGGCTCGGTGCTGAACCATGTGCTGCTGCACCAGACGGTGATCGGCCAGGAAGCGATGGCGCAGCTTGAGATGGCCGGCGACTACCCGGACATCGTCATCGGCTGTGCCGGCGGCGGGTCGAATCTGGCGGGCATCGCCTTCCCGTTCCTCGGCGCGCAACTGCGTGGCGGGCGCAAGGTGCGGGTGATCGCCTGCGAGCCGGCCGCCTGTCCCACGCTGACGCGCGGGACCTTCGCGTATGATTTCGGCGACACCGGACACCTGACGCCGCTGGTGAAGATGCACACGCTGGGCTCGGCGTTCATCCCACCGGGCTTCCATGCCGGCGGGCTGCGCTACCACGGCATGGCGCCGCTGGTGAGCCACGTGCAGGAACTGGGGCTGATCGAGCCGCGCGCCTACACGCAGACCACGTGTTTCGACGCCGGGGTGCAGTTCGCTCGCATCGAGGGCATCGTGCCGGCGCCGGAAGCGACCCACGCCATTCGCGCCGCGATCGACGAAGCGCTGCGTTGCCGCGAGGAGGGGGTCACGCGCACCATCCTGTTCAACCTGACAGGTCATGGGCATTTCGACATGCAGGCCTACACCGACTACTTCGCCGGCAAGCTGGAAGACCGCAACTACGACGAGGCGGCGTTGCAGGCCGCACTGGCGGAGCTGCCGCTGGTTGCTGCTGAGTAACGAAGCGGCATCCCGAGGCGGCGCGGCCCGATTACCGCGCCGCCGACACCGTCGCTTAAGCTGTGTCCGGCGGCCGACGCCTCACTGGCACCGCGTACCCTTGCACGGCGGCATGACCGTGAGTTGCGCCGGCGTGCTGGTGACTGATCCAAGCTTGTTCGTGACGGTCACCGTGTAGCTGCCCGAATCGCCCCGAACCAGATTGGCGATCGTCAACGAGTCCGTCGTCGCGCCGGAGATCGTATGCGGATGCGAAACGCCGACGCCCTTGGCCGAATAGTTCTGGATTGGCTTGCCGCTCTTGTACCATTGGTATGACAGCGGGCTGGCGCCCTGCGCGGTCACTGACAGCGTGGTCGTCATGCCCTGGTACTCTTGATCATCGCCCGGGTTCTTGACGATGGCTGGCTTGCCGCTGGGCGGTGTGGTGGCGGCCCCGATAATGAGATTGTTCATCGAGTTCTCGCAGAAGTCGGTGTGAACATAGACTTCCTTGACACCGGCCGGATCGGCGAACGCCCAGCGGGTCCAGTTGTTCGGAACGTTGGACTGCGTCCCGGTGATCTCGCCGGACTGCTGCAGCTCCTTGTACGCCTGCACCCGGAAGTACGGATTGGATGTGTTCTTGCGGGGGCAGACCAGGCCGTCCGCCCACTCCGCGTCGACGCTGACCGACGGAACCGCCTTGTATTTCCAGGTCGCGGCGTTGTTCCACACGAACCCCGGGTCCAGCGCATCGACGAAATGGATGACCACCTGCCCGGGATCGGATGGATCGTTGGACGTCTTGCCGCAGGCGACGTAGCTGAAGGCGTAGATATAACGCTGGCTGCTTTGGGTATCGACGATCCCGCCATTCCCCGCGACGGTCGTCAGGACGACCAGCGTATCGAGTTTTCCGCCGTTGTTGGTATCTGTCCAGATGACGGCAGCCTGTCCGGCGCACTGCGCTTTGCCGACGATGCTGGAATCGGCGCCGTCGATAACGTCGCCGGTCTGGGCGAAGGCCGTCGATGCGCCCCAGTCACAAAGGCTCGCGCCGAGCAGCAGAATGCCGAGGACGCGTTTCACCGTGATGGTCATGATCAACCTCACTTGCCGCGCCGGACGCTTGGGGTTTGATGGGATCGCCAGGGTGGGCGCGGCCACGAGGGCGAAGCCATGCAAGGATCGCGGGAGATGAAATGCCTGCTGCGCCTGCCCTCCGTCTGGCGCTGCTGGACCGGCGCGACGGCAACGGCCAGCTGCGTGGATGCGGGCGTCCGGCGAGGTTCGACCGGGTCGGTCGCCCAAGGCCCAAGAACAACCATCCGGTGGCGGCGCGGCGATGGTTTCTTGTCAGTAGCGACGCTATGCTTTCGCAATCGCACCGTCAATCCCGGCCCGAAGGCGGGTTGCCGCGATCGGGGCAAATCGCCCCGCCGGCCCTGCGCAGGCCGGGGCGCCAGTCCGGAGCGTCAGGTGGCGAACCGCGCCGGGTCCACCGCCGCAACAATCCCGGACGCCTCGCCAGGGTCGCGCCCGCTGATCAGATCCGCCACGAACCGCCCTGCGGCGGGCGAGGTCTGAATCCCATAGCCGCCCTGGCCGACGCACCAGAAGAACCCCTCCGCCGCCGGGTCCCAGCCGAACGCAAGGCTGCGGTCCGGCGTGAAGCTGCGCAGGCCGGCCCAGCGCCGCTCCACGTGCTGCACCTGGATGTCCAGCGCCCGCTGCATCCGGTCGATGGCGACCGCAACGTCGAACTCGTCCGGCTGCACGTCGTGCGGCGGCATGGGCGTCTCGTCGCACGGCGTGACCATCAGCCGGGTGCGCGCCTCCGGCCGGCAATACCAGCCGTGTGCGACATCGTGCACCAGCGGCCAGCCCTGCACGTCCCAAGGGTGCGGATCGATGATCACCCCGGTCCGCCGGCACGGCACCAGCCCGAGCGGCGCGACGCCCGCCTGGCCCGCCACCACATCCCCCCAGGCACCCGCGGCGTTCACCACGATCGGCGCGCGGAACACCGCGCCTTCGGTCTCGACGTGCCAGAGTCCGGCGCGCCGTTCGATCCGCCCGGTGCGATGGTCCAGCACCAGACTGCCGCCCAGCGCGCGGAACTGGCGCAGAAATCCCTGGTGCAGGGCGGCAACGTCGATGCCGAACGCGTCTTCCTCGATCGCGGCGGCGACCGCGTAGCCGGGGCGCAGCGCCGGGACCATGGCGCGAACCTCGGGGATACCGATCTCCCGCAGCCCGAGCCCTTCCGCGAGCAGCGCGGCAAACGCGGCCCGTTGTTCCTCGGGCGCCAGGAACACCACCGGCCGCGGCGTCAGCAGCGGGGTTTCGGTAAACCCCGCCGGCGGGGCCTCAAAGAAGGCGCGCGACAGCCCGGTCAACGTGCGCGCATCGGGCGGCCCGTAGTTCAGTATCCACAACGCGGCGGAGCGGCCGGTGCTGTGATAGCCGGGGGCGTGCTCCGCCTCGATCAGCGCCACCCGATGGTCTGCGGCGAGCGAAGCCGCGGCGGAGGCGCCGGCGATCCCGGCGCCGATCACCGCCACGTCGATGTCATGCGTGTCCATGCGGGGCAGTGTCCGCCAAGGCTTCGACAGGGACAACGGGCCGCCGCCACGGCGCAATGAATGGCCGACACGCACCGGCCGCAATGGCACGGCTCGTCCGCTGAAGGGCGGAACGGCAACGACGGATGGCCCGCGTCGGCGTGTCCCGCCACGGCGCCCACTTGCTTGCCGGGCCGGCCGTGGCCCTCAGCCGCCGCTCATCGCAGGCTGCGGCTCACCGCAGAATCGTGCGCCCGGCGTAGCGCGCCGCCGGCCCCAGGTCGTTCTCGATCCGGATAAGCTGGTTATACTTCGCCGTGCGATCGCTGCGCGACAGGCTGCCGGTCTTGATCTGGCCGCAATTGGTCGCCACCGCCAGGTCGGCGATCGTGGAGTCCTCGGTCTCGCCGGAGCGGTGGCTCATCACCACGCCGAAGGCGGCCCGCTGCGCCAGTTCGACCGTCTCCAGCGTCTCCGACAGCGTGCCGATCTGGTTCACCTTCACCAGGATGGCGTTGGTGATGTCCTCGTCGATGCCGCGCTGCAGCCGCTCCGGGTTGGTCACGAACAGGTCGTCGCCGACGAGCTGGACTTGATCACCGAGTTCCTCGGTCAGGAGCTTCCAGCCGGCCCAGTCATCCTCAGCGCAGGCGTCCTCGATCGAGACGATCGGGTAGCGCCCGACCAGATCCTGCAAGTAACGAGTCATGCCAGCGGCATCCAGCGTCCGGCCCTCGCCGGCCAGCACGTACTTGCCGTTTTCATAGAACTCGCTGGCGGCGCAATCGAGCGCGAAGGTGATGTCCTCGCCCGGACGGTAGCCGGCCTTCTCGCAGGCGCGGGCGATGAAGCCCAGCGCTTCGTCGGCGGATTTCAGGTTGGGCGCGAAGCCGCCCTCGTCGCCGACATTGGTGTTGTGCCCGGCATCGTGCAACTCCTTGCGCAGCGCGGCGAACACCTCGGCCCCCATGCGGACCGCCTCGGCGATGGTGCCGGCGCCGACCGGCTGGATCATGAATTCCTGGATGTCGATCGGATTGTCGGCGTGCCGGCCGCCATTGACGATGTTCATCATCGGCACCGGCAGGGTGCGCGCATACACGCCGCCGATGTAGCGATACAGCGGCAGGCCCAACTCCTCCGCCGCGGCCTTCGCCACCGCCAGCGACACAGCAAGGATCGCGTTGGCGCCGAGCCGCGACTTGTTGGCGGTGCCATCGAGATCGAGCAGCGTGTTGTCGATCTGCACCTGCAGCGTCGCGTCCATGCCGCCGACGGCGTCGGCGATCTCGCCCTCCACATTGGCGATCGCCTGGCGGACGCCCTTGCCGCCGAAGCGGGACTTGTCGCCGTCGCGCAGCTCGACCGCCTCGTGCGCGCCGGTGGAGGCGCCGGAGGGCACCGCGGCGCGGCCCATCGCGCCGGTTTCCAGCACCACGTCCACTTCGATGGTGGGGTTGCCGCGGGAGTCGAGAATTTCGCGGGCGATGACGTCAGCGATGGCTGCCATGACTGTGCCTCCGGGCGTGTCGGGGCCGGCTTGGTAACACCGTGTGGCGGAGGCTGCTACCTCGCCGCAGGGCGGCCGTCACAACAACAGGTCGCGGAGCGGCTGCCTCGGTAGAAGGCCGTGGCCGGCTATTTATGACGAAGGCATGACACGGATCGGAGACGGGCGCATGATTGCGGAAAACAGCGATGAAACTCGCCAAGGGGAACCGCGATGAATAAACAAGAGGTTGCCGCCGTTGAAGCCGGGCCGCCGGGCAAACTGACGGACAAGGACTATGAAAAGGAGCTGGCCCGGCTGCATGTCGAGCTGGTTAAGCTGCAGGAATGGGTCAAGCACGAAGGCAAGAAAATCTGCATCGTGTTCGAAGGCCGCGACACCGCCGGCAAGGGTGGCACGATCAAGGCGATCACCGACCGCGTCAGCCCGCGCGTGTTTCGCGTGATTGCGCTGCCGGCGCCGACCGAGCGCGAAAAGTCGATGCTGTACGTCCAGCGCTACATTAAGCACCTGCCTGCCGCCGGTGAGATCTCGATCTTTGACCGAAGCTGGTACAACCGGGCCGGCGTCGAGCGGGTGATGGGCTTCTGCACCGAGGAGCAGGCGAAGAAGTTCCTTGAGACGGTTCCCGGTATGGAGAAGTCGATTGTCGAGTCGGGTATCATCCTGCTGAAATACTGGCTGGAGGTCAGCCAGGAGGAACAGACCAGGCGGCTTGAGTCGCGGATGGAGGATGGGCGGAAGATCTGGAAACTGTCGCCGATGGACCTCAGCTCCTACGGCCATTTCTACGACTATTCGCGGGCCCGCGACGAGATGTTCCTTGCCAGCGATACGGCCTGGGCGCCGTGGTTCGTGGTGCCGTCCGACAACAAGAAGCGGGCGCGGCTGAACTGCATCCACCACCTGCTCAGCCACATCCCGTATGAGCAGCCTAAGCGCGACAAGGTGAAGCTGCCGAAGCGGCAGGACCCGAAGGGCTACAAGGAGCCCGACTACCCGTTCAAATTCGTGCCGCAGGTCTATTGAGCCGCTGCGCAGCGGCTCTCGCCGTGACGGCCCTTTAGGGGACGGCGAAACGCCTTGTGGGCGGACCAAACGCGGACAAGCCGGCGGCGTTATCCACTATCGCCGTCCGCCTGCAGCGCGTTGCGCCAAATCGTCACGGCTTCAGGGCTGATTCGCCAACGCCCTTGTTCTGCGCGGACAGCGCGCGCGAGATCGCATCAAGGGCTTCGGCCGTCCCCGGCGATCTGGGCAGGGCATCGATATAGGTCCGCAACAGGCTCGTGCTGTCAGCGACCCCATACACCAGCGAGCTGCCGGTCAGCGTTCCCGGCTCCGCCGTTTGCAGCCCCGCCGCAATGTCCGCGGCGATTTTGGCGGTCAATTGCGCCCGTTGCTCCGCGGTCACGCTGTCATCCCAGTCGATCTTGTAGCGCGCGTCGGCCACCATGGCAGAATCGAGTATCGTGACCACCTGCTTGTCCTTCAACCGCTCATGGATCGCCTGGAGACAAGCGGCGGGGGGAGGGGCCGCGGCAGCCTCACGGATGTCGGCCTCGGACAGATCGTAGACGGCAGTATTGGTGAAGGCGAACGAGATCGACTTGACCGCCTGGACTCCGAGTTTTGCGTTGACCTGCTTCACCGCGTCGGCGCCGGCATCGAATGTCGTATCGTCCGTTGCGGCCTGCCATGGCGTTGCGGCGCCTTCGGTGGACGGATGCAGCCTGGCCTGGATCGACTGCAGGACCTGGTCCCAGCGACACAGGATGTCGCCGCTGAACGGATCGCGCGTCTTCACGGCGACGATCGTCCCGCGCTGGAAACTTGCGTCGGGTTTCAGCACCGGCGTTTCGCCGATAGCTTGTATCACCATCGCAACGGTTTCGCCGCTGTCGTCCGCCTGCCCCGGAATCGGCCACACGGAGGTCAGAAGTGCTCCTGCGAGTAGCCCCAAAGCAGTCCTCTTCATGTCGTTCTCCGCATCATCGGCTGGTGGATCAATCGCGACGTTAAAACAAGGTCCTATCGTCGCAAGACGGCTTCAGATCGGGGGCCGTGTCAAGCGGCTTCTTGACCCCGGATTGATGCGACGCCGCGCCTGATCGCTGGCACCTCCTCGACGCTGGACGCCGGACAAGGCATTCTGGACTTTGTGCCGCTCGGATTACCTCAGCCTCGATGGTGCGCGAATGAACAAGCTCGTTTTCGGCGGGTTGTCCGCCGCTCTGCTGGCCGCGTCTGCCCTTGGGACAACGGCCGGCGCCGATCCGATCAAAGTAACGAAAGTCGAGTGGTGTCTGCGCGACGCCATGGTGCCATCCATCCTTGTTCCTTCCGCTGTAACGGAATGGAATCTGCGCTGCGACGGGAAAAAATCTTGCCAGGTCTTGTATGATATCATGGAATTCAGAAAATTCGTGGGGAGTGACTGCCACGACGGTTCGCCCAAGGGGCTAGGACTGTGGTATAGTTGCATCGATTACGGGGTTACAATAAAAGAAAAGTATTTCGAGGTCCCGCTGGGACAGGACCACGTTCTGATTACGCTCAAGTGCCCGTGAGTCCGGGGCAAGATGCAGTCTGAGAGCGGCACCATCGTGCTGCCCGCGGGCGCGCGTCAGCCCGGCGCCGAGTCCAGCCAGGATGTCGGAAAACCGATTTCGAGGCGGCGGTCCGCAAGGTGGTCTTGCGCCCAGGAGACGATGGACGCCGCCGAGGGCAGTAACAGATGTGGCGGACTGCCCAGAAACCCCTCCAGGTCCGGAAGCGGGGAGTAGCGGACCGCGGTCAGCACCAGCGCCCCCGAGCAGATCGCGTCGGCGATCTCGGTACGCATGCCGCGGCCTTCGGCTTCGGCGTGACCGAAGCGGTTCGCCACGATCAGGTCCGGTTCGGATTCCACCGCGCGGCGCAACACGCAGGCGGCGCGCGCCAGCGCGTCCGGGTCCAGCACGCAGGCCGTTGCGCCGGGTCCTCGCGGCCGGTCCAGCCGGATCACCGCGCCGGTGGCGATGTTGTCCAGCCACATGCTGCGCTTGCCGTTGGACAGGCGCTCGCCGAAACGCTGCAACAGGCCGGCGACGACCACGCCCTGCCGGCGCAGGGTCGCCACCGCCTCGGCGAAGACGGCGTCGACGTCCAGGGTTTCGTCATAGACCACCGCGGCGAAGCCCGCCGGCGGCTCGAACACAGAGGTCATGCGCATGCGTCGGTCCCCACTGCTTTGCAGGCGGCGCCGGTCGCAGCCGCCCGCCCGGCCGCAGCCGGGCGCCGTGTCGGCAACCAGTCGGAATCGTCGGAAGCAAATTCCGCGCCAAGCTGTTTAGTCTTTGTGTTCAAAGGGTAGAGCGCCACGTCGGTCGCATTCGGCGCGTCGTTTCGTGTGGTATGTCGTGCGGCGGATTGTCGGATGTCACACAGGCCGACCTCAAACGCCGCAGGGTGGACAAGCCCCTTGCGCCGTCCAGCAGTGCCGCACGTCGCACCGGCAGCGGTCAAAACGTCACGCGCACGCCGCCGAAGCCGCCAACCGGCGCGGCGATGCTGTAGCTGCGCGGGTTGGTCGCGCCCGGCGCCTGCGCCAGAAACACCGCGCTGGTCGGGGAGAACGTGCCGTATGTGTAATAGCGCTGGTTCGTCACGTTCTCGATCCAGGCGAAGAGTTGCACGTGCTCCGTTACCTGATAGGTGGTGCTCAGGTTCAGCGTGACATAGGCCGGCAGCTTCGGCGTGAGATTGGCCTCGTCGCCGAACAGATAGGCGGCGCTGGCGGCGATGGCGGTGCCCCCCACCGTCCATTTGTCGGTCACGTTGTAATAGGCACCCAGTTTGAGCTGGTTCGCCGGAATCCCGGGCAGCCGGTCGCCCGGCTGAACGGTGATGTTGCCGTTCGCATCGGCGGCCGGATTGTTGCCGGCGGCTTCGACGAAACTGCTCTGGTAGCTGGCGTCAATGTAGGAATAGGCCAGGTAGGCAAGCCAGCGGTCGGTCTTCACCTGCACCGACGCATCAACCCCCTGTCGCCGCGTCTGGCCGATATTCGCGAAATAGGCGCGCCCTTGCGTCACGCTGTTGATGAACGCGATATCGTCGTCCAGGTTGGTGTGGAACAGAGCCAGGTTGTAGCTGAGGCTGGCATCGGCGAACGGGATGACCGAACCGCGCAGCCCGGCCTCGACGGTGTGCGCCACCACCTGCTTCAGGTTCGGGTCACCCACGAAGAAGTTCGCCAGGCTGCACGAATTGGCCGGTCCCGCGCACGACAATTCGGCCGGCGTCGGCGCGCGGTTGGCGACCGAATAGCCGGCATAAGCGGTCAGCCAGGGGGTGACCCGGTACGTCGCGCCGAGCGCGGGATTGAAGTGCGTGTAGCTGTGATTGCCGGCCAGATCGCCGCCATTCTGGTCGGTCAGATCAATCAGCGCCGCATTCCACCGGCCGGAGACGGTGAGCGCCAGGCGCGGCGTCAGGCTCAGCGTGTCGGCCAGGTAGGCGCCGTACGAGGCGTTGGAGATGGCAACGCGGACCGGCGCGTTGGTGCCGGGTTCGTCAATCACCACACCGGGGCCGATGAACACTCGATCGAACGGCGTCAGCCCCCCGACATACGAGGTGCCGTCGAATTCGCTCTGCGCCCCATCGAAACTCAGGCCGGCGACAAAATGGTTGGTCAGGCCGAAGCGCGTGTCGGTGTTGGTGACCTGCGCCGACGCGCCATACGCATTGGTGTTGGTCGTCTGCGTGTCCAGTTCGGAATACCGGCCTCCGCTGAGGAAGTCTGGAATAGGGCCGCCGCCAAGCGTGGTGCTGACCGGCCCGCTGCCCGAGCACAGCAGCCCGTTGCCGCCGGGGCAGGGCGTGTCGTTCGGCGCGTTGCCGTTCAGCACGTGTTGCAGAAAATAGCGATAGTACAGCAGCGCCTGCACCGACATGGTGTCGGTCACGTCAACCGTGCCGGTGAGGCTGGTGGCGGCGTATTGGTTGGAGATCTCGTTCGGCGCCGTGAACTGCGCGCTGGGATCGGCGGCGAGCAACTGCACCGGCGAGGTCCCCGGACCGTTCAGCACCGAATGCGCCAGGGTGACGTTGAGATGCACCTCAGCGCGCTCGCCCCGCCAGCCGATGTCGCCATACAGGTTCTGGATGTTGGAGGATTGCAGGTCGCGCCAGCCGCCCTGGTGCAGCACGTTGCCTGCGACGTAGGTCGCCGTGTCGCCGGACTGCTTGCCGTATTGGAACTCGCCCTGCGCCTGGCCGAATGAGCCGCCCGAGACATCGGCCTCGGCGCCGTGATAGGTGAACCCGTTCTTGAGCTGGATGTTCAGCGCGCCGCCGAGCGCGTTCAGGCCAAACACCGGGTTGGAGCCCTCAAGGTTCATCCGGTCGATGGCGATGTCCGGGATCAGGTCCCAATCGACCGTGTCGCCGAATGGTTGGTTGAAGCGCACGCCGTTGATGTAGACCGCAAGCCCCTGCGGCGTTCCCTGCAACGGCGACGCCTGGAACCCATGGTAGAAGAACGTCGGCTGAAACGGGTTGCCCGACGATGAATCGACCGAGACGCCACCCACCTGCTGGTTGAGCGCGCCCACCGCATTCGGCGTCCCTTCGCGGGCGATGTCCTTGCTGTTCAGGACGTGGGTTTGCGCCGGGACAAGGTCGCGGTCGATGCCAGAGCCGAGCAGCGGCGAGGTCGCAACGATGTCAACGGTCGGCAGCGAAACAGGCGGCGCTTCGGCCGGCGCGCCCGCGGCCACCTGCGCGATGGCGGGCACGGGGCAGAGCAACACGGCAACTGCGAGCCGCCAAGGTCGCAACGCGGACTCTCCTATCTGGTTCGGCCGTCGTCGTGCCGGGGAGGTAAAGCGGACTCTCGCTTCCGGTGACCTTTGGATCGGCTGAGGACCTAACTCGGACTCATTCTTCTGGTTGACCTATCGATCGTGCCGAGGACGCTCCTAGCGATCCTGCAGAAGAAGTAGGGTGGATCAGCGAAGCGCCATCCACCAGTGCCGCTCGCCGCACCGCAAGCGGTGGACGGCGCTACGCTTGTCCACCCTACATCACAAGCGGCGGACAGGGCTTGTCCACCGTACGTCATCAGGCGATTCATCGTGCCGGCCCGTGGGCATGAGACGCAACCCCCTCCCGGACCACCACGCTGGCGAAGCGTGCCGTCACACGGTCCGGCAAACGCGGCGCCGCAGCCGGGGAGGCGGTGCACAGCGTATCATTGCGGCAGCCGGTGCTCTGGAAAGCTTGCAAGGCATAGTGCTCAACGCCCATCTCGGCGATGCTGTCGGCCAACCGGTGCAGCGCCGGCGCGTCCAGCAGGGCCGGGTGCACCGTCGTTCGCACCTCATAGGCCACCCCGCTGTCCAGCACGTGCCGCAGGCTCGCGCGGGCCCGGTCGCCGCTGTGCGGCACGCCGGTCACCTGCGCATAGTCGTCGAACGGCGCCTTCACGTCGAACCCTACCCAATCGACCAGCGGCAACAGGTCCGCGAGACGATCCGGGTACGGGCCGGCGGTATGCAGCCCGATGAGAAAACCCAGCGCGCGAACCTGTTGCATCGCGGCCGAAAGGTCCCGCTGCAGCGTCGGCTCGCCGCCTGAGAACACCAGACCATCCAGCAACCCGACGCGGCTTCCCAGGAAGGCCAGGACCGACGACCACGATAGCGCAACGGTGTCCCCGGTGACATCGCCCACCGCGCCCCGCTTCGCACCCGTGCTCTCCGCCGCGTCTCCGGCGCAATCAGCGGTCCGCAAGTGCCCGTTGTGGCAATACGCGCAATCCCACGGGCAGCCCTGGCAGAACACCGTTGCCACCAACTCGCCCGGCCAATCGCAACTGGACAGCGGGACGAAGCCGCCGATCCGCAGCTCAGTCGCCGGAGCGCGTGATGCAGCAGGTGGAGGCGCCGCCTTCAAGGAAATAGGTGCGCTCATGGTATTCGCCTTGCTTGCCGCGATTGAACGACGCCACCGGCCGATGGTAGCCCATCACGCGCGTCCAGATCTCGCAAGGCTGCCGCTCCTCGTCCCGCAGCACGATGTCGTCGAGGAGCACGAGCGGGGTAATGCTGTCCATGGCTGGTAACCTTCCTAGGCGCTGGTTTTCATTGCGTGTTTGGCGGCGAGGAGTTCCTCGTCGCATTTCGGGCAATAGGCGTGTTCGCCGGCGAGATACCCGTGCTTCGGGCAGATCGAGAACGTCGGCGTGACGGTGATGTATGGCAGCCGGAATTTCTCCAGCGCGCGGCGCACCAGCTTCTTGCACGCAACCGGCGAGGACACGCGCTCGCCCATGTACAGGTGCAACACCGTGCCGCCGGTGTATTTGCGCTGCAGATCCTCCTGCCGCGCCAGCGCCTCGAACGGGTCGTCGGTGAAGCCGACCGGCAACTGGCTGGAGTTGGTGTAGTACGGCGAATCCGGCGAGCCGGCCTGCAGAATCCCGGGAAAGCGCTTTTCGTCCTCGCGCGCGAAGCGATAGGTCGCGCCCTCGGCCGGGGTGGCTTCCAGGTTGTACATGTGTCCGGTCGCGGTCTGGAACGTCGTGATCCGGTCGCGGACATGATCGAGAAAGCGCACCGCGAATGCGTGTCCCCACTCGGTGGTGATGTCGTGGACATCGTCGGTGAAGTTGCGGATCATTTCGTTCACGCCGTTTACGCCGAGCGTCGAGAAATGGTTTCGCAGCGTGCCGAGATAGCGCTTGGTGTAGGGGAACAGCCCGCCATCCATCAGCCGCTGGATCACCTTGCGCTTGATCTCCAGGCTGTCGCGGCCGAGATCCAGCAGCGCATCAAGCCGACCCAGCAGCGCGGCCTCATCCCCCTTGTGGACATAGCCCAGCCGCGCGCAGTTGATCGTTACGACACCCAGCGATCCGGTCTGCTCGGCGCTGCCGAACAGGCCGTTGCCGCGCTTCAGCAGTTCCGTGAGATCGAGCTGCAAGCGGCAGCACATCGAGCGGACCATGCTCGGCTTCAGTTCGGAATTCACGAAGTTCTGGAAATACGGCAGCCCGTATTTGGCCGTCATCTCGAACAGCAGGTCCGTGTTCTCGCTGTCCCACGGAAAGTCCGGCGTGATGTTGTAGGTCGGAATCGGGAAAGTGAAGACGCGGCCTTTCGCGTCGCCCTTCGTCATGACCTCGATATAGGCCCGGTTGACCATGTCCATTTCGGGCTGGAGGTCGCCGTAGGTGAACGGCATCTCCTCGCCGCCGATGACGGGAACCTGGTCGCGCAAATCGTCCGGGCAGGTCCAGTCGAAGGTCAGGTTGGTGAACGGCGTCTGCGTGCCCCAGCGCGAGGGGACATTCAGGTTGTAGACCAGCTCCTGGATCGCCTGGCGGACGTCGGTGTAGCTGAGCCTGTCCTTGCGGATGAACGGCGCGGTGTAGGTGTCGAACGAGCTGAACGCCTGCGCGCCCGCCCATTCGTTCTGCAGCGTGCCAAGGAAGTTCACGATCTGGCCGACCGCGCTGGACAGGTGGCGGGGCGGGTCGGCCTCCACCTTGCCGGGCACGCCGTTCAGGCCCTCGGTCAGCAGCGTGCGCAGCGACCAGCCGGCGCAATAGCCGGCCAGCATGTCCAGGTCGTGGATGTGGATGTCGCCGTCGCGATGTGCGCGGCCGACCTCGGGCGGGTAGACGTGCGACAGCCAGTAGTTGGCGACCACCTTGCCCGACACGTTCAGGATCAGCCCGCCGAGCGAGTAGCCCTGGTTGGCGTTGGCGGTGACCCGCCAGTCGGCACGGTCGAGGTAGTCGTCGATCGACGCGGCGACTGCCACCATGGTGTCGCGGTCCTGCCGCAGCCGGGCGTGCTGCTCGCGGTAGACGATGAAGGCGCGGGCGGTGGCGAAATGGTTGGCCGAGATCAGCACCTGCTCGACCACGTCCTGGATCTGCTCGAGATGCGGCGGCTGGTCGTGAAAGCGGTGGCTCAGCACCTTGACCGCCTGGCCGGTGAGCAGCGCGGCCTCATCGGCGTCGAAGTCCCCGGTCGCGATGCCGGCGCGGGCGATCGCAGAGCGGATCTTGCCTGGGTCGAACGCCACCAGGGCGCCGGACCGCTTGATGACGTGGCGAAGCTGGGCGACCGGGTGGTGGCCCCCGGAATGCGCGCCGGCGGGCTGCACGCCAGACGCGTGTAGGCCAGCCGGGTGTAGGCCAGTGGGGTGTAAGCCAGTCACGCTACCCGTGCCTCCGACGCGCCGTGGGGAAGCCCGGACCCCAGATGTAGTCATAGCCGTGCGGGATCAGGGCTATATCGCGTATCCACTGCTGGTCCCGTGGTCGTCAAGCACGTTCGGCGTGGGCGCCGTGGGACCCGCGCCTGCGCGCGGCGGGCGTTGTGAATCGGTCGGCGAGGGGGTAGCGTTCCGGCCCAGCGCGAGTAGGCGGGCCGGCCCGGCCGGTGAGTGACGGCGGATAGGCGTCAGCGCATTGCCGCCAGCCCGACCGCAAGCGGCGGAGGGCGCTACGCTTTCCGCCCTACGCGGCGCCGGCTTTGTCCAAAGCCTCGTGCAGGGTGCGGAAGCGCCCGAGTTCGTACCGGCCGCCGCCCTCGGCGACCACCCAGGTTCCGGTTCCCCTCGGCCGGCGGATCCAGTGCGAGGTGCTTCCGGTCTCCAGCGCGATGATTTCGATCGTATCGCCACCATCCGGTGCAGCGCCATCGTGCGGCCAGGCGAGGACATCGTCCCGGCCGGCGTCCCAGGCCGCGACCAGCGCGCGGTCTTGCCGCGTCAGGCGATGCAGGGGGAATGCAATCACGTTCATGCGAAAATGCCTCAACCCGATGACAATGCCGTGAGCATAGCAACTCAGGCGGTTCGTGTTGAAGCGCGTTGATGCGGTCCCAGCGCTCAGCGGCATCGCGGCGGCAGAAACCGGGACCGGCGTCCGTCTAGACAGCCAGGGCCGGCGACGGCGCTCGTCCCGCCGCCAGCCCCAGGCCCCGGTCAGCCCTTCAGCGCCTGGCCGATTTCCTCCAGCGCCGCGGGATCTTCGATCGTCGGCGGCACGACATAGGCTTCGCCGTCCGCGATGCGCCGGATCGTCGCACGCAGGATCTTGCCCGAGCGCGTCTTCGGCAGCCGCGGCACCACCCGCGCGTCGCGGAACGCGGCGACCGGGCCGATGCGGTCGCGCACCAGCGCCACCAGCTCCGCCGTGATCTCCGCGGCTGGCCGGTTGACGCCGGATTTCAGCACGACGAACCCGATCGGCGTCTGGCCCTTCAGCTCGTCCTTCGCGCCGATCACCGCGCACTCGGCGACGTCCTTGTGCGCCGCCAGCACCTCCTCCATGGCGCCGGTGGACAGCCGGTGGCCGGCGACGTTGATGATGTCGTCGGTCCGGCCCATCACGAAGACGTCCCCGTCCTCGTCGATCATGCCGGCATCGCCGGAGCGGTACCAGCCGGGGAAGTCAAGCAGATAGGCGTTGCGATAGCCCTCGTCGTTGTTCCACAGCGTCGGCGCGCAGCCGGGCGGCAGCGGCAGGCGCACGCAGAGGTTGCCGACCTCCGTGGGCGGCAGGTCGCGCCCATCGTCGTCCAGCACGTGCAGGTCATACCCCGGGCAGGGGCGGCCGCCGGAGCCGGGCTTGAACGGGAACAGCCCGTATTCGCGGAACCCGCCGGTGATCGCCCAGCCGGTCTCGGTCTGCCACCAATGGTCGATTACCGGCCGCTTCAGCAGCTCGGTCGCCCAGATCGCGGTCGGCGGGTCGCAACGCTCGCCGGCCAGGAACAGGACCTCGAACTTGGACAGGTCGTATTGCGACGGGAATTTGCCGTCCGGGTCCTGCTGCCGGATGGCGCGGAACGCGGTGGGCGCGGTGAACAGCACCTTGACCCCGTGCTGCGCCACCACCCGCCAGAAGGCGCCAGCGTCCGGCGTGCCGACCGGCTTGCCTTCGTACATGACCGTGGTGCAGCCGCGCAGCAGCGGCCCGTAGACGATGTAGCTATGCCCGACCACCCAGCCGACGTCGGAGGCTGACCAGAAGACGTCGCCGGTATCGAGCCCGTACTCCATCATCATGGTTTTCCACAGCGCCACCGCGTGGCCGCCGTTGTCGCGGACCATGCCCTTCGGCTTACCGGTCGTGCCTGACGTATAGAGAATGTACAGCGGGTCGGTCGCCGCCACCGGCACCGGGTCATGCGGCGCGGCCTTCGCCTCAGCCTCGGCAAAGTCGAAATCGCGGCCGGGGATCAGCTCGGCGATCGCCTGCTCGCGCTGGAACATCAGCACCGAGCTTGGCTTGTGCGGGGAAATTGCGATCGCCGCATCCAGCAGCGGCTTGTATTTCACCACGCGCCCCGGCTCCAGGCCGCAGGACGCGGAGACCACCACCTTGGGCTTGGCGTCGGCGATGCGCAGCGCCAGCTCCGCCGCGGCGAAGCCGCCGAACACCACGCCGTGGATGGCGCCGAGCCGGGCACAGGCCAGCATGGCGATCGGCGCCTCCGGCACCATCGGCATGTAGATGATTACGCGGTCGCCGTGGCCGACGCCGAGGTCGGCGAGCGCGCCGGCCACCTTGGCGACCCGGTCGCGTAGCTCCCGATACGTGTATTTTACGATCTTGCCGGTCATCGCGCTGTCCCAGATCAGCGCGAGCTGGTCGCCGCGGCCGGCATCCACGTGGCGGTCCAGGCAGTTGTAGGCGGTGTTCATCACCCCGCCGGCGAACCAGCGGCCGTACGGGCCGGAGGATGGGTCAAAGACCTTGTCCCAGCGCTTATACCAGGTAATGCCCTCTGCGGCCTCGGCCCACCAAGCCTCGGGGTCCCGCTTCCAGGACGCGAATTCTCTATCGTAGTCCAATGCGGTCAGGACTTCGCCCATGACATTTCCCTCCATTTCGTTATCTCCCCATTACCCGGTGCGCCCCCGTTCCGGCAATCCCGGTCACGGGCGATCTTCGGGTCGCTTTGGGGCTCGCTCCGGCGAGGTTTTGTCCACGGTTCAGGCCTGCCATCCGCGCGCGGCGCTTGACGTCACAGCTCACGATCTGTTCATACGCCGGCGTACAATCAGGGTAGACACGGGCTTGTCACACTCGCAGCAGCTCGCGGAGCCGGGTGCCAACCCGCTGGACGGGTTCCTCCTGGAGAACCACATCGGTTTCTGGCTGCGTCGTGTGGCGCAGCGGCATGCGCATGTGTTCCAGGAGACGCTGGCCGGCCACGACCTGACCTCCCCCCAATACGCGGCGCTCAGCAAGACCGTCGAACTGGGGCACGTGACTCAGAATCTGCTGGGCCGAATGACGGCGATGGACCCGGCCACCATCCAGGGCGTGGTCAAGCGGCTGACCGACCGCGGTCTGCTCGCTCGCACCAGCGATCCGATGGATCGGCGCATGTCGGTGCTGGTGCCGACCCAGGCGGGCCACGATCTGATCGCCGCGACCGTGGCCCTGGCCCGGCGCTCCCATGAGGCGGTGCTCGCGCCGCTGTCCGAAAACGAGCAGCAACAGTTCATTGCCATGCTGCGCAGGATGGTTTGACACAGATGGATGCCCCCGTGATGGATGCCCCCATTTTGGGCTTCGACCTCGATTTTCATGCGCTGGCCGACCGCGACGGCCTGGTTGCGCTGGATCGCGCCTTTCTGCTGCGGCTGGCCGCCGACGACCCGGCCCTGCACGCCAGGCTGCTGGCGGCGCGTGCCGCCCCCGACGCGCTGCCCGCCAAGGACGAAGGCGATCTCGTGGTGGCGGTTGGCCCGCACCTCGATGCCTTCGTCGCGGCGCTGTTCGGCATTGAGGCGGAGGCGCTGGCGCTGGCGCACGAAACCCACACGCTGGATGCGATCCACGCCTGCAAGCGCCTGTTCGTGCAGCGCCAGGCAGTGAAGAAATATTCCGACCCCGCCTGGTTCGACGGTCCGGATCTGCGCGCTGCCCTGGAAGAACGTTTCGGCGAGCCGTTTTCCGAACTCGCCTTTGCCAGGCACGTTGCCGGCTGGGAGAAGGCGGGCGACGCCGAGGCGATCGACCTCGCGCTGCGCTACGCCGCCTGGGCGGCGCTGACGCCGGATGGCGTCGCGGCGCATCGCGGCGGCACGCTGTTCCACATCCCGGTGAAGGTCGATCCGGCGCATCTGGTTCCGGTGGAAACCATCGAGCGCGACGGCGTGACAATGCTGCGCCTGCCGGAGCACGACTGGCGCTATCGCGAAGGCTTTGCCTTGACCGATACCGGCATGACCCGCCAGCAGGCGCTGGACCAGATGAACTACTGCATCTGGTGCCACGGGCAGGGCAAGGATAGTTGCAGCAAGGGGCTGCGTGATCGCAAGACCGGCGACTTCCAGAAATCGCCGTTCGGCGTGACCCTCACCGGCTGCCCGCTGGACGAGAAGATCAGCGAAATGCACACGCTGCGCGCGCATGGCAGCGTGCTCGGCGCGTTCGCCGCGATCGCTGTGGACAACCCGATGATGGCGGCCACCGGCCACCGCATCTGCAACGACTGCATGAAGGCGTGCATCTTCCAGAAGCAGGAGCCGGTCGATATTCCGCAGGCCGAGACCTCGATTCTGAAGGACGTGCTGGCGCTGCCCTGGGGGTTCGAAATCTACGCGCTGCTGACGCGCTGGAACCCGCTGGATATCCGTCGCCCGCTGCCGAAATCCGATAGCGGCCGCAAGGTGCTGGTGGTCGGGCTGGGGCCGGCTGGGTTCACCCTCGCGCACCACCTGATGAACGACGGCCACACCGTGGTGGCGATCGACGGACTCAAGATCGAGCCGCTGGGCTTCGACCCGACGGTGCCGGTGCGCGACGTCGAAACGCTGTTCGAGAACCTGGACGACCGGGTGATGGCCGGCTTTGGCGGCGTCGCCGAGTACGGCATCACGGTGCGCTGGAACAAGAACTATCTGAAACTGGTGCGGCTGCTGCTGGAGCGGCGGACGATGTTCGCCCATTTCGGCGGGGTGCGCTTCGGTGGCACCGTGTCGATCGACGACGCCTGGGCGATGGGCTTCGACCATATCGCGCTGTGCATGGGCGCCGGGCGGCCTACCGTGCTGGACATCCCGAACGGGCTGGCGCGCGGCGTGCGCCAGGCGTCGGACTTCCTGATGGCGCTGCAACTCACCGGGGCGGCGAAGTTCTCCTCGATCACCAACCTGCAGATCCGCATGCCGGTGGTGGTGATCGGCGGCGGGCTGACCGCGATCGACACCGCGACCGAAAGCCTCGCCTATTACGTGCGCCAGGTGGAGAAATTCGCCGTCCGCTACCGCACGCTGGTCGCCGAGCGCGGCGCAGAGTCGGTGCGGGCGCGCTGGGACGAGGAAGAGCTGGCGATCGCCGACGAGTTCCTCGGCCATGCCGCCGCGATCCGCGCGGAACGCGAGGCGGCGGCGCGCGAGGGGCGCTCGCCGCGGATCGCGCAATTGCTGGAAAGCTGGGGCGGCGCCACCGTCGCCTATCGCCGGCGGCTGGTGGACAGCCCCTCCTACACGCTGAACCACGAGGAAGTGGCGAAGGCGATGGAGGAGGCGGTCCGCTTCGCCGAGGGCCTGACGCCGACCGCCGTCGATGTGGACGGGTACGGCCACGCCAGCGCGCTGCGCCTGGTGCGGGCCGACGGGTCCGAGGCGGTGCTGCCGGCCCGGTCGATCCTGGTCGCCGCCGGCACGCAGCCGAACACCGTGCTGGCGCGCGAGGACGACCGGATCGCGATCGACGGCAAGTATTTCCAGGCGGTGGACGATACCGGCGCGGCGGTCACGCCGGTCCGCGGCTTCGTCAAGCCGGAGCACGCGCGCGTGCTGATGCACCGCGAGCACGACGGGCGCTTCATCAGCTTCTTCGGCGACCTGCACCCGAGCTTCTTCGGCAACGTGGTGAAGGCGATGGGCGGGGCCAAGCGCGGCTACCCGGTCGTCTCGCGCGCGTTGGCGGCAAGGGATGCGACGCCGGTGTCCGGCGCCGATCTGATCGCGCGCTGCCGCGATGAGCTGGCCGTGACCGTCCATTCGGTGCACCGGCTGACGCCCACCATCGTCGAGGTGACGCTACGTGCCCCCGCCGCCGCGCGCGCGTTCAAGCCGGGACAGTTCTACCGCCTGCAAAACTACGAAGTGCTGGCGCCGCGCTTTGCCGAGCCGGGGCCGGACGGGCACGGCATCAACACCGTGCTGGCCATGGAAGGCCTGGCGATGACCGGCGCCTGGACCGACAAGGCGCGGGGACTGGTGTCGGTGATCGCGCTGGAGATGGGCGGCAGCTCCGACCTTTGCGCCATGCTGAAACCCGGGGAGCCGGTGGTGCTGATGGGACCCACCGGCACGCCCACCGAGATCCATCCCAACAGCACCGTTGCGCTGGTGGGCGGCGGCTTGGGGAACGCTGTGCTGTTCTCGATCGGTGCCGCGCTGCGCGCCGCCGAAACGCGGGTGATCTACTTCGCCGGCTACAAGGCGCTGCGCGACCGCTACAAGGTGGAGGAGATCGAGCGCGCCGCCGACGTGATCATCTGGTCCTGCGACGAAGCGCCCGGCTTCGCCCCCAACCCCGCGCGTCCGCAGGACCGCACCTTCGTCGGCAACATCGTGCAGTCGATGGCAGCATACGGGGCAGGGTTCCTCGGTGAGCAGGCGGTGAAGCTGAACGAGGCCGAGCATCTGATCGTGATCGGCTCCAACCGGATGATGCAGGCCGTCGGCGTGGCGCGGACCGGCGTGCTGGCGCCCTATCTGAAGAAGGGCCACACGGCGATCGGGTCGATAAACTCGCCGATGCAGTGCATGATGAAGGAAGTGTGCGCCCAGTGCCTGCAGCCGCATATCGATCCCGAGACCGGCGAGCGGACCGTGGTGTTCTCCTGCTTCAACCAGGACCAGGCGCTGGATCGCGTCGATTTCCCCGCGCTGCATGACCGGCTGCTGCAGAACAACGTGCAGGAGAAGCTGACCGCGCAATGGATCGATCGCGTGCTGCGGCGGACTGAGGCGCGGCCGGCGGCGGCATAGCTGGCGAGGGACGCAGCCGCTTCATCAAGCTGTCGAGACCTGGGGTCCATCCGCGGCGGCATCGGTTGCGCGCCCCTGGGCATGGTGCCTGGGGCCGCCTAACTGAACTGCGTGCGACCCCGTAGCGTCGGAACGGTGTTGGGGCGCGCGTGTCGGATAGGCGGCTCGTTCGCAGAGCGGTGGAGGCTATTGACCATGCGCAAGGTTTTCCTCGTTGTTCTGATCGCGACCATGGCAAGCGGGCCCGTGCTTGCCGAGCCCTCGACCGGGCAAGGTTCCGGCGCTGCGCGCCATGCGCGTTCAACAGGGACGCCGCTGGACCACGGCCCCTTTACCCCCGAGGCCAGCCGCGCTTTTCAGGGGGGCGGAATGATCCTCGAAGGGGCACCCGGTGCCCCGGCGCCGAGGCCGGAGCCGACGCCACCCGGACAGACGCCGCGCAACATGGTTCCGCCGCCTTCTTGAGCGGCGCGGGCTTCCGGGGGGAGCGTCCGCTTTGCGATGGCTATTCGGGCCGTTGCGAGCGCCAGCGCGCTTCGGTGTTCGCCGCCCGAGGCATTGACGCGCATCGGTCCGACGCTGACGCATGCGCCGTTTTGCCGCCGGATTGAAGGGCGAAGACGCCGCCGCCGTCCTGGGCCGGCTTGCGTCCGCAAATCACAAACGGTTGAGCCGTGCGACATACGACTGGAACCGAAACGCTTCACGGCATAGTTCGCTGCACATGCTCACTGACTTGAGCGGGCGCTTCGAGTCTCGATGATGCGCCGCGCGAACAGCCTGCTGCAGGCGGTCCGACAGCAGCTTCGTCGGCTTCCCCTGGACCGACCCTCGTTCCGGAGAGTTCCCGTGAGACCGATCATTCTGTCTATGACGCTTGCCGCGGCCTTGCTGGTGGCAGCCGGCGCTCAGGCGCAAACGGCTGCCACCGTTACGGCGACGTGCAAGGACGGCACGGCGTTCTCAAGCGACACCCGAAAAGGCGCGTGCCGAGGCCATGGCGGCGTGCAGACCTGGGGCCAGGGCGCGGCAGCTTCTGCGAAGGGTTCGCCGAGCAGCGCCACGCCGTCGAACGCTCCGGCCACCACCGCTACCGGTGCTGCCGCTGCCCCTGCCGCGCCGGCGACCGCGCCCGCCCCGGTCGCTGCGAAGCCCGTGCCCGCCGCGCCGGCACCGAAACCCGCGCCTGCGCAGACGGCGGTCGCGCCAGGCGGCGGCGCTGGGCAGGTGTGGGCCAATACGACCAGCAAGGTCTATCACTGCCCGAACGACAAATATTACGGGAAGACGAAAGTCGGCGCGTACATGTCGGAAAGCGACGCCAAGGCAAAGGGTTACCGCCCGGACCGCGGCAAGGCCTGTTCATAGCGTCGTTCCGGCCGCGGGATTGTCGCTGATACCTTGACGGCCGGTTTGCGTGGTTGGGCGGAGAAGCGAAGCGTCCTCCGCCATTGCCGCCAGCCGCACCGCAAGAGGCGGAGGACGCTGCCCTTCTCTGCCCTAGGCTCAGCCATGTCAGCCCGATGGCAGGCGCGCCCGTCGGCTATCGGTCCGCAACTGCCCGCAGGCCGCCAGGATATCGCGGCCGCGCGGGCTGCGGACAGGTGACGAAAACCCTGCGTCCATCACGATGTTTGCGAATCGGTCGATCGCCGATGCGCTGCTGGTCTCGTACGGGCTGCCCGGCCACGGGTTGAACGGGATCAGGTTTACCTTCGCGGGCAGCCCGGCGATCAGCCGCACCAGCTCCCGTGCCTCCGCCACGCTATCGTTGATCCCCTTCAGCATCACGTATTCGAACGTGATCCGCCGCGCGTTCGAGGCGCTGGGATAGCGCCGGCACGCGGCGATCAGCTCCGCGATCGGATACTTGCGGTTCAGCGGCACCAGTTCGTTGCGCAGTTCGTCGCGCACCGCGTGCAGCGACACCGCCAGGTTCACGCCCAGCTCGGCCCCCGCCCGGTCCATCATTGGCACCACGCCAGAGGTGGACAGCGTGATCCGCCGCCGCGACAGCGCGATGCCCTCGTTGTCCATCACGATCACCATCGCCTTGGCGACGTTGGCGTAGTTGTACAGCGGCTCGCCCATGCCCATCAGCACGATGGTGGAGAGCAGCCGCGGGGTCTCGCCCTTGGGGCTGGGCCACTCGCCATAGGAATCGCGCGCCGCCATGAACTGCCCGACGATTTCCGCCGCGCCCAGGTTGCGCACCAGCGACTGCGTGCCGGTGTGGCAGAACCGGCAGGACAGCGTGCATCCCACCTGCGAGGAGATGCAGACGGCGCCACGGTCTTCCTGCGGATCGGGGATGTAGACGGTCTCCGCCTCCTGCCCGTCGCGGAAGCGGAACAGGAATTTGCGGGTGTCGTCCTCGCTGGTCTGCACGACCGCCGCTTCCGGCCGGCCGACGACGAAGTGCTCGGCCAGTTTCTGCTGCAACGGCCGCGCGATCGAGGACATCCGTGAGAAGTCGGTCACCCCCTGGTGGTAGATCCAGTGCCAGAGCTGTTTCGTGCGAAACGGCTTTTCCCCGATTGCCGCCAGCTCGGCGGCCAGCTCGGCGCGGGACAGCCCGACCAGGTCGCGCCGGCCGTCCGGCAGCCGGGCCGGCGGCGGGTCGAACAGCGCGGACTTCGCGAGGACGCGCGCGCTTTCGGCCGCGGTCAGGTCGCCGATGGGGGCTATTTCGCCGGGCATGCCTTCACGATCGCGGCATAGGCCGCGCCGAAGCCGCGCAGACTGAATGTGTCGGCGACCTGCGACCCGCCGCGTGGGCCGGGCGCGCGCGCCGTTGCCTGGCCGGACTTCGCCAGCGCCGCCACCGCGCCCCGCCCGTCGCGGGCGAAGGCGTTGCGGCCCGCTGTGTAGAATTCCAGGCCGGTCTGGTCCGCCGCCACCGTTACGGTGGCGCCCTGCGGGAAGGTGAATCCGGCGCTGATCGCCACCGCATCGCGGCTGGTCGGTCGCTGGGTGACCGTCAAGACCACCTGCTCGCGGCCCGGCACGGCGGGCACCGAAGTTTTCGCGCGCGTGAAGGCGTAGCAGACGGTGGCGCCGGACTCCTGGTGGGTCGCGGCGACCCAATCCTCGAACTTGCCGAGTTCCTTCGGGCCGGGGTGCGCGGGTCTGGCGGCTGGCCGCGCGGCGTGATGGGTCTGGGCCGCGGCGCCAAGCGCGACGCTCAGGCACAAAGCGACGATCAGGGCGGGGACCAACAGGGCAGGGGTTCGCATGCGCGGTAGATACGGCGGCGCTCCGAGCCGGACAAGCGGCGCGGTCATGGCTTCTTCGCGTCAGCCACCCAGTCGGGGATGGTGCGCCGGAAGCGTGGGATGCCGTGGCCGCTTGCGGGGCGGCTGGCCGGGGCCGGCGTTGGACAGGCGGTGGACGATTCGGGCTGGCCTGACCCCAGAACCGACCCGACGGGGCGATCGGCGAACCGTCCGTGCTGCAGCAGCCGGTCGTACAGCACCAGCGCGCCAGCCACCGCCAGGTTGAGCGAGAACCGAGTCGGGATGCGCACCACATGGCGGCAGCGCGCCAGCAGAGCAGGGGACAGGCCGGATCGCTCCGGCCCGAGCACATAGGCAGCGTTCAGCGGGTGGCGGAACGACGGCAGGTCCACCGCGTCGTCCAGCAGTTCGACACCCACCAGCACGCAGCCCTGCGGCAGGGACAGGCTGTCCAGGTCCGGGAAGCGCCACAGCGGCACGTGCGCCGGCGTGTCGGCGGTGTCGGCCTGCCGCCCGGCCCGAGCGTCCCAGCCCGGCCCCAAGGTGAAGCAGAATGCCGCGCCGAACGCGTGCGCGGTGCGCAGCAGGGCGCCGACATTGGCGGATTTCGACACGCCCTCGGCGCCAATGCCGAAATAGCCGCGGGCGGGCAGGGGGCGTCCTCTGGCTTCGGGCATGGCGGCGGTCTATGCCCTCCGGCCGATGAGGAACACAACCCCGCCGCCCGCGGCCGACGCCACCGATGCGGTGCTGGCGGCGCAATACGAGGCCTACCCCTACCCGAAGCGTGACGCCCGCGACGAGGCGAAGCGGCTGATCGTCGGCAGCCCGGGCCATCTGCGCGAGATCGACCATTGGGTGTTCGGCGCCACCCGCCCGGTCTCCCGGCCGCTGAACGCGCTGTTCGCCGGCGGCGGCACCGGCGACGGCACGATCATGCTGGCGCAGCAGATGGCGCGCGCCGGCCGGCCGGGCTTGGTGACATGGCTGGACCGCTCGGCCGCGGCGCTGGCGATCGCGCAAGGCCGGGCGTCGGTGCGCGGCTTGGCCAACATCGCCTGGGAGCAGCGCTCGCTGCTGGACCTGCCGGGCGCCGGTCTTGGGCCGTTCGACTACATCGACTGCTGCGGCGTGCTGCACCACCTGCCGGACCCCGGTGCAGGGCTGCGCGCGCTGCTGTCCGTGCTTGCGCCGGGCGGCGGCCTGGGGCTGATGGTGTATGCCCCGCATGGCCGCACCGGCGTCTATATGCTGCAGGACGCGCTGCGCCTGCTGGCGCCGGCCGAGCAGGCGCCAGCCACGCGGCTGGATGCCGCCCGGCGGGTGATGCGCCACCTGCCGGAGACAGCATGGCTGCGGCTGAACACCAATTTCGGCGACCACGTCGATGGCGGGGATGCCGGGCTGTACGACCTGCTGCTCAACCCGCGCGACCGCGCCTTCACCGTACCGGACCTGCATGCGCTGCTGGCCGGTGCGGGGCTGGAGGTCGCCTGCTGGGTGGAGCCCGCGCGCTACGACCCGGTGCTGCTGCTGCCGGACCCCAAGCTGCGCGCCCGGATCGAGGCGCTGGACCCGATCGCCCGCGCGGCACTCGCCGAGGCGCTGGCCGGCAACATGAGCGTCCACATCGTCTACGCCGTCCGCGCCGGCGAGGCGCCCGCCCGCGCCGATCCGTTCGCCGCCGACGCCGTGCCGGTGGCCCGCGAACTGCCGGGCGAGGAACTGGCGCGCAGCATCGGTCCCGACGGCACGCTGACGATGAACTTCGACGGGGTGCGGATTCCGTTCCCGCTGCCGCCGCAGGCGCCGGCGATGCTGCGGCTGATCGACGGACGGCGCAGCGTGGCGGAGATCGGCGCGGCGCTGGCCGAGCGCGGCACCGGCGCCGAGGCGTTCGCCCGCGCCTGGCGCGCCGCCTGGCCGACGCTGGAGCGGCTCAACCGGGTGCTGCTGGCACCGCGCCGGCCGGGTGACGCGAGCCCCGTGTCTGGCGGTTCAGCCCGCGGCGATGGCCTGGGACAGTCGATCGCGGATCAGCTTCGCCGTCTCCTTTGAAATCGTCGCCCGGTACACCGAGCGATTGACGCAATGAGCCAGCAACAGAACCCCGCCCGAGTCGGGTTGCGCTTGCGCGTCCACATAGGAGACGTAGCGAATGCCATCGACCGGGATGGCGTCGTCGTTGTCGGTGGGGCCGCCGGAAGCGGTTGCCGCAGCCGTCCGTGTAATGGGGCCGTTCATGAGATAAACAGTGCACACGAAAACGACCAATAGAGCAATTGCTATCGGTGTGGTCATTACAGCACTCCAGTGTAGGACACCGCGCCGGGTGCCACCGGGAACAAGCCAACAATAGGTCAGCCGGAAAGCGGACCGGCTCGCCCGCGCGCCGCTTGCACGATGTTACGTCGCAACGTCAAGGGCGTGACCGAGCGATTTCGGCCGGTGTCATCCGCGAGCGATAAAGTTCACACGACTGCCACCGAGCGGCTGCCGCGTGGCGGCGTTGGTGGGCCGCTATCGCATCGTTTTCCGCTTGGCGATGCTTGCGCCACCGTCGCTTGCGTTGTCGCCATCCGGCGGGAAGCCGTAATTGCACGCCGTTCTGCGCTCCTCCCGGCATGCCTGGATGACCGCCTGTCGCAGGATATCGACCGATTTGCGGTCGAGGGCGCTGGTGCCATTGACCAGTGACTGTTGCCAGCGCGGCCCTCTGTCCCACGCCTCCGTCCAGGCAAGCCCGAGGTCGATCGAGCGGCCCTCCATGTCGAGCGCCTCGAACAACATTCCTGCCTGGACGACGTCCTTCCGGGCCTTTTGCCGGCCATTGCTGTCGGTCTTGCGGAGCGTGGCCACGATGAGTTTGTGAACCGCATACCGCTCGGGCGCCGGCACGGTGACCGGAATCCCCGCTTTGTGCAGGAGGACCGACCGCACGGGCGCGTGGATCAGGAAGTCGAGAAATCGCAACGGCTCGGCTCCCACGTCGCCCAAAGCCTTCATCGGCGCCGGCTTGCCCTGATTGGCGTCGGAGCCGCGGTTCGGTGTCAGGAACTCGACGTCGAAGCCCCTTGCGTTCTTGAACCTGGTCGCCACGGTCTGTCGCCCGAGATGGGGCACGGGGCGGAATGTCGGGTCCTTGTCCTGGAGCAGGCCGAGAATCCCCGGCATTTCGTCGCCAACCGCGGAGGCGATGGAGTGGAACAGCGCGAAGTCGGCATCCCCGGTCATCAGGGCGGATCCCCGCATGCCGACTCCCAGCAGCCCGCTATACGTCTGGAAAGCCAACGTGCCGATCAGGACGCCGCGGAGCCGGAAGAAGCCAGCCTTCCACAGGATTTCCGTGATGTCGCCCACGAAACCGGTCGGCGATGGCAGCCCGGCCGCGGTCAGGGACTGCACCATCTGGCGCCGCTCGCGGTAGTTCGTCTTGATGTCGGCGAAAGCGGCAACCCGGGAGGCGATCGCCGGGTCGTCGGCCGGCCCGACGTAGAGCTTCCGCCGGGTGCCCTGGCCACTGCCGGTCGGGTCCGGCGCGTAGCCGGAGTAGTACCAGTAGGCGCGGCCCTTCACCTCCATGCGGACGAAACTGCCGTTCTCGGGGAACTGCTCGTCGAACGCGGCGTCCATGCAGCGCGCCGCGAGGTCGGCGAACATGGTTTGGTGGGCCAGCGGCAGCTTGGTGACATCGGGCATGACGGGAGGTTATACCCAAAACTTGAGTTTGGGTATAACTGGCCGTTAGGCGATGTCGCTATACCCAAATGCGCACTTTGGGTATAACCGACGCCGGCGGATGTTCACATGGCGCTCGGACGTGCCTTTGACACAGAAAATGTCACCAACGCCTTCCGCGCCGCCGTTGCCAGCACGTCGGCGCGTTCGTTCATCACGTCGCCGGCGTGGCCACGCACCCAGCGCCATTCGATCTCGTGCCCCTTGGCCGCGTCCAGCAGCCGCCGCCAGAGGTCCATGTTCGCCACCGGATCGCCCGCCGCGTTGCGCCAGTTGCGCCGCACCCAGCCCTGATGCCAGCGGGTCACGCCGTTCTTCACATACTCGCTGTCCGTGTGCAGCACGACGCGGCACGGCCGCTTCAGCGTCTCCAGCGCCGAGGTCGCCGCGGTCAGCTCCATGCGGTTGTTGGTGGTGACCGGCTCGGCGCCGGACAGCTCACGCTCCACCCCGCGGAACCGCAGGATCGCGCCCCAGCCGCCCGCTCCGGGGTTCGGCTTGCAGCCGCCGTCGGTCCAGATTTCCACCACCTCGGCGGAAGCAGGTCCCGGGGTGACGGAGACGTCCTCAAAGGCCATAGGCGTGCTCATCCCGTGCGGCGAGGTGGAAGCGCAGCCGGTGCAGATACTCCACCGGGTCCTTGCGGGTGACCAGCGCGCCGGGCGGCGTGTTCAGCCAGTCGTACAGCCGGGTCAGCAGGAACCGGATCGCCGCGCCCTGGCACAGCACCGGCAGCGCCGCCCGCTCGGCCGCGGACAGGGGCCGCGTCGCGTCATACGCCGACAGCATCGCCCGCGCCTTGGTCACGTTCAGCGCATGGTCCGGCTCGAAGCACCAGGCGTTGAGGCAGACGGCAAGGTCGTAGGCCAGGATGTCGGTCGCAGCGAAATAGAAGTCGATCAGGCCGGACAGCCGCCCGTCCAGGAAGAATACGTTGTCCGGGAACAGGTCCGCGTGGATGTGCCCGACCGGCAATCCCACGGGCCACGCCTCCAGAATGGCCGACAGCGCCGCGTCCAGCTCTGCTGTTAACCCCGGCCGAACCTCCTCGGCGCGCTCCCGCACGAGGTCGAACAGCGGCCGCCAGCCTGCCGGCCCCAAAGCGTTCGCCCGTCGCGGCGCATAGTCGGCGCCCCCGAGATGCAGTGCCGCCAATGCACCCCCAACCGGCCCGCAATGTGCTGGCCGCACCCGGCGCGGCCAAACCCCCGGCAGGAACGTGGTGATCGCGGCGTGCCGCCCGCAAAGTTGCCGCAGCGAGACGCCGTCCCGCCCCTGCACCGGCAGCGGGCAGGAAATGCCGCGCCGCGCCAGATGCTCCATCAGCCCGAGGAACCACGGCAGGTCGTCCGGATCGACGCGCTTTTCGTACAGCGTCAGGATGTAGTCGCCGCCCGTGGTGCGGAGCGAAAAATTGCTGTTCTCGACGCCCTCGGCGATGCCGCGGAAGGCGACGACCGACCCGATATCGTAGTCGGCCAGAAAGGCGGCGACCCCTTCGTCGGAGACCTCGGTGTAGACCGCCATCAGGCCAGCGGCGCGGGTAGCTTGAAGGTCACGTGCTCCTCGGTCACGCACCGCTCCTCGATGGTCAGGCGGAACCGCTCGCTCAGCCGGGCCAGCAGGTCCGCCACCAGCGACTCGGGTGCCGAGGCGCCGGCGGTGACCCCCAGCGTGGCCACGCCGTGCAGCGCCGTCCAATCCAGCCCCTCAGCCTTCGGCAGCAAAATGGCCCGCGGCGCGCCGGCGCGTTCGGCCACTTCGCGCAGCCGCTGCGAGTTGGAAGAGTTCGGGCTGCCGATCACGATCACCAGGTCGCACTCGGGCGCGAGCGCCTTCACGGCGGACTGCCGGTTGGTGGTCGCGTAGCAGATGTCCTCGCGGCGCGGCCCCTCGATGAACGGGAACCGGGCGCGCAGGGTGGCGACGATCTCGCTGGTGTCGTCCACCGACAGCGTCGTCTGGGTGATGAAGGCCAGCCCGCCGGGCGGCGGCTCGACCGAGCGGGCTTCCTCGACCGTCTGCACCAGCGTCATGGCGCCGGGTGGAAGCTGGCCGGTGGTGCCTTCGACCTCCGGGTGGCCCGCATGGCCGATCATCAGGATGTGGCGGCCGGTGGCGAAGTGACGCTCGGCCTCGCGGTGGACCTTGCTGACCAGGGGACAGGTCGCGTCGTGGTAGGTCAGCCGGCGGCGGCGCGCTTCGGCTGGGACCGACTTCGGCACGCCATGGGCGGAGAACACCACGGGCGCGTCGGGCGGAACCTCGTCCAGCTCCTCCACGAACACGGCGCCCTGGGCTTCCAGCGTTTCCACCACAGTCCGGTTGTGGACGATCTCGTGGCGGACATAGACCGGGGCGTCGTGGCGGCGCAGCGCTTCCTCGACCACGCGGATCGCCCGATCGACGCCGGCGCAGAATCCGCGCGGCCCGGCGAGCAGGATGTGAAGGGGGGGCTTGTCGGGCATGATCCTAATCCGCGCGCCGGGTGGATGGCTTGCTTCGCGCACCGGACGGCCCGCGAGCGCCGTCGCGGCGCCAAAGTTCTCCTGCAATCCGGCACGCCCGGGCGATCCGCTCGGCGCCAAGCGAACCGCTCCGTTCGCTTGGCCTCGTCCGCTTGGCCAACAGGTCCACTATGCCGCTTCCCTGGCTTGCCCGCAACGACGCAGCCGGCCAAAAGGCAGCTCCCGCCCTCCGGAGTTTCCGATGATCGCACGCGTGAGCCTGCCCGCCCGGGTCCTGGGCGCCGCCCTGCTGGCTGCGCTCGCCGGCTGCGGCCCAGGGCGCAACGAGTTCGCCCCGGCCTGCCCACGCGCCTCGCTGGTCGGGCCGCTGGCGGACCTGACCCGCTACCGGCCGGGCGGCAGGGACCTGACCGACCTGGTGCTGCAGGGGCGCATGGTCACCGTCAGCGGCATGTGCAAGCCGGGCGAGACCGCGTCGCAGCTGAACGTCGCGGTGCGGGTTGGCGCCGAGCTGATGCGCGGGCCGGCCCTGCAGGGGCAGTCGGCCCAGGTGCAGATCTTTGTCGCCGTGGTGGATAACGGCACCATCCTGGACAAGAAAATCTATCCCGTGCAGTTCGTGTTTCCGCCAAACGTGGACCGCGGCACGGTGGTGCTGGACGAAGTGGACATGGTGCTGCCGATCAGCCCGTCGAAATCGGGCGCGGCCTATACCATCGAGACAGGGTTCCAGCTCACCCCCGAGGAACTGGAAGCCAACCGGCAGCAGGGCGTACGGTAGGCGCCAGGGGTTCGCGCCGGGCTATGATCGACGCCTGATCACAGCTCGATCTGCGGACCTCCAGGCTGGAGCGTATCGGTCACGTCGCCGGCGCGAACGCCAAGCGTCATCCCGGCGGCGCGCCGTTGGCATACGGTGCCAGGATATCGAACACTGCCCGGTTGAGTGGCGTCGGCACACCCGTGTTGCCACCCAGCGCCGCCACCGCGCCGGACAGCCACGCCACCTCCAGCCGGTTGCCGCGGGTCAGATCGCCGTGCATAGATGAGCTCATATCCGCCGGCAGCGTATCGATCTGCGCCAGCCTTGCGTCGGCGAAATCAGCGGGCAGCGGTACTCCCTGCGCCTGGCCCACGGCGACCACCTCGCGCATCACGTCCCGCAGGAAGGCGCGGGTTTGCGGGTTGCCGCGGAGCGGGCCGATGGGCTGGCGCATGCTGGTGGTGCAGGCCGATACCGCTACCAGGAAGGCGAATTTCTGCCAGGTCGCCAACCGGATGTCCGCGGCGATCTCGGTCTCGATGCCGGCTGTCTGACAGGTGGCGGCGATCGTCTCGATCCGAGGTGTCCGGCGGTTGTCCAGCTCGCCGATGACCAGCTTCGCCAGGGCGCCGGTGTGGGCGATCACGCCAGGTCCGGCGATCACCACGCTGATCTGCGCCGTGCCGCCGATCACCGCCTCGCGCCCCAGGATGCGTGCCAGCACGTCGTCCTTCTCGATCCCGTTCTGGAATGACACCACCGCGGTGCCGGGCCGGACCAGCGGCTTCACCGCCGTCGCGGCCGCTTCGGTGTCCCACAGCTTCACGCCGATCAGCACCAGGTCCGCCCGCGCCAGCGTGTTTGGGTCGTCGGTGGCAGTGATGTCCGTCAGGTGCAGGTCGCCGCGGGCGCTGCGCACCACCAGCCCGATCGCGCGCATGGCGGCCAGATGCTCGCCCCGTGCGATAAACGCCACGTCGTTGCCGGCGGCGGCCAGCCGCGCGCCGAAATAGCCGCCGATACCGCCCGCCCCCATGATGACGATGCGCATGTCGCCCCCTTTTCGTGCCGTCGGCCGCGCATTCAAGCACCGAGCGGCGCAGCGCGAACAGGGCACGCAGTCCATCAGGGAGCGGCGTGCCCTGGAACGCTGCAGCCGGCTTCACGCCGGCAGAACGAAACCACCGCGGCGGATCAGGCCCTCGTGGCGGACGAAGACCTGATCCGCCAGCGGATCAGAAGCCCAACACCGCGTCGCAGGCGAGCGTGAAGGCGTTGTTGTCACGCTGCCCATTGAACGGATCGTTGCCGGTCAACGCATGGTCCCAGCGGAGCTCCGGCCGGATCGCCAGCGCCGATACCGGTGCCGGCAGCGCCGGCTTCCAGGTAACGCCGAAGGTCAGCGCCCCATAGGTGGTGTTGCCGAAGGCCGTTCCGTTGGGTGCCTGCGCCGGAACGACAAACACCGGGAAGCCCTGTTGCGCCTTGACGTAGCTGGTGTTGCCGGGGAACGCGGCGACGAAGAAGTTGTTGTCGTCGCGCCAAACTTCGGCGCGCCCGTTCAGCGCCACAGTGTCGGTCAGCGCATAGGACGCGTACTCCGCAGCGCCGTAGCCGTTCACTGTCTTGCCGACCTGGCCGTAGCCGTCGCGGACCCAGTTCAGCTCGGTCACCAGCGTCCACTTATCCGTCGCCTTCCAGGTGACGACGATGTCGTTGTAGTAGCGCCACTGGCCGTTGGCATTGACGCCCTGCGGCGACAACAGGCGAGTCGCGTCCTCCGGCCCGAGATGCGTCAGCGCCAGCGCCGTCAGGTTGCCGCCCAGCAGCGTGAGGTTGATGCCGGCAATGCCGCCGATCGCGCCGTTGTTGTCGCCGAGCGGACCCCATGTGGTGTTGGTGCCGGTGTCGATGCCGCTATAGACGTCCAGCACGTCATTCACATGCGTGGTCGCCAGCGCGCCAGTGTGTTTGAACGGCAGGCCGAACTGGAAGATGTAGGAGTGTGAGTAGAACGGGTTGGTCGACGGGTCGATCGTCTCAAAGCCCAGCGGTGTGGGATACTGGCCCACCTTCAGGTCGATGCCGCCCGCGGTCAGCCAGGGCAGATGCGCCTGCACGTCGGCCTCGACGATGTCGAACTGGTAGCGATCGTTCGGCACCACGTTGTTCAGCTCACCCAGGAACTGCGTGTAGCGCGCGTCCGAGCCATACATGCCCTGGACCTTGAAGCCCCACTGGTAGCCAGGGTCCTTCGGGTCCAGCGCCTTCTGCGCCGTCAGCAGGATCTGGTTGAGCTGCGCCTGGTTGGCGTGGTCGGTGAACAACTGGCCGAAATTGAGGCCATCAGCGGGGTAGGCCACGTTCCCGGTGGGCCGGGCCGGATTGAGGCTGAAGCCGGCGTCGATCTGCGCCGACAGCTTGATGCCGTCGATCACCAGCCCGCTCGGCGGCGCGGCGGCGGCTTCGGCAGCCGGAGCGGCGGCAGGCGGCGTGGCCGGTGCGGCTGCCGGGGCGGTGGTGGTTGGTGCAGCGGTTTGCGCCAGAACAGGCGCGGCGGAGATCAGGCAGACGGCGAGGCCGGTGGCTGCCAGGGTTGTCGTTGCGGAACCCGCATCACAGAATCTCATGGGGTTGTTTCCCAACAGTAACTTCAGGGAGCGCAAACGGAGGGCGCCGTTGCCGGCACCCCCCGTCCTCAGTATCCGGTGTTCAGTTTGCTGCCATTCAGAAGACCTGCTCGCCGTGCAGGACGATATCCAGGCCCTCGCGCTCCTCATCCGGGGTGACACGCAGGCCGACGGTGACCTTGGTGATCCCGAGGAGGACCGCCGTCATCACGCCGCTGTAGACCAGCGTGGCACAAACGCCGATCGCCTGGATCTGGAGCTGGTGCAGGCTGCCGGGGCTGCCGTCCGGGCTCGCGTCGGTCGCCGACAGCGGTCCGTAGGCAAACACGCCGGTGAGCAACGCGCCGACGATGCCGCCGACGCAGTGCACGCCGAACGCATCCAGGCTGTCGTCATAGCCCAGCATGTGCTTCACGCTGGTCGCGGCCAGGAAGCAGACCACACCCGCAGCGACGCCGATGACGATCGCTCCGCCGGGCAGCACGAAGCCGGAGGCGGGGGTGATCGCCACCAGACCGGCGACCGCGCCGGAGACGCAGCCCAGGACTGAAGGCTTCTTCTTGACGATCCATTCGGCAAACATCCAGCTCAGCGCTGCGGCCGCGGTCGCGATCTGCGTCACGGTCATCGCCATGCCGGCGCGGCCATTGGCGCCGACCGCGGAGCCGGCATTGAAGCCGAACCAGCCGACCCAGAGCAGCGAAGCACCGATCACCGCGTAAGCGAGGTTATACGGCGCCATGTTGTCCTGGCCGTAGCCCAGGCGCTTGCCGAGCACGAGAGCGCAGACCAGGCCGGCGATACCGGCGTTGATATGCACGACGGTGCCGCCGGCGAAGTCGAGCACGCCAAGCTGCGAAGCCCAGCCGGTGGGCGCCCACACCCAATGCGCGATCGGCGCGTAGACGACCAGCGACCACAGCGTCATGAACACGCACAGCGCGGAGAACTTCAGCCGGTCGGCGAAGGCGCCGGTGATCAGCGCCGGGGTGATGATCGCGAACGTCATCTGGAACATCATGTAGACGGATTCTGGGACCGTCTGCGGTGAGGCGCCATCGGTGCCGGCGCCCAGGATGAACCCGGTGTCCGCACCCTTGCTGATGTGGTCCGCGATGCCGTTCAGGAACAGCCGCGA